>Ga0208903_1001601_pt1 | contig 12450 bp, 15 predicted proteins | sample AntAceMetag02UKJ_FD_184769 | JGI IMG/M metagenome (GOLD analysis project Ga0208903, IMG submission 184769) | Saline lake microbial communities from Ace Lake, Antarctica - Antarctic Ace Lake Metagenome 02UKJ (SPAdes) (version 2) | ecosystem: Environmental > Aquatic > Non-marine Saline and...
CGCCGAGGAAATAAAGATTCGATAATTCAAGACGGGGCAGGGCCAGGCATGGCGCGGCCCGGCTTGGCTGGGCAGGGCCAGGTACGGCGTGGCATGGCAAGGGCACCAACGGTGCATGGTGGCGTATCCGCGATTTGTGGACTGGCTGGGCATGGCATGGCCAGGCTGGGCCGGGCCAGGCACGGCAAGGGCACCAACGGTGCAAGGCAAGGGCGGCTGAGGAAACTCAGTCGCCCTTTTTTCGTCGGGTAATCCGAAAACCCGCTACATATATACACGCGGCCGCATGTTGGTATTTTCACCTGCATGACGTTTGCCATCGCCGACATCGAAACCGATCTTCTGACGTACGCCGACTTCGAAGAAGTTGCCAGCGTGTCGCGTGCTCGTTTGTTCGTGACGGCGGCGAATCGATGGTTGATTCTGCGGCCTGATTCTGCGAGCAATCAGGGCAGTTCGCTATCGATCGGCAAAACATTTGTCGAGTCGATGCTGAAACGTGCCCAGAATTACATCGCGGCTAACGCAACGGGCACAGCAGGAAGCGTGAAATTCCTTTCAGCGAGGAACTTTCGTGGCTAAGAACCAAACGCTTCAGGCAACATTCGCCGAGATCCGAGCCGACTACGACATGAGTCGGCAAAGCAGGTTCATTCGTCGGCGCACCGGCGTGGCTCCACAGGGCAGCGGGCCGGATTATCATTACCGCACCGAGGCCCAATACTATCGCGACATAGAGCAAGCCCGCGACATGGACCGCAATGACGGACTTGTCGGAATCCTTGCCGATCGTCGCGTAGACAATATCGTACAGAGCGGTTTCACTCTCGATCCCAAAACCGGCGACAAGAAGTTGGATCTGGATCTATGGCAGCGATGGGAGGACTTCGCTGAAGATCCCGACCGTTGTGACATCGCGGGCGAAATGACGTGGAAAGAAATCGAGCGGCAATGCGTCCGGTCTGAATCAATCGACGGCGACATCATCGTGACGGGCACTGAAGACGGCCCGTTCCAAATGATCGAATCACACGCGATCCAAGTGAAGGGCAAGGTCACTGATACATTCCTTGGCGTCACCACAGATCGATTCAAACGCCGGATCCAGTATCACGTTCAAGAAGAGTTGGACGCATTCGGCACGAAGGGCGAGTCAACCCCTATTTACGTTCGTAACGATCAGAACGTGCGTCAACTGTTCCACGTCTACAACCCGAAACGGGTGAACATGACGCGGGGTGTAACCCAGTTGGCTCCGGTGTTTTCCTATTCAGGAATGCTGGAAGACATTAATTTTGCAAAACTCGTTCAGCAGCAAGTGGTTTCATGCTTTGCTGTATTCCGTAAGATCGCGGCCGGCAGTGATGCGACACCGAGCATCGACAGCTACGGCAATTCATCATCCGAAACGACGACAGCCGGGACACGTCAGATTGAGGGCGTATCACCGGGCATGGAGATCACCGGCAGCCCTGGCGAAGAGTTGACAGGCTTCAGCCCCAACGTGCCGAACAGCGAGTACTTTCAGCAAGTCAAACTCATCCTACAAATCATCGGCGTCAACTTTGGTTTGCCGTTGTGTCTTGTTTTAATGGACGGCAGTGAAACTAATTTCAGCGGTTGGCGTGGAGCTGTCGACGAGGCCCGTAAAGGATTCGTTGCCGATCAAGTCAACCTAGTTCGTCGCTTGAATCGGCCGGCCTATTTGTGGTGGTTGCATAACGAAATCGAATCAGATCCGTCGCTGAAAAAAGCACGGGATCGCTCGGGTATCAATATACTGCGACACAACTGGAACATGCCGACATGGAGTTACATCGAGCCGGTAGCCGATGCCGAAGGCGACGCGATGCAGCTGAAAAACGCACTGACATCACCGAGGCGATTGCATGCGGCACGCGGTAAAGACTGGGAAGAAATCAGCGAAGAGTGTATTGCCGACAACGCTTATGCAATCGAGCGAGCGACGGCACAGGCTGAGAAAATCAACGCCGCGTTCCCGAAAGGGCCGAAGCTCACATGGCGGGATCTTATCGCGTTGCCGATGCCAGAGGGTATGACAATGTCGATGCAAGATCCGCAACAGACCGAAGAGAAAACGCCGGAACCGTCCGCGCCGGTCGCACGCAGTCGCAAACCGAAAGCAACCACATGAAAACAATCAGGCTAGACGGCGTTATCGGAACAGCCAAAGGGGAAATCAGCTCAAACTGGTTTGCGGCTCAACTGCCGACCGATGGCAGCGAAATCGAAGTGAAGATCCACAGTGAAGGCGGGTCCGTCGTCGAGGGGTTTCGGATCTACGATTTGGTTGCAGCTTACGCGGGCCCGAAACGAGCGGTGATTGAATCGGCAGCCTACTCAATCGCGTCATTCATCCCGATGGCATTCGATGAAATCGAGATCGCTCCGAACGGTTACATGATGTTGCATAATCCCTACATGGGTGCGGAGGGTGACGACGAGGAATTGGCTGCAAAAGCTGAGTTCCTCGCAAAGTTGAAAGGTAACATGATCGACGCCTACGCTAAGAAATCCGGCAAGTCAATCGACGAAGTAAAAAGTATCCTAAAATCTGAAAGCTATTTGAACGCTCGGGAAGTTGTGGCGGCTGGCTTTGCCGATCGCATGACATCGACGCCGATCATCGGGCGAGTGTTCGCGAAACTTGATTCAATGCCGCATGGAGTCGTTTCCGCCCTATTCGGGGCAGGCTCAAGCGGTGACACCGACTCCAAGAAAGGCAAAATAATGTCTGAGTCAGTACCTGTTGCCGCTACGGTCAATGAGATCGAAAAGGCATATCCGAAGGCCAGCGAAAAGTTTGTGCTGTCCTGTATTCGCCGATGCCTACCAATGGCATCAGTCGCTTCCGCCGCCGCTGAAGAAATGATGAGCGAAAACGAAGACTTGAAAGCTCAGGTTTCCGCACTCGCTGAAGAACTGGAGTTGTTCAAAGCCAAGGCTATGGAGGATGAAAAAGATCCGGAAGCCAAAGCTGAAGAAAGCGACCCGGAAGAAGAAGAAGAAGTGGCTCCGATTGCGAAACGCAAAGGTGTTGCTCCCGTTGCTCAGTCTCGTCGCGGATCCACTCATTCCGCAAAAGTGCGATGGAATTCCGCAGTGGAAAAAGCTGGCGAACGAACAAATGGAAATCGAGCCAAGGCAGTGGCACTGGCCAACAAACATAATCCCGGACTTCGACAGGCAATGTTGGACGAAGTTAACGGCTAGTCAAGCCGCGTCGATTCATCTTACACATAAGGAACGAAAGATATGTCACAATTCAACGACAGTGGCCATGTGGCCGTCACGCTGACCGAAACGGTTGGTTTATACCTGCGGACAAACTTTGCCGGGGAACTCTGCGGCATCGCAGAACGCGGCGTTGGTCACGCGACACGGGCCGGGGTTTCTGGCGACGTGGTCGATGTAGTCCTGCATAACAAGCAGGGAACAATCAAAGTTGTTGCGTCCGGCGCAATCTCGGCAGATGCAATTGTGTATTCAGCAGCCGGCGGCAAAGTTGGTGCATCTGCATCCACAGCGTATCCGCTCGGTATTGCAAAAGAGGCCGCAGCAACGGATGGCGATGTGATTGAAATCATGCCGCTGGTGGGCGAAACCGCAGTCTCATAACGAAGCCCGATGCGTTGCCCGGTGGCGGTGGCCACCAATACCGGGTAACTTTTACATATTAATTTCAAGCGTTGCATCGGGAAGAAAGAAATGCAATGCCAAGCCCTACCAGCAGTCTCGCAACACAGCGACCTGACCTAGCGGAATCATTTATTGAGTTTGATCTAGCGATGGATCAAGCCGGATTCATCGCTGATGAAGTGTTTCCGGTGATCGACGTAGCCAGCCAAGCGGGCACGTTCGGCAAGATCCCGATTGAGCAATTGCTTCAATCACGGGACACCAAGCGAGCACCCGGCAGCGGTTACGCTCGCGGGAACTTTACCTTCGACACGGCAACTTATTCCTGTCTCGAAAACGGAGCGGAAGAACCGGTCGACGATCGAGAAGCCAAGATGTACGCCGAGTATTTCGACGCGGAACAAATCGCTTCGCTTCGGGCATATTCTGCCGTTCTGCGAAATGCGGAACAGCGAGTAGCTGACGCGGTGTTCAACACTGGCACATGGACAGGCAGCAGCCTAACCACGGCCATCACGAATGAGTGGGACGACACAGTAAACGCCGTGCCACTGACAGACGTAGAGGCTGCGTTGCAAAAAATCTACGACAACAGCGGGCTATGGGCAAACGCTCTGGTTATCAATCGCAAAGTCTTTCGTAACCTTCGCAATTGTGCTCAGATTATTGACCGCATCAATTCTGCCGGTGCGGGCAATGCCAGCAAGGCCAGCGATGTGACGGTTGAGATGTTGGCTCAGGCATTTGATCTCGATCGAATCATTGTTGCAGGCGCTTCAAAAAACACAGCCACGGAAGGGCAGTCGGCAACACCTGGCCAGATTTGGTCTGGTGAGTACGCTATGGTTTGCAAAATCGCCACGGGTGGAGATTTTCGTGAGCCTTGCATCGGTCGCACGTTTCACTGGTCGGACGACGGAAGTTCTATTGGCGGCACGGTCGAGACCTATCGCGATGAAAACGTTCGCTCAAACATTACTCGCGTCCGTCACGATGTGGATGAGATTGTTCTCTATCCACAAGCTGGCCACTTGCTTAGCAACATCACAACTTAGGTTTTGCGATGACACTGTTCGACGCATATTTCACAGCGACCGGCTTTCCGGTACTGCTGGATCAATTCGGAGAAACGATCGTCTACCTGCCAGCAAATGGCGGTCGGCGATCGATCTCCGCAATTATCGAACGCAACCCACCAGCTGTGTTTAATGCGTCTGGCAATGCTGTACTGCCGACATTGATGCTTCGCGTTCACAATTCCTGCCGGTCAGGCATTGCATCTAACGAGGTTGATATCGGCACGGATCAAATCGAACTAGTTCTGAAAGTGGGCGACACTATACCGCAAACGTTTAGCCTGATGACGATGTTGTCTCAGGATTCTGGCGTCACAAGTCTGGCGTTGATATGACCGAGCCAATATCAGAACAAATCATGGCAACGGTGCGGAGTCGAATGGCTGCGGTGTTCACCAATGCGTACAGGTCAAGACGGATCGGGACATGGCAGCCGAAAGATTTAGTTGTACACGTTCACCAAGGGACGATCACGCCGAATGAGGAGATGAGTTGTCCAGGTAATCCGCCGGCACAGGCTTACGATTTAGAAGTGATAGTCGCCGGAATTGTAAAGCCGTCAGACGATTCAACGACGGCGATTGACACGTTCAAAAACCGCATGTCAGCGGACATCGTTAAAGCGGCAACTGACGCCAGCTTGTGGCATCAGTGGGGAGCGTTGGCAGTCAACACGACAATCGGCCCAGTTGAAGAATACACAGAGGAAACAGGAGGATTAGCCGGCGTTGTGGTCCGGTTTTTTGTCACGTTTCGCACGGCTGAAAACGACCCCTATTCAGTGAGGGCGTAATGCTTCAAATCGAAATCAACGCAAAGCAAATCAAGCAACTGCGAGAGGCCGCAGGCAAAGCAAAAAAACAATTCCCGAAAGAATTAGCCGGTGCAATCAATCAAGTATCGCAAAAAACGAAAGTAAAAATTGGAAGGGATATTCGTCAAGTTGTCGCAATGAAAACAGCTGAGGCGAAGAAGCCGATCAGTATCAAAGCGAAGGCCACGGTGGCACATTTATCCGCAACGGTATCACTGAAAAAAACAGCCCGTCTCGGGTTGCGGCACTTTGGAGCACGGCAGACAAACAAAGGAGTCAGCTACCGAATCAGTAAGTCAAGCGGACGGGGGTTCGTTGCTGGAGCATTCCAAGGGCCAAAGCCTGGCGTGATGAAAATGAGTTGGAAGGGTAACGCTTTTAAGCGAGTTGGAGAATCCCGGCTTCCGATCGTGCAGCTCAAAGGCGTGTCAGCTTACGGAGCGTACGCAAAAAACGAATTGTCAGGGCCACAGGTCAAAGAAATCGAAGCCGAACTGGCAAAGCAAATGGACCGGCGAATCAAATTAAACGTGCTGCGAGCTAGCGGCCTAGTCAAGACATAGAAAGCCAACACAATGCCACTACTTCGCAGACGAAGCGTATTTGCCGCAGCAATCGAAACCACCGTCGGCACAGCGGAAACGCTGGGAGCAACTGAGGGCGTATACAACGCTCGCGACTTCACGATCCAGCCAAACATACCAATGACGCGGCGTGAAGGACAAGGCGGTTTCAACTACTTCGAATCAGTACCGGAGGGGATGCAGGGGACGTGTACAATTACACACGAACTCACCTATGACGGGACGTTGATTCCGACATGGGCTAGCGTGTTGCTACCGGCTTGCGGTTGGGTCAATTCGGCGGGAGTGTTTTCCCCGGTGTCTCAAGGTGCCGGCGTTGGTGGAGTGAAGACAATCACGCTCGGGCACTATCATGACGGTAAACTTCGCCAGCTCGTGGGGGCGGTGGGAACGTTTGTGATCACATGCCCAACTGGTAAGGGAGCGATGATCACGTTCACGTTCACCGGCAAATACTCGGCCAACGAAACAGACACAGCACTAATTGCTCCGACGTATCCCACAGCACCGGTACTGCGATTTGCCGACGGCACCGTGACATGGAACTCGGTTGGAATATGCACATCGTCGGTGGGGATTGACGCGGGTAATGCGGTGATCATGCGAGAGTGTGCTCAAGCTGGAAACGTGACAGGATTTATCTCGGCAATGATTACAAACCGGACACCGATTATCACTGCCGATCCGGAGGCGGTTCTTGTGGCAACACAAGATCGTGACACTCAGTGGAAGGATATGGCCGCAGGTGTTTTCGCGGTCACGCTGAACGGAACTGGCACATCAACGCTCGTGATCAGTGCTCCGCAAGCACAGCTCGAAAACAAACAACACGGCAACCGCAACGACTTAATTACTGACGATTTAACATGGTTGGCAACGCAGGGAGCAACTGCCGATTCTGAACTTACAATCACTTTTACTGCGACATCGTAACAATGCCAAAAAGTCTAGATCCATCAAGTAAGCTGACGCTCGTGCTAGCATCTGACGTAGACAAGCCGCACGAAACTCAGCCACGTATTTTTGCCAAAACGTTAACGCTGAATCAACAGCGGAAGCTGATGGCCGCGATGGAAAAAATGAAAACGGCGGAAGCAGATGACAAGATAGTAGCAGCGTTGGACGCGGCTGCGATCTGCCTGACAGACTGGGAAAACATGATTGATGCGGACGGAAATGAAATTAAATTCGGGCCGGACACAATCGGCGACGTGCTGGACATCGAAGAGTTGGCAGAAGTGTTTTCGTTTGTTGCCGGTGGCGGGCGGGCGGATCGGGACGATAAAAAAAAATCAGAGTCGCTGCCCTGATTAGGTGCGGCGAACTATGTCGATCATGCGTCGGAAAATGTCGTGGGATCGTGAATGAAATACAGCCGGCGGACGTGCAATGTCCTGAATGTGAGGGCGACGGATGCGAATATTGTGACGAAGGATTTTTTAAGCTAACAGAATGCCCGAGTCGTTACATTGGCAACGAATTAATTTCAGACATTCAGATCGTTTCGGCGTCTGAACATCACTTGCCAGTGGCGGGCGGGTTGCTGGATCAATCAGCGTGGTGGTTTGAGCTTCGAGACCGATTGAAGCGAGACGAAATGCAGATCAAAGCGGAACGGGAACAAAGGCAAACGCAATGAGCAGCACGGGAATTGATTTCGTCATCGGCGGGAAAGACAATGCGTCCACTGCGTTGTCGTCGACTGAGAAATCCCTCAAGCGGCTGGAGAGATCAACTGAAGCACTGTCTAGCAAAACGAGCCTGCTAACTAATGTCACGCTCGGACTGACAGCAGCTTATGCGGCGGTAAAAGGGGCAGCGGCAATACTTGGCGGGCTTGATGCGATCAATATCGCCTATGACAAGCAGTCGGACGCAGTCCGCGAACTCAATAACGGTCTGTCAATACAGGGTGCAAATGTAGACGCGGAGTCGGCACGGCTACGAGAGTTTGCTAGCAACATGCAGCGACTAACAGGCGTCGGCGATGAGGTAACACTTGGGTTATTGCGGCAAGCCCAAACAATGGGCGTCGCAACTGATCAGCTCGACGACATGGCACGGGCTGGCATCGGACTCGGCGAAGCGATGGGCGTATCCGCTGAATCCGGTATGGATATGATGCGACAGGCTCAGCAGAGGAACTTCGACGGCTTAGAACGCATGTTCCCGCAGATGAAATTCATGCAAAGCATGGATCAGAAAATGGCCTTCGCAAGTGAATTGGCGGCCCGTGGGCTTGACATGAAAGCCGAAGCGTCTGAAGGCGTGGCGGGAACGGCAGACCGTGCGGCGGGTGCGATGGGTGACCTGATGGAATCGGTCGGTGCGATAATTGCACCGATACGAATTCTCGTGAATCAGGGAATTAAAGTATTCGCCGAATCGCTGCAATCAATCATGGTGCCAGCCGTTGAGTTTGCGGAAGAGACCCTTGCCAACATTGGTCCGATGATGGATTGGGTGGCTCAAAAAGTCGTTGACGGCGTCAACATTATGGTAGGAGTGTGGACGTTCTTTGAGGTTATTTTAACCAATCTAGGCGACGTGTGGGAGATTGTGAAAGCGGCGGCAGAACTCGGCATGCTTAAAATCAGCGAGAACGTGAAATACTATTTCAACGAGGTGATCCCTGCGTATCTTGACTGGTTCGTTGAAAACTTGCCAAACATCTTCGTCGACGCATTCTCAGCGGCCTATACCGTCGTCACTAATCATGTAATGAAAATCGTCGACGCGCTGGCCGCGTTGTGGATGTTTGTTGAGACGATGGGCGGCTCCGACGTTCTCGGCTCGCTCGGGGAAATTGCCGGACGCAGCTATCTGGAGGGATTTAAGTCGACCATTACATCGCTTCCGGAAATTGCCGTCAGGGAGCTTACTGGTCGCGAAGAAGAACTCGCCGAAAAAATGGGCAAGCTCGGCGGGAAATTGGGTGATGAGTTTTCCAAAAAAATGAAAGAGCGGACGATAAGCGTCGATAAAATTACCGACGCCGCAAAAGACGATCTGACAAAAGATATCGACCTGAAATTTGATAAACAAAATCTCGGGGCGTCGGCCACTCAAGCGGCTGAGGGCCGGCTATTAACTCGCGGGCCGCAAACGCAACGACTTGACAAGTTAATCGATTTAGTCACTCAGGTCGTTCAAAACACCAGCAAAACAACGCGAATGGTGCCGTTGATATGAGCGTAATAAATATCACCAAAATGTGGAGTAAATCCGGCGGAACATTTTCGTCTGATCAGTATTTCACGTTCGCCAACAAGGCGTCTCTCACGGAGGGTTACCAGATACTCTGCGAGCCTGGCGATGATGTTTCAGTAGTCGAAGCGGCAACTGGTTTGCCGCAGTATGGTTCGCTACATGATACTGTCCCAAACACCTACATGCGGCAGGTTGTATTCTCGCCGCTCGGGCCATATTTTTGGCTCGCAGTCGTGACGTATGAAGGTGAAATCAGCGCCACAGCAATCGACGTTGAATGGACCGACACAACAACTAGTGAGCCAATCGATAGAGATTGGGACGGGGCGGCAATTGTCACAGCAAATAACGAGCAGGTTGAAGGCCTGTCGATGGATGTGTCCGATCAGGTCGTTGTTATTCGTCGCAGTTTCATTTCCATCAACACGAAAAGCATAGCAGCATATAGGCGAGCGACTAACGCTGATTACTATCTTGGCTGGCCACCGGGAACCGCTCGCCTAGTTGGATTTGCTGCAAAAAACAAATTTACTTACGGTGCTCCACTGTCACAGTGGGACGTGACCGCTCGCATCCAATTTCGTGAACCGTATGCCAACACGACTAACGCTCAAGCGTGGTACAAGCGGTGGCGTCACGAAGGTGTAATAGTGAATATGGCAGGCTACATACAGCGAGGAGTGGATGCTCAAGGCCGCGAAACATCAAAGCCCGTGATGCTTAAGGCTGACGGAACACAGGAATACAATGCAGACAATGCATTGTATTTACATACTCAAGTTTATGGCTCGCTGCCATATTCAGGACTAGGACTACTTTAGGACTTATATACATGCCTGCGTTTTCAGCTGACACGCTAACTATTTCACAGACGCTAACGATCCCCGAAACCGGCGTTTCTTCCCAGACGCGGGCGACCATATTAAAGCAAGACCCAAACATGGTCTTCCCGGTCTCGCTGGCATCGCTCCGAGTCTGGGACGCCTACCACACTAATCTGCCAGGCACAGCAGCAGGCGATGACCTAGCGCTAGTGGGTGGCACCTTCGGCACGGCACCGCCAACGGTATCGGCCGGCGATCTAAAAGCGGCCGGAGCAACGACACGCTATGCACGTTTTGCAGTGAAGTTGCCGGAGTGTTATGACGCCGGCGAAACGGTGACGCTGTCGTTGTCGGCTGGAGTCGTCACAACAATTGCTGACGTGTCATGCACGATCGATCTTGAATGCTACAAACTTGACGCGGTTGGCGGGATCGGGTCAGATATTTGCACAACATCGGCCACAACAATCAACTCACTCGTTTTTGGGTCCAAAGTATTTACAATCACGCCGAGTGGGCTGTTTGCTGGTGATGTGTTTGACGTTCGGATCGCGATCGCTTGCAACGACGCGGCAACCGGCACAGCAGTAACCCCGACAATTGCGGCGATAAATTTGGTTTGCGATATTAAGGGCTAAATTGTGACGGATGAGATAGGCATATTTACTCCTGAGCAGGCTCGATTGATTTGGCACGATTACCAATCTCGCCAGCAATTGCAGCCTCACGCACAAAAGAATTACCCGCAAAGGCGGGACGAATACCAAGTCGACACGCACCGGGTGTTCGTGAAAAATACTGAGACGGAAACCATCCCGGCCTACGCTTGCATGCGAATCACCGGCGTGGAAGTCGTTGCCGATCGTACGGCCGTCACAGTTGAAAAGCCAACAGACACCGCGGGCGAGTTTTTATTTAACGGCCCGTATCCGATATATCCTGCGGCTCCGGCAGATTGGGAGACACCTGCCACGACCGGAGTTGGATGGGCGTTTCGATACGGCGTTGTGATTATGCTCGGGGATGAGCCAACGGCAGCCGGAGTCGCGTATTTGCCGATTGTCGGCGAATGGGAGATCGAGGAAGGGGCTGGCCCGTTTATTGTGTTCGGTCGGCATGATATCGGCGAAACTGCATTGATCGGGCGAATTGGTTCCAGCGGTGGTGGTGCTGACCAGACTGTCAGATTTCGAATCGTCGCGGCTGGTGGGGCGTGCGTTAATTGTTTTGCTCAGGCTCGTGTTATTTCTGGGCCAGTGGGGATCGGCGACCCGGACACACTGCCGGGCAGCACGTATGACGACGATGCCCAATACTACACGATCGACGTGTGGGATATGGGCGAGGGTTGGCTTAATCATCCACCGGACGAACTGCTGAATATGATTGGTCATGCCACTCGATTAGCGAGTTATGAGGATGGGCCATGCAGCGAACCTCCGAGCGTAAAATGGGAAATTATCAGCCTGCAATGTCCAGAAGAAGCGGTGTGTGAATAATGGCTCAGAATCCAAGATGTTGCTGCGGTCCTTGCACAATCAGAGATGGTTGCGGCGGGGTTGCGTTCTCGTCAATCGAGGGACATTGCTGCAAATGTATTCCCGTGCGTGTGTGCGTCTCTTTGTTTTCTGATGCAAATGTTTGCTCTGATACCGACTGGGTCAACGGCACCAGCGTTATCAGCACGGTCGAAGCATTGTGGTCTGATGGTGCAACATGCCCGCGAGAGTATGCTGGTGTGCTGCTTTGCAACGGCGTCGATATTGACTTCTCAATCCGGTTTCACCGGGACGAAAGCGATCAATGCTTTTGGGCATTGGAGTCGGCTTACCTCGGCTATCTGCATCCATTATCAGCAGGCAGCGGCGGTGTTGATTCGCGAGTGATGGTTTCAATGGGCACCATTGCCACGAGAAAACTCAACTGCACAGCGATGGCTGCGACGTTCGACATTGTCTTCACGGATGCAAGCCTAACAACGGGTCGGATCAAAATTGAACCGGCAGCGTATCGCGAATTCGTAAAACGCAAGACGTGCCCTGATTGCTTATGTGGTCGAGTGTGCTTGCGGATATCTGACGGGACGACTGAGACAACGACTATCGTTTGCCGTGATGACGACGCATGGACAACGGACTTCACAGGCGACGTTGCGAAGCCGGTGACAGTTAATTTAGTGAGCCACGTTGGCGACGTAACAACGCTCAGCTTGACATCATTTCTGGGCGACGGCAGCAACGTGATTGCCACATGCGATCCAATGTCGGCACGCTGGGATTTTG
>Ga0208903_1001604_pt1 | contig 12433 bp, 5 predicted proteins | sample AntAceMetag02UKJ_FD_184769 | JGI IMG/M metagenome (GOLD analysis project Ga0208903, IMG submission 184769) | Saline lake microbial communities from Ace Lake, Antarctica - Antarctic Ace Lake Metagenome 02UKJ (SPAdes) (version 2) | ecosystem: Environmental > Aquatic > Non-marine Saline and Alkaline...
AGACGAGGCATATGGAAACGAAATGGACATAAGAAAAGCGGCCTGATCAACAACCCGGATATACCTTAGCAAGGCCGGAAATCTGTGCAGGAAAACAGGACCAGCTCACAGGGAGGGCTAACTTAACAATTAGCCGCGCTCGGCATGCCTCACATAGGTTACATAGAACCCTTTGATTGTCCGATGCTCCTGCAGACGGTCACCAAGTGAAAACCCGTCTTTCCTGATTGGCGCCTGGAAAATATCAAGACCGCGGTCGAGTACGATTTTCCAACCTGTATCGGAGATGATATCGCGCGCGTGCGCGGTGCCCGTTCCATCAAAGGTCCAGGTGAATTCAACGCCCGTTCCTTTGCAAGCGTCGGCGATTGAATCGAGGAGTTCACGCTGCTTGTCCAAATTGCCGTCGTCCGGGCCGGTCAGGAGATGAACCTTGACCTGATCTTCCGGCGGCTTGCGCTGGATCACCATTTCGACAAATTCCATCATGTTCTTGATCTGGTAAAAGTAGCGCACATAGGGATCTGTCACGACAATCTCTGATGCACCGTCAATATAGGGGCCGAAGATCTTGTCATAGCTGATGCCCCTGCGGTTTTCGGCGAAGACTTGATGGCCCTCGGCAGGCGCTGAGGCTTTCGCCTCAAGACGTTGCGGAGGTGCCTCAACAGACGCATTGTCAGACATTGCATCGTCGGGACGATCAGAATCGTGCGCTGCGGACGGCCCCTGTCCTTTCGGATCCAGCGCTGGCTTCAGGTGATAGAATTGTGGGTATTCTTCTTCCTCAACGGTGGTCACCCGCCGTTTTTCGCCGTCCGGGCCAGTGTAATAGAAATCCACGTCCGGATAGGTGGTGTCGATGCGTGTGAGCTGGTCCTTGACCCGCTTGCGGCTTTCCATCGCCAAGCGTAGGAGCTCTTCAACTTCCGCCGACGTTTCCCCACCATTGGGAAAGATGAGCTTCAGTAAGCCCGACATCGTCTTGTAGATGGCATCCCTGTCGCGCGTTGATATTTTCTCGCTGATATTGAAATGAGCATCCGGTCGGTGCGAGAAATCTTCCGAGCGCAGATGGCGCAGTATCTCGGCCAGGTAATCGACGATGAAGCCGTAGCCCTTGGTGAACATTTCTCCCCGGATAACGTCGATTTCCCACCCCGGCAGATAAGCATGAAGCCGGTCAATGAAGGCCGAGTCGTGGAACTGCTGGGGCAGCGCCTCGAAGAGGTCACTGTTTTTCAGCATGAAGGGTACATTGTGGTCGGTATTTCCGACAAAGGCAAAGCTGGCCTCAGCCCCCATGGGATTAATTCCGCGTGAGAAGCTCTTGTTGGCCATATAGTTCTTCATTATGTCCACCAGCGCTTTATTCGCGGTCTTTTCCCGTCCGGCGAACTCGTCAAAGGCGACAACATCCCAATAGCCAACCAGGCCAATGCGGCCGTTGGAGTTGTTGACAAAGAGCTTCGGGATCGAGACCTCTCCGCCGGAGATCAGCTGACCGTGCGGTGAGAATTCTGAATAGATATGCGACTTGCCGGTCCCTTTGGGGCCCAGCTCGATAATATTGTAGTTGCGCTCAACGAAGGGGATAAGGCGCATGAGTTGAAGCAGTTTGGCGCGTCGGCCAAAAGCATCAGGGTTGAAGCCGATGCTCTGCATGAGAAGGTCGATCCAATCGTCCGTATCAAAACTAGCCCGGGCCTTTCGATAGGCTTCATAGTCTACTTTGGCGATCTGGATCGGTTTGATCGTCTCCAGGACCCAGGGTGAAACCTTGGCATCCTCGTCGAACTCATACTGGACATCTGCAATACACCAGACGCCTGTGACCATGAGTTTCGGGTGTGCTTTTATAGTGCCGCTGTCGACAGAGACTTTCTTGATACCCAGATTGTCAAATGTTGCTTCATAGCGGTCTGTCTTCTCGTTCAGGGAGACACTTATCTGATCGATGACCTTATAGCGCCCCTTTTCCTTGATGGTTGACTGGATCAGCCCTGCCTCACTTCGGTGAACGTAATGTTTGCGAAGGATTTCCTTGACCGTCTCGATACCGGTTGCGATCGACGCTTCATCGTCAGTGGCGCAATATTGGCCCAAGAGGTACTCGAGCACGTAAGTCGGAACGATGGCGTTGCCTTTGACGGCTTTCACCAGATCCTTTCGCACGACAAAGCCTGCAAAATGTTCATTGATCCTGGCGTCGAGATCACTCATGCGCGCGTTCCTTAAAAATCGAAATCTGTGGTAATGCCGCGCCGTAGCTGCAAGCGGTGGCTGTCGTAATCCTGGTAATGGCTGGTCTTGCCGATCCGCTCGCGCAGCTTCAGGAAGACATCCTGATCATTGTACTTGTCAGCGTTGCGTGAGAGCAGAAACTTTAGGGGCATTTCTCGCTCTCGGGGATTTTCCGACGCAAAATCAAATTGCAGCACATACTCGTCAGAGATCAAGCTCTCGTCGCCAGCATAGATCCCAGCCACAAGCTCCCGCGCCTGCATTTTTTCGGAAATAGCCTGCGACTGGTAGAAGGCGACCGCGATCTGGCCCGATGAAATCAGGCTTCGCTCCGGAACAATGATCTGAACTTCAACCTGGTTCACATCAGCCTCGCGCTGCTTTCCGACGCGGATCACCGGGACGACGATTTCTTGAAGCGACGCACCGCCATGAACGAAGCGGCTACCGGATCCCTTAACCCGAAGGCGATTGATTGAATTGGGGATCAACACGTCCAGATCCCCGACAAGACCAAGATTAGCGGAACTGAACTTCTTCATACCGGGCGTCGCTGTAAGTCCTCGTCCGATGACGAACCGGCGATTGCGCAACAGGATCTCTTCGCCTTGAGGGTCTGCAACGGAGAAGTCACTCTGGCCCAGGGCGCGGTGCTGATAGAGGAAGCCATGATCGGCGGTGATCAGGATGTTCGAGAAATTCGCGGACGTCAGCTTACGCACCAGCTTGGTCAGGTCTTCTATCGTATCCTCGGCGGCTTTGGGCAGTTGGTCTTCCGTCTGCATTTTATCGCCGATTGCATCGATGTGATTGTGGTAGATGTAGACGATATCATGGTCCCGGAAGAGCTCTTTGCCCTCATCGGCGCGCATGTTCATCACGTCTTCGGCCTTCAGAGCCTTGGCTCGATCGCCTGCGCGCCCCCTGGCTAGCAGCTTCTCCCGTGCGGCGAGGCCCTGCGAGCTCTCGCCGTCGGATATGACCGAGCCACTTCCATCGGCGGCAAGCATAAGCTCGTCGTTTGGAAGTAACGCTGCCATGCCAAGCTGGGTATAGCTGGGTAGCGCGCTGATCATGGGTTTCAATTCCGCATCGAAGCGGTTGAGGGCGCGGATCCGGCGCAGACATTCTTCGGCCACCTCGTAGCGCAAAGCGTCGGAAATCACGACGGCGACTTTCTGGTCCTTGCGACGAAACTCGGCGGCCTGAGCTCGATAAAACGTACTTTGTTGGGGATAGCCCGCAATTGCCCAATCGGTCATTTCAGAGACCTGGTCTTGCCAGGCATCGTTCAGCTTCAGAAGGAAGTTATTAGTGTAGCGGTTTTCAACCGCGTCATAGAGCGCGGAGAGAAGCGAGGCTTGCCCGCTTTTTTGCATGTGAAATATGAACTTTCGGTAGAGCTGGTCCAGTTTGAACCAGCTTGCCACATAGCGTTTTACGCCTTCGGCCGGGCTCGTCATTCCAAGGTTCGCCTCGGCGAGCGCCTGCTGGAAATCGGTCGCAAATCCGATCGCCTGGTAGATATCCTCATAGCCTGGATACCAATGACTCTGGCGGCGTTCGCGGACCCATTTCAGTACGTCCGAGGCGCTGACGGTCTGGGTCGACATTGCATGGACCAGTGAACGGACAATGTGGCGGTCGATCTCTTCGAAATGGTCGATAGCCATCAGGGAGCGGAATTCACGCTGCGTGAGTTCTTCGGGAATCTTCAGCAATCCCTGATAGCGGGCTGACAGGGTCTCAAAGGCCGCAGTCCAGTGGCGGTTGTTCTTCCAGCGCCTGAAGACGAGAAGCGCCTCAGCATTCAATTTGCCGTCTTCGCCAAGCGACCGGAAATAGGCTGATTGAAAGAGCGTAATCGCGAAGTCTTCAAAATCGGGCTGGTCTGACTTATAGCCATAGGCGTTGCCGACATGTTTCCAGAACACCTCCGCCAGTTCGCAGCGCTCGATCAGGCGCATGGCATCGTCGCGCCCTTCGGCCAGTTCGCCCAACAGGGACTCGATTACCGTATCCAAGCCACCTTCGGCCCCGGTGCAGGCGGCTAGCATCCGAAGTCGGGCCTGTGTCTGCGTATCTGCCGGCTGTAGCAGGCTTTTGAGCGCAGCAACCCGGGCTTTCGAGCGGTAGAACTCCATATGGTCACGTACCACTGCCTCAAACTGCGGCGGCAGGCCCAGCTCGCTGAGCCACATACCGGCTTGATCCGCTTTGAACACGGCGGTGGCCAGCTGCAGGTCCAGCAACCAGTTCTCGGCATTAGGAGGCTCGGGGCCGTCACCAAACACCAGAAACCGTGTTTTGGGTTCCTGCCGCAGCATTCGGTGCTTCAGGCCGAACTCGTTGTTCGCGATCTCGACCTTGGTCACACCGGGCAGATTTACGGCGTCAAACTCACCGCGCATGTCGCGGGCGGTATCGTACCAAAAGACGATCCGGTGATCGTCGAACAACCGATGCAAGCTGGAGGTGATGCGTTCAGTCATCTTTGGCCTCCAGCCCTGCGATCTTCTTCAGCGCAGCCCCGAACAACGGATAATTATTCTTCACCCCATCATCCAGGTCGATCTCGATCTTGGCCTGCGCCAGCGGGAAGACTACGTCGCGCTCCCATTCGTTCAGCTCGTCGATCTGCTTAGCGACTACGCCTGCCTCCTTCAGCGCCTTCGTGCGCTGGCCCTGGCTGGCGCTTGGGTCGTCGGACAGTTTTTCGAGCCGCCCGCGTTCGCCTTCCAGCTTACTGATGAATTCGCGCAGGTAGTCGTTCAGCAGGACCGACACCGTGTCGCTTTGATAGCGATGCATATAGATCAGCGCGTTAAACGTGCCCTTGGGGCTGGAGAACATCCAATAGATCGGGCGTTTCTTGTAGCGCTTCACGTGGTCGGTGTAGAAATCCTTGGTGAAGTATTTGCGGATATCCTTGCCAAGCGCGTCCTCAATATAGCGCAGGTTCTCGCGGAAATGCGTCTCGCCGAAGGTGCTCCGCAGGAACAGGCGGAAGCGCTCGGTGATGTCGTCGGGGAACCAGTCGGCGTCGAGCACGGGGATGACGTTGTCTTCGTCCGGCAGGAAGCTCGGGTCTGGAATGCGGGCGAGGTAATCGGCCAGCGTTTCGCCCTGATTAGCGAGGATCAGACCAGGGGCGTCAAGGCTGTAGCGCCCGAACATGCAGCCCACGGCGTAGGACAGGAACTCGGCCATGGTGTCGGCGCGCAGGCGGGTTTCGTTCGTGGCGGCGTCGTTCCTGATGCCATAGCGATAGGCGGGATTGCAGGTGAGGGTGATCTCATTCAGCGGTACCTCGGGGGTCAGCTCGTTTTGCAGGCCATAGGCGTCGATGAAGACGCGGTTGTTCTCTTCCTCCAACCGCTGCATCTCGTCCGTCATGCCCTGCCAATGGGCGCGGATGGTGTTGTAAGTGCCTTCCAGCGTCTCGCCGTGATAATTGGGTTGGAGCAACGGGAGCGCGGTGAAATCCCAGGAGGTTTCATAGGTATCCCAGTCGGATTTGGCGAGATCTCGAAGGGATCGAACTTGATCGATCTGTCTCACAGCAAGGCCGGGAAGTGACGACAGATAACCCGGGTGAAGGTTGATCGTTGGATTGATTAAGGGCAAAGCTGTTTCTGTAATCTTTGAGTTCAGCAGCCCGAGCAGATACTCGATTTCGACATCAGTCTTTGGCTGACATAAACCAGCTGCAGCGTCGAATATGAAGCCATCAGAGTGAAGCCTGAATCCGTTACGACCCGTTGTGACAACCGTCCAGCAGATCGCGGGCTGGAAAATATTTAGAAGATTAAAATTATGCGCCCAGATCCGGTCGCTCGTCGGGTGTTTAGTGTTTTGAAGCAGGAAACCGTCATTCTCCCAATTTACAAGGCTTTCTTCGTTCCCCGCCCATTTGCGGAACTCCCCACCCTTTGCGTAGGGAAACCACTTTCTCCCAGATGCCTTGGCTGCCTCTCGAGACGCGGCTCCAAACTCAGCTCGCTTGCAGGATACCTCCTGCCACTGGCGCACGTGCCACTCGTTCTTTCCAGTGGCCATCCCAATTCTAAAGTCGCAGAAGTCGCCAAGCAAAGTTGAGCGTGGGAACGTCTCCCGAAGGGCCTCACTCACCCAGTAGGCAATTGGACTTCCTGGAATTTTTTCAAAATCCTTAGATGACACCATCGAAAGACGCTCGTTGTCTGGCGGGAACACGAGCGGAACTCCGTTGTCATCGGTTTCGAAATATCGAACGCAGCAGAATCTACCGTTGAACTCAGCCTTTGGCGACTTTTCGCAGACGAAGGCACAGGTTCCAAAGTTAATTCCCATGCTTGTTCCACCCTTGCCAAGGTATGGCATGTGGACCATCGACTGAATTGTTGTCTCTTCGAGAAGGCGTATCCTAAGCTTCTCAAATGACGCCAGGAACATCCAGCTTTCCATCGTGACCATCGCGCTAAAGCCACGCGCAACCGCAAGGCCTAGCCCTCGTTCAATGAACGCAGCAAAGAGATCAGATTTTCCGTCTCGATAGTTTTTCTTCGTGAAATCTTGGATTTTGGAGTTCATGCCCTTTCCGCCCATATACGGCGGGTTGGCCACAACCACGTGATACTTTGGCGACAGTGCCTCTGCCATGCGCAGCACGGCCACGACCCGCGCCTGCACCTCCTTCAACAGCAGATCGCTCCCAAAATTCCGCGCCTCCACCCCCCGCAGCGTCTCCGCCGGGTTGCGCAGTTTTGGCACGATCAGCGAGCCGAAGTTCTTGGCCTGCTCGAATTGCCCCAGCGTCTCGCGCAGCTCATCTGTGAACAGATCCTTGCCCACCACGGCGGCGACGTCCTGCATCTCGGCCTCGGTGAAGGCCACGTTCTGCAACACGCAGATGTTGGGCTTTGCCTCCATCCGCAGGAACCGTCTCCGCCCCAGCTTGGCCGCCGCCTTCATCGCCAGAGCAAAGGCGGCCAGCGCGCCCGCGCGGTCGTCAATCTCAACCCCGGTTAGATTGTGCGTCAGGATCAGCCCCGGGATCTCGGTCGGATCGTATCCCTCTTCCTCGTAGATGGCGTAGAGCAGGTCGAAGGCATAGGTGAGCATGTGCCCCGACCCGACGGCTGGATCGCAGACCTTGATCTCCTCCGGCTTGCCTACTTTCAGGAAATCCGTCTCGGGCTCTTCCGGCGCGATGTAGTAGTCCATCCGCTCCGCCAGGCGGCTTTGAGGCCGGTTCAGTAGCCATAACCGTCCCAGCGAGTTCTCCACCAGGTAGCGGACGATCCAGTGCGGGGTAAAAAGCTGCGTCGCGGCGGGGATGTTCTCGGCCGTGATCTTCTGGTTCTTCTTGAGGCCCGCGAAGACCTGATCCTTCTTCTCCGAGATGTAGAACTGGTAGAGCCAGCCGATGATCTCGACATCCTGACAGGCGTCCTCGGTCATGACCTTGCGCAGTTCGGCAAGGATTGAGGATTGCGAGAGCAGATCCTCGGGCATCAGTAGTTCGGTGTAATCGTCGATCTGTTCGAAGAGGAACGGCATGGGGCCGTGCCACTGGTTGCAGGCATGGACGAGCAGTAGGCGGTAGGCCTCGGCTTGCGGGTCGTCAGATGGCGTGCGGCCATCCAGCAAGGTGGCAATCCCGGCAGGCGCGCCCTCGGGCAGGTTGCCTGCCATCGCCTCGCCGAGAATCTCGGGCCGGGTCTGCCCTTCGGCGGGGGAGACGATGCCCACGTTGGTGTAGCCGTTGGCGTCCATGAAGCGAAGCGCTGTGAAGCGGTTGAACCAGGTGTAGGCTGTCTGCTCGATGACCTGCCGCTTGCCGTCGCGGGCGATGGCGGCATCCAGAACCTTTATCGCCTCCGGATGCTGACGGCGCGCGGGCGAGGCCGGGTCCACCACAAGGTCGAGCTTGGCGGTGATCTGGTCGATCAGCAAGTTTCGGGCGGACTGGGCAAATTTCTTGAGCGCGTTGGTGTCCATCAGACGATCACTTTTTTTCCGGCACGGATCTGCTCCAGCAGGGTCTTCTTCATTTCCTGGACGTAGTGCTCAACATCGGCCTCGTCGGTTAGGAATGATTTGAGAAAAGTCAGCTTTATCTCCGATGCGTTGATATAGGTCGGCGAGGGCGGCGGAACCGGTGGATCATTCTTACCGTGTGCAGGTCGCGGCGGTTCAGGCGGCCGGCTCAGCCGGTCCACCTCCGCCAGAATGCGAGGCAGCAGATCCAGCTTAGCCCCGTTGGCTCGATCGCGCAGGATCGGGATCATCTTGACGTCTTCGAGGCCCGCTTTGTGGCTGTCGATGCTGCGATTGATACGCTCTTGTTCGTCTTGGGCCAGCGCCTGAAATTCCGGCGTTTGGGCAACCTTGGCGGCGCAATCATCTACAGCTACGATGACAGCCTTGCGCTCCTCCAGAACAGTCAGTTCGACCTTGTCCTTGAGCGCATAAAGATCGGATTTCAGGGACTGGATCGCGGTGCCCTTGTAGCAGGCAGGATCGTCCAGCGCCTTGGAAATCGCGTCGCCTGCCGCAGCATCGACATAGGAGATATTGGCGTCCTGATCGCGTAGGAACTCGCGTGCGTCGTCATAGATTTCTTTCTGCGTGCCACCCATGAAGCTGCGGACCTTGTCCAGCACCTCTTCTTTGGCATCCAGAAGGACCTCTTCTTGCGTGGCGGGCTCGGTGATATACCAAGTGCCAGGTTTCCCGACCATGGCTCCGATCTTTGTGCTCAGGGGCTCAAGTGCCGTCAGGAACGGGTATTGGGATTTCTGTGCAACAAGTCGGCTCAGCTCGTCTGAAAGCATCTTGGTGCTTTCGGCCCATTCAGCGCCGATCGTTCTGGCATCAGTTCCATCCGAGGGGAGGTCGAAGAGTTCCTTGTAGAGCTCTTTCGCCTTTCGGATCTGGGCCGCGGTAAACTCGGTCTGCGGCGTTAGCAGGATATTAGCCAGCGCATGACTATTGTTCAAATTGCGCGCCAGATCGGCCCGCTCCAGAACAGTGCCATCTGAGCGCGCCTCCAGCTTGCCCTTGCCGGACAAGCTGGCCGCAAGACAGAGAACAGCGGTCGTCGACCAACCATAGGATTTCGCACCGAAGCGCTCTGTCAGGTATTTGACTGAGACCTTAACTCCGTTTCGAGCCTGCCCCTGGACGTAGTTCAGGATATCCTGCTCAGCTTCGGTCAGGCCTTCGCCATTGTTGCCGAAGAGGCCGCTTTCGGGGGAGGCCGCCTTCAGGATATCAGCCTCGGCGTAGGTCACCCCGCGCAGCATCGGTAGGTTCACGTAGACCTTATCGATCAGGCCCTGAAACCCTTTGACGATCCGCTCCTGCGGTTCTTCTCCTCCGATATCCAACTCATCACCACGGACAAACATCCGCGCGTCGGCCATCAACTTGCGCAGGCGCAGTTCCAGGTCTTTAGAGCGGCGGTTATTCTGATCGCCTTTTTCAGCAACGATCCGGTCCCGGCCAGGCTGCTGAGAGCCAGCACGCGCCTGGCGGATAAACTTTTCGGTCTGCTTGAAGAGCGTCAGGTCACGGATGAACCGCACATCGGGTTGAAGCAACACCGCCAGTTCTTCGCGGCTCATGTTGCGCATCCGAACCGCTTCTGGCGCGGCCACATCATCGTTGAAGGGGCTGATCACATTGATTGATAGCTCATACTCGCGGCCGAGAAGGTGGTCGTCGAGCTTACGGCTGAAGCTGTATTCATGGCCCGTGGCCAGATGCTTGATCTTGCGATGACGCAGGATTGTGTCAAAGGCTAGCGTCTCCATTTCCTTGGAAAGCTCCGACGGATCTACATTGAGCCCTTTGATTTCGGCTTCGACGTCCTTTTCCTCGTTTGTCAGGAATTCGTAGACCTCGCCGTTGCGCTGGATGAGCGTGTTGCGCTCCAAGAAGGACAGGGCCTCTTCGATCTTGCGCCGCTGCTTGACTTGATCGGTGTCGAACTCTGACAGTAAAAGCACGCTGATATTGCGCACCGTCGGCTTGAACTCCTTGACGTATTTGACCAGGAACAGCGCCTTCAGAACCCGGACGGCAAAGGGGTCTATGTCCTGAATTTCATTTTCGGCGATCTGGATAGATTGCTGAACAGCAGATTTCAGGGCTGTTCGGATGCCTTCGAACATCAGATCGAACGTGGCGAGCCCACCCACCGGTTGATCGGCCAGCTTTTTCGCAACCTCCTGAAATACACCCAGCATTGAGCGTTCGCCAACCGAGCTGTGCTTACCTTCAAACGCATTGTGTTGCGACAGCGATGCGATCGCCATCTGAAAGAGCATGTATTGATAGGGGGGGAACGGGTAGCTCGCGATGAAGTTCTCGCGCCCTTCGAAATTCTTGAGTTTGATCGAGCCGTCCGTAAAATCGAACAAAGTCTTCAGGTTGTTTTCTTCGCGGTCATGTAGATTGCCTAGCGTGATTTGACCTGCATCTGTCTTGGATAGAAGGCGGCGCTGGATGACTTCGGCAACGTCCGCCGAGTTGAGGGGCATCTTGACCCCAAATCGCGCCATGATCTTCGAAAAGTCCTGGGACTGAAACGCCTTGCCGTCGCCGATAATCGCTTCCATGTCCTGCTGCGAAGTTACGATGACCCAGGCTTGGCCTTTGCACTTGGTGTTGAGACTTTCGGCGATGGTTTGCAGATTGGTCATCAGCTTGACGTTTTCGGCAATATACTGGCCGACCTCATCGACGAAGAAGTTCAGCCGGAATTGGGGAGCCTGCTTGTCGATCCAGGCCTTCACGCCATTTGCAAAGTCCTCGATCGAGATACGCGTATCGCTGCGATAGTGGCCTAGAATATCCTTGGCATCTGCGGGCTCGCCGCCGGCCACCTGGGCGAAAGCAGTAGCGATGTTTCCTTTTTCGAGAGTGGCTTGTTCGCGCCCTCGTTCCCAAGGCTTACCAGCAGCGGCCTGATAGGCCGCTTTGAAGGGCTCGAACTGCCCGCGGCCATCGAGATCTCGTTCAAACTGAGCGATATGCGGAAGCTTGCCATAATAGCCGCATGCCTCATCAAAGACTTTCTGGAATACAGAAAGCAACGCATCGATATCGGCCTTCGAGATCACGTCGGCTTTCTGGTCGATATTGAACAGGATCGACTTTGACGGAATAGAGACGGCCTTGCGCAGAGCTCCTGACAGCATCGGATTGTCGCTTAGCTTTTCGGCAAAGATGTCGAAGGCCTTCACGCCGTCGACTTCGCGGTTTTCCATCAGAAGAGCGAGCATCTTCAAGAGATGCGACTTGCCCGAACCGAAGAAGCCAGAAATCCAGACGCCATTGGCGGTGTTGTAATTGTTGTATGCGTCCAGGAACCCTTCCAGACGCTGTCCGATTTCGCCAGTGATGACATATTCATCAAGCTCGACCCGCAGGCTGGCCTCATCGTCAGCCTTGATCACCCCATCAATCGGGCGGTCGACAGGTTTAGCGAAGATACTTCTCAAAGCAGTGGCCATCGGTTTAGACCTCGTAGTTCAAAATGTTGAAGGCACGGTAGTATTTGTCGTCATGCAGCAGGCCAAATAGGTCCAACGAGCCGCCAGTGGCCGTGGAATGGGTGTAGCTGCCGGGAAAGAACAAAACCGTCGGCTTATCTTTTGCTGTGCTCTGCAAATTATTCAGCACATTGTGCGAGCGGATATAGGGATAGACCTCGCCGACTCCGGAAAGAAAGATCACGTCATGCGGATGACTATTTATCGCTTCGGCAATCTTTGGGATCAGGTGTTCATGGACATCCAGAACGCCCTGGAGCAGTTCGCGCAATTCAGATTTCTCAGTGTCAGGTTCGAGCTCGAGGATCTCGGCCAGAATGCCGCGCTCTTCAAGAAGCGTAAGCGACAAGTCGTAGAGGCTTAGATCAAGCGTAGTGACGCCTGCATTGCGCGTGCGCGTGATAAGATCCTTGCGGTCCTGCTCTATGGAAAGCCCTTCGCTGGCCGGGTAAGGGCAGATGAAGAACGGGACCTCGTTACCAAGACCTTGCTTGTTGAGAAATCTCTGGCTGGTCAGCACCTGGAATAGATGCTCGGACCGTTCTTTCCGGCTCATCGCCTTGTTCATGATAACACTCCGTCGACAGAAATGCCGGGATAGATAGCTAAATCTGCCGGGCGGGTCTCGGCGATCAAACGTTTGAGTC
>Ga0208903_1001612_pt1 | contig 12387 bp, 13 predicted proteins | sample AntAceMetag02UKJ_FD_184769 | JGI IMG/M metagenome (GOLD analysis project Ga0208903, IMG submission 184769) | Saline lake microbial communities from Ace Lake, Antarctica - Antarctic Ace Lake Metagenome 02UKJ (SPAdes) (version 2) | ecosystem: Environmental > Aquatic > Non-marine Saline and...
CGAAAACTAATATGAGAATACACATGTAGAAAGCTCATCGGACTATTGTTTGGACGAGGGTTCGAATCCCTCCGGCTCCACTATGAACTCTGTTTTCAAACCCCATAGTTAACTGATAATCAGTTGATTGTGGGGTTTTGTCGTTTTTGGTGTAAAACATTTGAGTGAAACATTTTTCATTTTATTTTCAATTGATATTTCGGTGCTCATATAAGTGATAGTTATAGCCACGTTGGTCAGGAAAGTTTATTCATAAGGAGATTTGAAGAGGTTTCTATAAAAAATCCATGTTTCTATTCTGATGGATATTTCTGGAATATATAGAAACATGGACTACAAGAAGATTCAGAATTATCGAGAAAAAATAAAGCGTAATAGACAGAAATTGACGGAAGAGAAAGACGAGAAACGAAAGAAGCGGCTTACATATATAATTGGCATAGATGAATTTAAAATTGAATTAGAAAAACTTAAAGATTAACGGATTGACGGCAATGACGTGGAGGTTTTTATCAGGGTAGCAGTTCGTTAGTGAATCTATGTTCTCGTGTTGTTGAGTAGAGACGTAACCCATACAGAGACCCGGTTCCTGCATCCGTAAAATGTTCTCATCAACCAAATTCTGTGCAACGACTATCCGTGTAGGCGTATTGGTTGTGTTGAATCAAAAAATGAAGTACCATGAATGGAAAAACGTATATACAAATCCTATACATATAAAGACAAGGTATATGAGCTTAACCAGTATCAGTTAGACTATTTTAAACGAGCAAGGTCGTTGCCGAAAAAGAACCTCCACTACATCGTCTGTCAGCAATCGATTCACGAAGACAATCTGACCATAAAACAGATGAAATCGTCAATTAGACGAGGTGTAAGACGATATGTTTGTGATTTGATACATGGACACAACCCAGCCTTTGAAAGCTTCTTGTTACCGTACCTATGTGTGTTCGAAACAGGCAAGGAATTTCATCTGAACCAGCGTAGGTCAAATCTTCACACAGAAGACTTTGACCTAGGTCTTCATTTTCATTTATTCATTACAAGCCCTGATGAGCATGAGATTTGTTTTAAGACACTCAGCAACAGAATAGAATTTGAGTTGCGTGCCATCAAGAAGAAAAGAGAATGTATCTCGAAGTATGATTGTCGGAAAGTGGATAAATTGAACAAGCCGTTTATCTGTTATCATACCAAGCAACTTTATCGAACGCCATCAAAAGAGATGATACTAACCAATACAGCATAAAAAAAAAGGGTCGAAGAACCCTCTTTTTTTGTTGATAATGACGAATGGTTATTTTCGGATAATTAAGTAGCCATCCTCCATTTTTAGACATGAAATTTTTACATCACCTTTCTTTCCGTTGTACTTCCGATAGTAGTAAGATGAAGGAGATGTTTTCATCTTCCATTCTTCTTTGGAAATCATAAGACCCGAATTTTTTGATAACGCCTCTATCTCCTTACCAAAGACGGTAGGCTTTAATGTTCTCGTAGAACGATTAGCAAGAATTTCACTCAGTTCTTTTTCACCAATTACTTTACTCATTTTGTTAGATTTTATTGATTAACCCTGCAATCCTAAGGAACCGATTTGAGACCTCGGAGCCTTTTATCATTTATTTTCTCCTATTCATCGGTTATGCGTAAATATGCCGTTCAGAATCAATTTGTAGAGTAAATATTAGTTGCACGAAAACTGGAAGTGGGTGTCTCAGTCATTATCACGATTTTAACCAAAATGATGTCACGGCTTGTTTGTTTTATTCTGTACTCGATACTGGTTGGTTTCCCAATTCAAGGGTTCTCACAACAGGCAAGAATTTGGGATTGCCTAGTACATGGTCGATACGATGAAACCATAAGGCTATGTGATTCGGTTCTCCAAAATGGTTCTGTGTATGAAAGGCACGAGGTTCTTGGGATGAAATCTCGTGCCTTGTTGTATTCGTACAAATTGGAAGAGTATCTAGGGACTATTCGGATAGCTGCCAAATACGACCCAATTCCTGAGCGTGCTGAGATACTATTAAGCCTTCGTACATCCGAGTATTATCAATATTCTTTAGCCACGGATTCCACAATTCATTTTGCCATTAAGGCAATGGGTCTGTACAGGGACACACCATCGGTACTGAATGATTCCCTGAAATCCTATCTCTACGCCACGTTCGGAAATAGTATGAGAAACGGTCAAAAGGTTGATGCTTATTTGAAAGTACATCATAACGAATCCGAACTAAGAAATCGGTATCTGATGTCATATCTCGACACGGCTTTGATGTATGCCGTGAATGACGAGCAACGAGCTGATATTTATACGAAGGCAGGAACTCTTTATTCCGATAGGGTTTGGGAGTACCCTAAGTTGAGGACTACACAGTTAGAAGGTTTCTCGGACGTTTCAATCCAGTATTTGAATAAGGCAATCTCGTTGTTTCACAACCCAACTAAGATAGCACACGCATACGCTCTAATTGGACTTAATTATCATTACCTACTTCAGTTCAACGAAGCCGAAGACACATTTGAGTATGCTATGAGCGTGTTGAAATCGGAAGGTGTGATTCAGTCACTTGAAGAACTCTTATCCATTACAAACTGGCGGGGAAGAAACTTTGAATTTTGGCACGAGTATGAAGGAGATATTCGACACTTGATAAAGGCGGATTCGTTGTATAGGTCTTCTTTGGATGCTTGGTATCAGCTTGTAACCCGTTCAGGTCAAAATGGAATGAATGATGGGTTTCGGATATCACCAACGAATAAGTTGGCGGCTACAAATTCCATGTTGTTTAAGGAAACTGGAGATACCACCTATTTATCAGAGGCATTCAAATTCTGTGATTGGTCAAAGTATGCTACCCTAGATATTGAGACGACCTCATTAAGCCAGTTGCAAGAGTGTCTTAATGATTCTCAACTATTCGTGCAATGGTTTATGAGGATAGAACCCAAAGTGAATATGGCTTTTGTCATTACTCGAAGTAAGTTTTTTTTGGTGAAAACTGGACGTGCTGATTGTAGTGGAAGACGGTTTCAGAACCTCAACGGAAGTCTTGGTTTGAACAAGTTTAAGGAGTCGTCTTACTTTACTTATGGTCGGTATTTTGCCTCAGTAGATTCGGTAATTAAAAGTCTTGGAATCAAGCAACTTATCTTAAGCAACTATGATGAATGTTCGTGGCTGAATCTTGATGTTCTCATTTCTGACACGTTAGCAACTTCATGGAAAGACCAACCATATCTGTTCAAACGATACCAAATAAGCTATGCCTTGTCTGCACGTTCATTTGTTGATAGTTATAGAAACAAGACAGCAACAAATTCTGGTGGTTTTGGAGTTTCTATTGGTAAGTATGACAATGAAGCAACACTTCGGTTCTCCGAAGATCTGACACAGAAATTGGAGAATGATTATATTCTTGAAAGGGTTGGTTTTAGAGGTAATATTGAGCAAAGCAGGGTGGCGTTGTGTTTTAGCCATGGTCAAGGAGCTTTAAGTGAAAGGCAGTCCTATTTACTCACTTCCACAAATGACACGCTTCGAGTTTCCGAGATATTTGATATGAAACTTGATAACGATTTTGTGATGCTCACGGCTTGTAACACAAATACCTCCACTCAATATCGGAGTGAAGGGGCTGTGGGTAATTTCTCGAAAGCCTTACGCTATGCAGGGGCGTTAAGTACATTAACCACAAGTTGGCAAATTGACGAGCGTTCAAACTCACTTATTATTGAACGATTCCTATTCCATTTGAGTAATGGCGTGGATAAGAGTAAGGCTCTTTGGATGGCGAAACAAGATTACTGGAATCAATGTGAAACTGATGAAGAGTTCAATCCTCTTTATTGGGCTTCTTACGTTTTGACAGGAAATATAAACCCCGTTGAAATTCAGAAAAAACAACGGTTCGATAAAAACTGGCTGTGGCTATTGCTTCTTATTCCAGTTGGTGTTGCTGGATGGAAGAAATTCAGTTGAACGGTTTTTCTTTTAGCAACTCCTCAGCCTTATTCTGATAACGGTGGTTTTGAGTTCTTGCAATTCCCGTTAGGACTTCTTTAGCCTTCGGTAATTGTTCCAGTTTCAAAAGGCATAATGCCATTCTGAACTCAGATTTTTCCTTAAAGGCACTTGATGTATTTACGGTTTCAAAATGTTTTATGGCTTGCTCGAAATCGCCTATTTCCATTTGGGTACAGGCAATGAAATAGCTGAGGGTATCATTATCAGGTTGCTCTTTCAATAAACCATCAAACCCAGTTAGTGCCTCTTTGAAGGCATTGTCCTTGTAGGCATTCATTGCATCATTGAATGTCATGTCTCGTTCCGAACTCATAAAAACAGGTAGTCCAACCTCTTTTTCATAATAGGTGGCATATAGGTCGGTATTAGGCTTGTTGAGCAAGAAAAAAGTAGCTATTCCAACCAAAGGAATTATCACAGCGGCAACCTTCAACCAAGTATTGTTTGAAGTTGATTGACCAGACCTGTCAAGAATTTCATCAAAGTTCTTTTCAGATTTGGAAACGAAAGATTTCAACTTCTCATGGTCGTAGTCGTTTGCCTCTAAGAAATCCTTAATTCCTTTCAGTTCCTCACTTTGGGGATTCATGGTACGCAACTGATTGAATACCTCCACTCTCCTCTCAGAGTTGTCTAGTGAAGCAAGTACCTCCTCAACGGTCAATATGTCTTTACCCTGTTCCATTGCTAGTTCATAAAAGTAGCCCAAAGTTCCCGTGTCTTTCTTTTGGCTGTACTCAATGTGTTTCTACACGTATTGTAACTGATATTGAGTTTTTGGCTGATGGCATTATTGTCGAATCCATCGAGGTGTAGTTGCAATATATTCCGTTGTTGTGGAGGTAGGAATTCCATCATAACGGCAAAGTCCGTGTCTGTCATTTCGTGACTTCGGTTTGACCGTGAGAAAAGAGAATGGATGTTGCCCAGTATGTCCTTTCTGTTGTTCTGTACTCTTACTGTATCCAAACATTTATTCTTCACCAGAACTTTTAAAAAGACTTCCAGTTTGACGTTTACGCCAGATAGCTTGTCAACTCGTTCCGTTGGTGTCATTTCCAACAGTTTTACAAAGGTGTCTGCAACCACATCCTGAGCTCGTGTTTCGTCTTTCAAGAAATGAAATGCCTGAAATAGTAAAGTAGAATGATGTTTTTGATAGACTGTTTTTACGGCATCATTGTCTCCTGAAACAAAATTGTTCCACGCCTCAATCACCTCATTCTTAACCAGTTCAAGGTCTATTTGCACGTTTTAATGGTAGTGAATAGTACAAGCGTTAAAGCTACTCGTTCTATTGGTATGTAAGCTAAAGGTAGAGACTGAACCCTCAGTTCAGTCGGCTGAAATAGCTTTGAAAACGTGGTTAGGGTGGACATTAGAACGCTTATGAGAATGGATAATCTTATCCGAGGAGAGGCAACTGGCTCTCCCTCTAATCTTGGTGAGCGACTTGGTCTTTCTGAAAGAGCTGCGTTCAAATACTTGAAGTTTATGAAAGAGGAATTGAACGCACCTATTGAGTTCTCAAAACTCAAAGGGTCGTACAGATACGCTTCACAAGGACAATTCAATTTTAAATGGAAATCAAACTAAAACAATCAATATGAAAAAGCAACTACTAACCCTGTTCGGTCTTTTGACCCTTACCGCTGCCTCCATGGCACAAATACCCTACACGGTCATTGAAGATTTCGAGAGTTACAATTTGAATTCTCAATTGACCTCCTCTGTACCTTGGGTCGGGGAATCAGGGCATTGCTCTCCGGTAATCGATAATGCAGGAATCCCCTATAACCATATTGCTAAAAGTGGTTGCAATGCAGATTCACGGGCGTGGTCATATTCTCAGTCAATTCCCCAAGCTGGTCTTGATTCTTTGGTTGTTCAATTTCAGGCAAGAATCAATACTTCTTCATCAGGAAATAATGGCGGTCATATAGCTCTTGTTGATGATGTGAATGGCTTTAATGTCAACTTCGGAATACACTATTCCCCATCCTCACCTGCTTTTTCAAATTACTTTAAGCCATTTCTGGGTGGTGGTCCCGGTCTTGGTAATGCACATGTGCTCACCTCAGGTTCGTGGTACGATGTAATGCTTGTTATCGACTGGACACATGTTTCAGGCAATGGTTTGTTTGGGTTAGCCGAGCTTTTCTATAAGGAAGCAGGTAATGCAAGTTGGCTGGCAACCCCAACGCTTTCATACGAATTGGAAGTTGCAGACCCGTCAATAATTGTGTTAAACCAGCTAATGTTACGGTTAGAAGGTTTTGGGAGTGGGTTTGGCTCTGCGGATAACATTAAGTATAAGGCGATTGAATCATGTAATCTCCAAGCCAGCATCACTCCACAAGGATCAACCACCTTCTGTCAAGGAGGAAGTGTTACACTTACTTCAAGCTCAGGCAGTAGCTACCTGTGGAGTAACGGACAAACCAGTCAGAGTATTACTGTAAGCCAAGCAGGTTCTTATTCGGTTCAGGTTACAGATAATGGTTGTTCGGCAACAAGCGCATCAACAATTGTTACGGTAAATCCAACACCAAATACAACGATAACTGCTAATGGTTCTACTTCCTTTTGTAGTGGAGGTAGCGTTACACTTACGGCACAAGGCTCGGGCAGTTATCTATGGAGCAATGGGCAAACAAGTCAGAGCATCAACGTAACTCAAAGTGGTAATTACAGTGTCACGGTTTCAAATAATGGTTGTAGTGCAACAAGTGGAGTTACCACGGTAACGGTAAATCCTACGCCAACTGCAACCATCATCCCGCAAGGAGCTACTACATTCTGTCAGGGTGGTTCTGTTGTTCTCCAAGCATCAGGAGGTGGAACGTACCAATGGAGCACAGGAGCTCAAACACAGAGCATCAATGTTAATCAAAGTGGAAATTATAGTGTAACGGTAACAGACGGTAACGGTTGTCAGGCCACAAGCTCTGCAACAACGGTTACGGTAAATTCAACACCAAATGGAGCGGTAACATCAAATGGCTCTACTACCTTCTGTAGTGGAGGTAGCGTTACACTTACGGCACAAGGCTCGGGCAGTTACCTATGGAGCAATGGGCAAACAAGTCAGAGCATCAACGTAGGTCAAAGTGGTAATTACAGTGTCACGGTTTCAAATAATGGTTGTAGTGCAACAAGTGGGGTTACTACGGTAACGGTAAATCCTACACCAACTGCAACCATCATCCCACAAGGAGCAACTACATTCTGTCAGGGTGGTTCTGTAGTTCTTCAAGCATCGGGAGGTGGAACGTATCAATGGAGTACAGGAGTTCAAACACAGGGCATCAATGTTAATCAAAGTGGAAATTATAGTGTAACGGTATCTCTTGGTGGTTGTCAAGCCTCTAGTGCCGTAACCACGGTTGTTGTCAATCCGATACCTTCTGTGTCTCTGAATGCTTTGAGCAACGTATGTGAGAACACAAGTGCTGTTCTGCTTTCAGGTGGCAGCCCAAGTGGGGGTAGTTATACTGTGAATGGCAATCCAGCCTCCACTTTGAATCCAGCACAAACTGGTTTGGGATTGCAGATAGTAGAATACACTTACACAGATGGAAACGGTTGCGGCAATAGTGCTACTCAGTCGGTTACAGTAAATGCAGTACCTAATACTACGTTTGGTGGGCTTAATAGCAACTACACCATAAATGATTCCCCTTCGGTATTGAGTGGTTTGCCAACAGGTGGCATATTCAATGGTTCGGGCGTGAGTAATGGAATTTTCGACCCTGCGGATGCTGGGTTAGGTACTCATGGCATAGCCTACATTTATGTTGATGGAAATGGATGTATCGGCAGTGAATCCCTTTGCACAACAGTTGATGTCAGCGTGGGAATTGGTGGTGGAAATCAAATATCAAACGGTGGCGGTGTTGAGATTTACCCTAACCCAAGTAAAGGACTTTACTCCTTGTCGTTTGAACGTGAAGGTATAGTCTCATACTCGGTGTTTGATTCTCGTGGTCGTGAAATAGTTAATGAAAGTTTCGTGTCAAATGGTTCTGTCATAAAGGCTTTGAATTTGAGTGACTATTCAAATGGCGTATATGTTATTCAAGTAGGTACAACTGACGGTGTTGCCTCTTACAAGTTGATTAAAGAGTAGGATTCTCGATTTGAGGTTTGGAGAAGACCTGTGGGTGTTGATGGCAACTAGTCAATCAGCATCTACAGGTCTTTCTTATTGCGTATCAATTTTGGAGTATAGGTCTGTTGCGTAAGAAGACAACTTAAATATAGCCGTGCTTGAAACACGAAAAAAGCACGTTAGGTAATCCTACTCTAAAATCGTGAATACCTCCACGCCTCGTGCAGATTCATCAATAAGGCTCTAACCAAGAAACCTCAGTTTTGAATTAGTATAACAAATTGGTAACTAATGATACCGATTTGTTATATTTGATGCGTTAGACACAAAAAGAGGTGAAATGAGAAAATTCGTGGCGTATTACAGAGTTTCAACGATTCGGCAAGGTCAGAGTGGTTTAGGTCTCCAAGCTCAGAAAGATGCGGTAGCAAACTACGTTAAGGATTCAGGAGAAGTCATTGCTGTATTTACAGAAGTTGAAACTGGAACTCGGAAAAAGAAGCGAGTTGAAATTTACAAGGCCATTGAAATTGCCAAGAAAGAAAAAGCAACTCTGATTGTCGGAAAATTAGATCGACTAGCTAGGGATGTTGAGTTTACGTCAGCCTTGTATAACGGCAATGTCAATTTCACGTGTTGTGATAACCCTAATGCAAACAAACTTACGATTCAACTTCTTTCGGTTATAGCCGAGCATGAAGCGGAGGTTATATCAACTCGTATCAAGGATGCTTTAAAGGTGAAGAAGGAAAAGATTGAAAGAGGCGATTTTGTTAATAAAGACGGGTCTGTGATGCAACCAGTTGATGGCAAAATCAGATTAGGCAACCCAAAGGGTTTTGGTGAAAATCAATCTCTGGGAATCAAGAAAATAAAAGAGAATGCTCTAAATAGTAAGGCTAACATTCAAGCAATGGATATAGTCTGTTCAGAACGCTCAAAAGGAACTTCCTATCAGTCAATAGCTGACAAACTCAATAGTCTTCAATATCAGACTAGGCGAGGAAAGAAGTTTACAGCTATGCAGGTCTTAAGACTGTTTCAGAGGTGTGAGAAAAACGAAGTTGAAAGAGCCTTGTGTTCTGAATAATGAAACATAGAAACCGAGAAATAAAATGAGTACAACAGAAAGGTATAATGAGTTGAGGGAGGAGGTGTTGAAGAACCTCAATCTTATCGAAAAGAAATTAGACGAGCATCAACGAGCCTTCCTACAAGATTCGAGCAACTGGGGTTACATAGGAGATTTGTCTAGTTATAATGACAGATTGAAGGAGATTCTAGGGGCATAATTGAAACTCAATTATCCTTAATTCTTGCCAACTATAATATAGGAAATTGATTATCCATGTCAGTATTTGAAGAGTCTATTTTCGGCTGGTCAAAGTCCGGAAGATAATTTTCTGTTGTGCTCAACCTCTGGTGACCCAGACTTTTGGATATTTCGTAAACATCAGCATCATTTTGCAACATTAGGTTGGTGTAGGTGTGTCTTGCAAGGTGGGAGGTAATATTCTTGCTAATGTTGCAAGCTACTTGTAGTCTTTTTAGCCTTTTATTGTAAAGAGATGCTTTCGCCTCTAATTGGTTGTATTGATACTGTGTAAGTTTATAGTTAGTATCGAATACAACATCTTTAAAATCCTCATTCTGAAGAATTGGGAATATGAACTCATTGGCATGAAGCTTTGCATATAATTTAAGACGAGATTGTATCATTAGATTGACCTGAAACCGAATTTCAATTAGCTTCTTCTTTGCCTTTTCAGCTTTGTCCATGATTTCGACATCAAGCAGTATGATGGCTTTGTGTGCATTCCTGTTTAAAAATTCCGTGTAGTCATTCTTTATTTGGTCATATGTGAGCATACGAGTTTCTCCTTCAATTGCCCATTCAAATTTATGGTTCAACGCAATTGATGTTACTTCATCATCTAGGTAGTCCTTGATAAGGAAAACGAGCCTATCTGTTAGATGAGCTTTGTGGGGTTTTCTTGTTTTTGTTTGCGTGTAATGCAATCTGCCTTCCTCAATATTTCCGTATTTGATTGTCATTAAATCTCGAACCCGCATGCCTTGGCAAAAGATTTGAAACAAGAAATAGTTCTTTACATCATAAAGGACGTTGTCACGGTTGAAGTCCTTCTTCATTATCAGTTCCACATCTCTTTGGTCGAGGAACTTTTTTTCTACTGGCTTACGTCTATTTACATACATCGTAAATGGACTAATCTGTGGCGATAGACTAGAAGTTCTTACTCTTTGGTTGTAGAGCTTCTTTATGCAGTTTATGTAATTTTTCCCTGTGTTCTCCTTAACCAGTCCGAATAAATAGGTCTCAAAATTTGTCACAAAATCAACATCAATCTGAGAAAAGAGGAGGTCTTTTCCTTTAAGGAATTTCACTAGGTGGTAATAGGTCGTCTTGTATCTCTTACGAGTCCCATAGTTATTCCTCTTTTCAAGACGATCAATTTCGTCAAGTAAATAACTTATGAATGAGTGTGATTTTCTCTTTATGGGTTCTGAAAAGCCGTATTCCTTTTTTAATTCCTCAACTCTTGAAGATATAATGAGGTTAAGCCTTTCCGATTCAGCATGACTAATCCTGACCTCTTTCTTTTTAGCATTCCAATGCTTCTCCTTGATAGATTCCCCTAATGATATGTAGTTGGATTTTCTGTCTCGTGTTATCCTAATGTTTAGGATGCCGTGGTTGTCCTTTGGGAATTTCTTTTTTAGGTACGGAGTGAAAGAGGTTTTTGTCATATAGTTTAGTTAAGTGTGAAACAAGTGTTAAACAAATATACTAAAAAGAATGGAATTTCAAAACATAAGTTACTGATATACAGTATGTTTATGTTTTACACGTGGATCCTCCGGCTCCACCCAACCGGATACTTCCAATTTTTGAGGAAGTATCCGGTTTTTATTTTTGCTGAAACCCTTGTCAGCATTGAGACACAGAATTATCCGTTCGCGATTTAAGAGTAGGTTGATTACTGAAGCGTTTGTCTTGACCCATGAAAAAACATGAGGGGAATAGCTACACCAAACCGAGTGTAAATAGGGTTAACGCTGAGATAAGCATGGAGCAGATGCTGGAGTTTCAATAGTCAAAATGCTGAACCCGGTTAGGTGGTGGAAATAGGTAAAACCGTGCGAACACAAATCGAAGTAAAAGCTCGCCAGTTGGCAACCTTTTGTCTTACTTTGGAATTGAAATTATATTATGATGGATTTAAATCAAATAGCTAAGAACAAGCAAAACTTTGCCACAAAACAGGTAGGGGGAGATTTGGTGCTTGTGCCTATAAAAGACAATGTGGCTGAGATGAACGCCATGTTTACCCTGAATGAAGTTGGAAGTTTTGTCTGGGACAATTTGAAAGAGGAATCAACAAGAGAATTGTTATCGCTTGCAATTGCTGAGGAATTTGATGTCGACCAGGCCACTGCAAAAGCAGATTTAGAAGAATTTCTTCTTCAGATTCAAGACATGGTTAACGGTTAACATGAGGTTGTCTATAGCCGATTTTGTTATTGATTTGATTAATCAATCTGAGTATCCAATAAAACTGGAAGATGGTTATTCTTCTTTTGTGGTGGATGAATCCGAAGCTAAGCCATCCGTTCAAGTGATTACGCATTCAGGGATTCCAGACTCTCTAAAAGAACTTAGTAATCCGATTTATTCTGCTGATTTCGAAGGCAATTGTCTTTGGAAAATTTTCGCTGCTGAGGATGGTTTGCTGTTTCATGTTTACAATTCAACCGAACCATATCAATTACAGCAGGTAGCCAAGCTCAATGCCTCTTTAACTGTTTGGAATATTTACTCAGCCCCGGTGCAGAATGAAGCGGAAGAATCACTGTTTCCATTACTCTACCCAATGGGACCTTTGGTTATGTATTATCTCACAGCCAAGTATGATGCTATTATGATACATGGTTCTGGAATTTCTGATGACGGCAAAGGGCGAATATTCACAGGCATATCTGGCCAAGGAAAAACCACCATGGCTAAACTATGGCGAACGTAGGTACCTCAGTCGCTCACATCACGTTCTGCAAAGTTTGGTGTCGGACGAAATAACGAAGGAGTTTAACCAATAGCGTCCTAAACGATTAAAAAAAGAGAAAGGAAAATTCTTGCCTCAAAGTTACCTTTGAGTTGCACCAAAAACTCCCTTTCTCCGATGACCAAAATAACCCTTTTTGCGCAGGTAATCCAAAG
>Ga0208903_1001613_pt1 | contig 12382 bp, 13 predicted proteins | sample AntAceMetag02UKJ_FD_184769 | JGI IMG/M metagenome (GOLD analysis project Ga0208903, IMG submission 184769) | Saline lake microbial communities from Ace Lake, Antarctica - Antarctic Ace Lake Metagenome 02UKJ (SPAdes) (version 2) | ecosystem: Environmental > Aquatic > Non-marine Saline and...
TTCCTACTTTCCTACTTTCCTACTTTCCTACTTTCCTACTTTCCTACTTCCTACTTCCTACTTCCTACTTCCTACTTCCTACTTCCTACTTCCTACTTCCTACTTCCTACTTCCTACTTCCTACCTCCTACCTCCTACCTCCCCACTTTCCCCTTCCAGAACACCTCTTCGCGCGGGGCCATGTATTTCTGCATCTCCGCAAAACTGACCGGGACATAGTCACAGGCATCGACTCCGACGTCGCGAACGAGGTGACTTTTATTTTTGGCATCCTCGGCCTGCAAGCGCCCGTGAACATGACCGTAGAGATGCCATACTCCGTGGAAGGCCTTGTCCCAGCTCCGCATCGGGTAGTGATTCAGCCAGATCTTTTTTCCCTGAACTTTGATCATCCCCTGATCGATCACTTTGGAAAAAAGCCCGTCATAGCTGGGCGCATCATGATTTCCCCGCACAAAATTCACTTCCCGACAGGCGATACGATCTCGATAGACCCTTGCCTCCTCGAACGTTCCCAGCGAAAAATCCCCTAGAATCCAGAGCACATCGTCGAGGGCGACTCGCTCATTGATCGCATTAATCAGGGCGCTGTCGTGACGCGCGACCGTCTCAGAGGAGACATTCCATCCTCCGCGGGGATCTTCTTTTGAGCGGACTTTATCGGCCTCAGATAGATGCGGTCTCTGGGAATACTTGATGATGTTGCCATGACCTAAATGAAGATCTGCGGTGAACCAGGTTTCTGACATGGGGGTAAGTGTTAGGGCAAACGGAAAACGAATCAGAAAAATCGATGATTCCTGATCGGGGAATCGAAAAATCGGGAGTGAACCAGCATAGCATTGCAAACCGGTTCAGCTTGCCCTTTCATGAGCGTCCCGATGCCCTCTTCCGCACAAAGTAACGCAACGGGATATTCCTTCGCAAGCGGATCACTCCGCATTGTGAGGGACTCTCTTGAAGTGCGCATCACCGGGTGGCCCGTTCCGCGATCGGTGATGCGCCGGGGGGCGTCCTCGCCCTGGGGGCCCTTTATTCCCGAGTTTCGTCTCGTCCACCCCTACCGTCCCGCAAAGAAGACTTCGCAGAAGAAGGGTAATAAAGAACAGCTCAGCTTTGATTTCTTCAACGAAACCTATGCTCCGGGGAAGATCGAACCGATCACACCGGCGCAGCGAAAAAAGCGGGCCCTCGATCAATTTCGGTTTTTACTCCCCAAGCCGGTCGCCCACGTCATTGAACCTTTCCGGACTCATCAGTGGCCGCTTTTAGCCTTTCTCGCCTTCGATGGAGGAGCCCTTGATCTCGCCTCGAACAACCCCGCTCTCGCCTTCTTCCTGGCGCAGCGCCTCAAGTGCGACCGGGAGATGATACAGTCCCTTTGCTGCAGTCAAATGCGCCAACGGGAACTCCTCGACGTGCTCGGGCTGCCCTCATCATCCAACGCGGTGAAACTCTTCCGAAAAATAAAGCCGTCTTCTCTTAACGGAGACAACTGGCAATCCATTATCGATTTACTAAAGGTTGAACTTGCTTCACCGAATCCACGGCTCAATCATCTGCCGTCGATCAATTCCGGAGTGATCGAAATTCTGCTCGATCGTGGCGCGGCCGACGCCGCTCTTCCCTCGCTTCTGACGGAAGTCGCCAGGGACCGGTCCGAAGACTATCGCGGTCGAATCGTTCATCTCATCACGAGCACGCTCCGGATGCAGGACGAAATGCAGGTGCGCAAACGATGTCATCGTTTCGCCTCGGTCGCGCGCCTTCGCACCGTTCACGAAGAAGTCTCGGAGCACTACCGACGTCGCGCTGAACAGCTGACGCAGGCCTCACAGCACGAAAGCGATCATTTCCGAAATCCCCCCATTCCCGGAATCGCCGGAAAAATCGAGCCTGTCACGAGCGCAGCCCAGCTCGTCGACGAAGGAGAAATACAGGGCAACTGCGTCGCAAGCTACGCCTCGAAAGTACGGGACGGAAACACCTTCATTTACCGCCTTCTCTTGCCGGAGCGGGCGACCCTCTCGATTGTTCGCAAGACCCCTTTTTCGAACTGGAAGATTGGCGAACTGGAAGGCCGCTACAACACCGATGCAAGCCCCGAGACCGAAGACTTCGTGCAGGCCTGGCTTGATCGGCACGGCCAAATCGTGTGATTTGAGCGCCTCGGGCGATTCGGGGAACGGTCGTGAAGTGTAAGATTTCCGGTTAAGCCGCGTTTAAGAGACGTCTAACCGCCAACCCGATCACACTGCCATGAACAAGCGAACCCTTCTCAAAACCACTTTTTTCTCCCTATCAGCCTTGGCTCTTGCTGTCGTAGCTGCGGTCTCGGTCCAGGAAAGTCGCGCCGATGACGCCCGCTTGAAGATCTATAAATTCGAAGCCGACTGGTGTGGCCCGTGTCAGCAAATGAAACCGATCTTCAAAAAGGTTTCTTCCCAATTTAAGGACGTGTCTTTCCAAACCATCGACGTCGACAAAGACCCGGGGAATGCCAAGCGCTTCAATGTTTCTATCCTTCCCACCGTCATTGCCGTCAAAAATGGTGAGATCGTCGGAAGAGCCACCGGATTCAAAAACGCGCTTCAGCTGAAAATGTTCATTAAGAAATACAATCGCTGAACCGCATCCGGAGTGGGAATGCCGTCAAAGGTATTCCCCAAGGGCGTTAGCCCCCCAAGGAGTGGCGTGCTTCCAGCCGCCAGCGCTGCCTATCCGCCAGAGACTCCGCGCGCGATGAGAGGCAGGCCCGCGAGATCATCCCGAGCCGGGCCTTGGATCGCGCGATCAACCCGGTAATGAACCGTCCGTTCCGGACGCCATCCTGGAATTCTGATCCGAACAGGGATTGAAATCCCTGCCTAAAATGAACGGTCACTTCGCGACCAGTCCTGCCATTTGCGATCTTTCTTCCTCCGACGTCCAGGTAGCCCCGCCGATACGATCGCCCCCCAAGGAGTGGCGTGCTTCCAGCCGCCAGCGCTGCCTATCCGCCAGAGACTCCGCGCGCGACGAGAGGCAGGCCCGCGAACTTGGGGGGAGGGGCAGCAAGATGCAGCCCCTCCTTGATTCTGATCAACCGATCATCAATCGGTGGATCATTCCGTTCACTTTGTTTTCGGTCAATCCGGGAACGATTTCCAGATCCACAAACGTCTCGTAAGGACGGTGATCAATAATCGCGTCCGCAAGCACTTCCCCGACTCCCCGGAGCGTCATCAGTTCCTCCTTCGTCGCGTGGTTCATATCCACGACAGGACCGTCCGGCTCACAGCCATCGGAGTCATGAAGATCGTCGTCAAAAGTTGATTCCTCGACAGCGTTGTCGGCTTCGCCATCATCCTCACCCGGTTCCAAATCAACCGGCTCCGCGTGATCGCTTTCCATCCCTGCGAGAGCTTCTTTATCTTTACCCTCTTCGCCTTCTTTATCAGGCCAATCCTGAACCGGCTTGTGAATCTCTTCTCCATGATGAGGATCGTCCTCGTTCCCATCATGCCAGTAGTGATCATCCCCGTGCCAGCTCTCATCGTGCTGATTACCAGTATCATCTCCCTCATGATGCGGATCACCATGGAAACTGTCCCGCGCCACGGTGTCTGAATCACCCCCCTCAGGGTGATCGCTCTCATCATCGTAGAGATGCTCATGCTCCTTCTCGTATTGCTCGATCTCAGCCTTGTGAATCTCCGCTTTTTCCTCCTCGGTGAGATCATCCGCCGGCTTTTCGTAAAGCTTCTGCAATCGTGACTTACGGGACTCTTCCTCAGCGCGTGCCCTCTTGTCTTTTCCGCGCTCAAGGAGCGTGGCAATAATGATACAAATCTCGTAGAGGAAAATCATGGGACCTCCAAGGAGACCGAGCGTCATGAGATCCGGAGGCGTTAAAATCGCCGCCGCCACGAGGATGATAATCCAGGCGTACGTCCGCGTCGACCGCATCACCCGAGCCGTGAGCAAATCAAGCTTCACCAAAATAGTGACGACCACCGGCAGTTGGAAACTGATGCCAAACACGAGCACCAGCCTCGCGATGAAATTGATATACGCCCCAATTTGGTAGATACTTGTGCCCCCTTTCGCCGACACAATGACTAATTTGTCGCGCGTCTCATCGTAGCGCAGTGCGAAATTCGAGCTTTCCATCGTCGCAAAACTTCCCCGTATGTAGGTCCGGATTTCATCCTTCATCTCCGGGCTCAACGTCGATTTCGGAGCTTCAATCTCAGTCGAGCCCTCTTCAGGTTCAGCCCCCTCTTTCACAGGTGGAAAAATCTGACCATCAGGCCCGAGCAGAGAAATATTCGTAATCGGCTTCGCCATCGCCCGGGCCGCGGGATCGATACTTCCTATTCGCTCATTCTCGAACACGTAGAAAAATTTGAGAGCTACCGGAGTCGCGAGAAAAAAGGCAAAACACACTCCTCCCAAGAAAAGAGCAAATCCGATCAACGACCCCGGAATGACGGTTCGCTTTTCCGCCTGACGAAGTCCTGGAATGATGAACTGAAATAGAAAGTAAACCGTGAAGGGAAACGAAATGATGACCCCGCAGAAAAAAGAGAGCTTCAGCATCAGGACAATAAACTCCGGCGGAGTCAGCGTGATCAGCTGAAGTTTATCCCAAAGCTGCACCCCGGGAGCGATCTCCGCCAAAGGGAGCATTGCCGGGATCTTTATCAGGTCAAAAATTTTCTCGTGAAACGCGAAGCAAAGAATCGTCGAAATAGCGAGCGTTCCCCCGACCTTCATCAGCATGGTCCGCAGATCCTCAAGATGATCGAGAAACGGCTTTTCATGGGCATCAAATCCATCATCCGCACCCGCACGAGTGCGGGAAGCCGATTCCCTCATTTGAAATATTTTTTCGAAAGCAGTCTTAATCATGATGATCTACGTGAGCTGTAGCGGACGGGAGTTTAGCCGCAAATTCGAAAACGGCAAAGGGGCGCGAAAAACGGACTGCGAATACGTATCGCAGAAAACTTGCTTATTCCTTATCAATAACGCTACGCTTGAGACTTGCAGTGAAAAATGAGGATGGAAAACCGGCCTTTATCTGGCGAGTTTTGCACCCTCCCCAAACAAAAAACACAGTAGAATAGAGAGACCATGTTCGGTAACGACGAGGACAAGCATGGCCCCCAGGACGGGCCAATACACACAGAAAAAATACTCGCGGATCGCAAGATATTCTTTCTGGATCTTAAAGAAAATGACCGCGGCCAATTCGTGAAGATTACCGAGGATGTTCAAGGTCGACGGGACACGATTATGGTTCCAACAGAGTTTCTCGACGACTTTATCACCGCTCTCCAGGATATTCGAGAGGCTTCTGATCTCGAGGATTAGTCTTTCTTTTTCTGCAAAACCGCCGACTTCTGCGGTCGGACACCCCCCACTCCCCCGGGGAAAACCACTTTTATATGAGAAGCATGACCGGATTCGGTCGCGGCGAAGCTGCGGCAAATGGATGGAAGATCGAGATCGAACTCTCGGCGGTGAACCGCAAGCAGTCTGATATCAACGTCAACCTTCCCGGGTCATTGATCGAGCTCGAAGCCGAGGTTCGACGGCTCATTGGGGAAGCAATTTCCCGGGGCCGCGTCAATGCGAAGATCAATCTCAATCGCGAAGGCGGGAGCACCACCCAGCTCAGCTTCGACGAAGAGCTCGCGAGCCAGTACGTCGATGCAGTGAAAGCCTTTGCCGAAAAACGTGGTCTTGAGACTCATGTCGAAGCCGCTGAATTGTTTCGTGCCCCCGGCGTTTTTAAACTCGATGATGCCCGCGTCTCAGCCGATGAGGTCAAAGACTGTATTTTCCCTGCCCTCGCCGAGTCGATTAGCCAGCTCATCCAAATGCAGGAGGAGGAAGGAGCTCATCTTCACGACGATCTTTGCAGTCGTATTAGCCAGATCGAGACCAGCGTCGCGGTCGTGAAAGAATTTGCTCCCACCATTCCCGATACCTACCGTAAAACCCTTCTCAAGCGCCTCAACGAATCCGGAATTGACTGCGATTTCAGCGATGATCGGATTCTCCGTGAGATCGCGCTCTTTGCCGAGCGTTGCGATATCACCGAAGAATTGACCCGGATCGACCATCACGTTGCCCAGTTCCGCAAGTATTTCGAAAGCGACGAACCGACCGGCCGCCCCCTCGATTTTCTCTGTCAGGAACTCAACCGCGAACTGAACACGATCGGCAGCAAAGCCAACCATCCCGGCATCGCCCAGGAGATCGTAAACGCCAAAACCGAGCTCGAAAAATTCCGCGAGCAGGTGCAAAACGTTCAGTAAAGGGTTTGATCACGGCGACCAAACGGGGTTAGTTCATGGACGTAACCCTGTTAAATGACGAATCTTGATCTCCAGCGCCGCGGCTTGCTCTGCGTGGTCTCCGGACCTTCCGGCTCGGGAAAGACGACGCTTTGTCGACGCTTCTCGGATGAAGACCACGGCGCGACCTACGCGATTTCAGCGACGACTCGGGATCCCCGTGCCGGCGAGGAAAATGGAATCGACTATTTTTTCATGACTCGTGATGAGTTTGAGACCAAAGCGACCCGGGGCGAATTCCTCGAATACGCGGAAGTTCACGGCAACCTTTACGGCACGCTCAAGAGCGAGGTGATCCGCCACATTGAAGCGGGACGGGACGTTCTCATGGACCTGGATGTTCAGGGCGCAGCGCTGATCCGCGAGCAGGGCGACACGAGGATTCAAGAAGCCTTCGTCGACGTTTTTATTCTTCTTCCCAGTGATGATGAGTTACTGAAACGACTCGGCGTTCGCGGAACCGAATCACAGGAGCAGGTCGACCTCCGACTTCGCAATGCTCACGAAGAAATCCGGCACTGGCAGGATTATCGCTACACCCTCATCAGTGAGGACAAGGAAACCGACTTCGCCAATTTCAGCTCGATCATCAACGGAGAACGTCGACGCTCTACCCGCCTCAAAGAAAAAAGCGCTCAGAAGCGGGCTGGTGCTCACCCTGAGTTGGATCTTTAGATCGCGCGGCAACTTCGTTAATGAACCGTCCGTTCCGGACGCTTCGCCGGCTCTCTGAGCCAAGCAGGGATTGAAATCCCTGCTTGGAATGAAGGGTCACTTCGCGACCGTTTTGCGATTCGGACTCTCGTCTTCGGTAAAGAACCAGTCCACGCTTGATCGTCTCTAGTAAAGGATGGAGCCCACCACCGATCTGACCGGATCTGCGACATCACTCGGAGAGTGGTGGACACGGTAGGCATCAATCGCCAAGAAAAGAGGCGGAGATTTACGCAAACCACCGTTGTCTCCGCCACCCTCGTCTCGCTTCCTATGCGAGCACAACGCACCTTCCAGGGTGGGGCGAAGCGTCCCGCTGAGCCGCTTCGTCCGGGAAATGAATGCCACCCCATCGCTTCGCTGCGAAGCGAAAACGTTGTTCGGGTGCACTATCGGACCACGCGGCTCGACGGGGACGTCTCGCCCCACCCCCGAAATCACCCCCGAAATCACCCCCGAAATCACCCCCGAAATCACCCCCGAAATCACCGCAAGGACACCCCCCCGGGCAAACTGCAATGGAGTTGCGACCGTTCACTATCATCCTCACGGTGAAGAATACTATGCGAGCACAACGCACCTTCGAGGGTGGGGCGAAGCGTCCCGCTGAGCCGCTTCGTCCGGGAAATGAATACCACCCCATCGCTTCGCTGCGAAGCGAAAACGTTGTTCGGGTGCACCATCGGACCACGCGGCTCGACGAGGACGTCTCGCCCCACCCCCGGAAGCCGCCGCAAGGACACCCCGGAAACCACCCCGGAAACCACCGCAAGGACAAGCTCGGGCAATTGCCTGCGGTTCAACTATTTCCGACTTTTCACGACGAAGACCGCCCCAAAAGTCCCCGCTTGCGCAAAGTGCGGCTGGAAACGACCTTTCTCTGTGAGTAATTCTTCGACAGGAAAAAATATCGTCCTCGGGGTGACGGGATCGATCGCCGCCTACAAAGCAGCCGATCTCGTGAGTCGTTTGACGAAAAACGGGCACGAAGTTCACGTCGTGATGACGAAAGACGCTCAGGAGTTCATCACACCATTGACCCTACAGGTCCTCTCCCGCCAGCCTGTAACGACGAACCTCTACGACGAGAAACAAAACTGGCATCCCGGCCACATCGAACTCGCCGACAACGCCGATCTCCTTGTCGTCGCTCCCGCGACTGCGAACCTCGTCGCTCAGTTTGCGAACGGTCTCGCCGGTGACACCCTCGGGGCGATCCATCTCGCGACGCTCGCTCCTGTCCTCATTGCCCCGGCGATGAATGGCAAAATGTGGCAACACCCTGCGACGCAGGCCAACGTCGAGACTTTGAAAACACGAGGCGTCTCCTTTATCGGCCCCGAAGAAGGACTTCTTGCCTGCGGATACGAAGGCCTCGGTCGTCTCTGGCCTGTCGAAGGAATCGAAGAGGAGATCGAACGCCTTCTCGCGAAAAAAGACTGAGCCGGATGCATTTTCTCATCACCGCCGGGCCGACCCGCGAACCGATTGACCCGGTTCGCTATCTCTCGAATCGCTCTTCGGGAAAAATGGGATACGCCCTCGCCGAAGCGGCTCTCAATGCGGGGCATGAAGTCACTCTCATATCAGGCCCGGTTTCGCTGAGCACGCCTGAGAAAGCGACGGTGCGGCAAGTCGAAACGGCGCAGGAAATGTTCGATGCCGTGAAAGCGTCTATCGAAAAAGCCGATGTCGCGATCTTTTGCGCCGCTGTCGCCGACTACCGCGTCGCGGAACAGGCCCGCGAAAAAATCAAAAAATCTTCCGACACCCTCACCCTCGAACTCGTCAAAAATCCCGACATCCTCGGCAGCGCGCGGGGCGAATTCGGCTTCGACGGCTTTCTCGTCGGATTTGCGGCGGAAACAAACAATGTAGAGGAACACGCTAAAGAGAAGCTCGAGCGGAAAGGCTGCGACTTACTTGTTGCGAACGACGTGAGCCGCAGCGACATCGGATTTGATCATCCAGAGAACGAAGTGATCGCCTTTCATCGGAATGGGGAAAAAATACCACTCCCCCGCGCCCTCAAAAGCGAAATCGCCAGAGAGCTGATTCGACTCATCGAAAATTGGGCCTAATGCTCGCGGTCGGTGATTGACCTGCAACGGCAAATCACTACGCTCCCGCAATGCTCGACCACTGGATCTCTCTCCTCAGCCGGGGCCGCTGGTTTTTCGCGGTTTTTTTGATTACCGCGATAGCCGGCTCGCTCTGGCTCATGCCTCAATTGAATTTCAATTTCAATCTGGGCCGAATGCTGCGCGGTGCTGATGAACGCGTCGTCGATGTGAAAGAGTTTTACTCGACCTTCCCTCCCTCCGACGGCCATGTCATGCTCAGCGCTTCGGCAGACAGAGTTCTCACCGTGAACGACCTTCGCGCCACCGAGAGGTGGGCTGAGCAGCTCCGGGCGCTTCCCGAGGTAAAAGCGGTCATTTCTCCGAAATTACTTCTCGATTTAAAACTCGACGGTTTCACGCTCGATGAATGGGCCCGACTCGGAGGAACCGGCGACGAACCCCTCTCGCTTGGCGACGGACCGGGGATGGAAACCTTCAAAGGGAATCTTGTCTCGAGGGACCTGAAGTCAGTGGCGCTCTATCTGATCAAAGACAAAGGCATCAGTAGCAAGGCGCTTCACAAAGCCGTGGAGCAGAATTTGATCGCCCCCTGGCCGGGAGCAGAAATGCGCGTCGTCGGCATCAACTACCTCCTCCAACAAATGGGCGGACTCCTCAGTTCAAACTTTCGAGCCCTCGTTCTGTTCGAGATACTGGCGCTGCTTCTTATCATCCCGTTTTTCATGAGGTCGATTCGGCGGGCCTATTTGCCAGTCCTCGTTTCGTGGGCGGCGCTGACGTTCTATTTGGCAATTTTTATCCTCGCAGGTCAAAAATTCGGTCCCCTGCACCTCGCGGGACCAGGATTGATTCTCATCATCGGCCTCGCGGATGCGATTCACTTGCAGCAAAAATTTGATGATGCCCGTGCCGAGGGCCTCGGCATCGCAGAGTCTCTCCGGTCAATGTTTCGCAGTGTCGGAAAAGCTTGTGCGCTCACTTCTCTGACCACGGTTTGCGGCTTTCTCAGTTTGCTCGTGGCGCGACACGAGGAGATTTTCGACTTTGGAATCTGGTGTGCGATCGGGGTGACGACTGCCTACCTTACCGTGATCATCTTTCTGCCGGTTGCCCTGATTTTCTTTCCGGGAAAAGGAGCCCCCACTCCGATGCGCTCGTTGATCAAGACTCGCTTATTGCGACGCTTTGCCGCCCCCGTAACCGTTCTCCTCGTTATTCTAGCGGCGGGCGTCTTCCGCACGAAAATGGATTCCTCTCTCGATCGCGAGCTGCCGGAATCGCTCGAAATCGTTCGCAACAGCAACTGGTTCGCCGAACATTTTAGAGGACTGGAACGAATCGAGGTGGACCTGAGGGCTAATCTTCGAAAACCGGAGGTTTTCGCCCTCGTCGAAAAGATGCAAACCGAGTTGCGCGATTTCCCCGGAATCTCCGGTTCCCGCTCCTACGTCGACGCCATTCAAATGACGCTTGCCCCCAATGTCGTGGAAACCGAAGACGGTCCCATGCTGGGGATACAGGCACTGGGTACGGGCGTTGCCTTTCCTGAAAACTTGATCAACCGCGAGCTCGATCGTGCCTGCATTGTTTTTTACCGAACCCGCGGCTTCGGCACAGACGGCTACGAAGCCTTCCGCAAACGTGTCAGCGACTACGCTCGCGAACTTCCCGGGGGAGGAACGATGAAACTCAACGGCTCTTTGCCCATGTTCTATGAAAGCACCACGCTCATGTCGAAGACGATGATCATGAGCCTGACCTGTTCACTCGCGATGATCACGATGATCCTCATGATTGTTCTGCGATCCGCAAAACTCGCTTTGCTCTGCCTCGTCCCGAATGCGATTCCCTTGTTGGTCGTCGCCGGGATCAGTGGTTGGATCGGCGCTCCACTGCACCTCGGCATCCTCATCGTATTCTCGATCGGTCTCGGATTGGCGGTCGACGATACGATCCATCTCATGGTCCGCTTCAAGCAGTTGCAAAAAGAAAAGCCCAGCGAAAGTCATCGCACCTTGATGGATGAAGCGATTGTCTCGACCGGCTTTGCGATCATACTGACATCGGTCGTCCTCCTCGTCGTGGCAGCATGCTTTCTCGGCTCCAGCTTCACAACAATGCGCTGGACGGGGGTCACTCTCGGGATCGTCGCTATCACCGCTCTCCTCGCCGACCTCATTGTTTTGCCCTGGTTGATCGAGAAATCCCATCGCACAGATCCGACGAAACCACTCCCCTCCCCGACATGAAAATTCCGGTCCTCCTCGCTGCCATGGTAACTATCTTCCCCGTATTCGGAGAGGAAGTCACCTACTCCCGTGACATCGCACCACTCCTTCAGGAGAGCTGCGCCAGTTGCCATCGCGAGGGCGGCGGCGCTCCCTTCAGTTTGTCTGACTACGAATCGACAAAGCGCAAAGCGAAGACGATTCTCCGCGTCGTCGAAAGCCGCTACATGCCGCCCTGGCATGCGATCGATGGAGACATACCACTCGTGGACGATCGTCGCCTCGATCCAGAACAAATCACACTCTACCGGAAGTGGATTGAAGCAGGCCGTCCCCGGGGAGACCCCGCCGATCTCCCCGCTCCGCGCACCTATTCCGCCGGATGGCAACTTGGCGAACCGGACCTGATTCTGACAATGACCGACGCTTATGAGCTTCCCGCCGACGGCCCTGACATTTATCGAAACTTTGTCATTCCCACCGGACTCACCAAGGACAAATATGTCAAAGCGGTCGAGTTCCGCCCCTCCACTCCCGAAGTCGTTCACCACTCTCTTTTCTCGGTCGACACAAGAGGCCGCGCGCGTGAAGTCGATCAAGAAGATCCCGCCCCCGGCTTCGCCGAAATGCCTATTGGCGAAGGGTCCGGCCGCAGCATCGGAGGCTGGGTTCCCGGGGCAAATCCCCGCCCTCTTCCTGAGGGACTCGCTCACCACCTCCCCGCAGGAAGCGATATCGTTCTCCAGTCTCATTTCCATCTTACGGGAAAACCTGAGAAGGAAAAATCTCAGATCGGTCTCTATTTCGGCAACAAGACTCCGGAGCGCTTGTTCACCTCGATCCAGTTGCCACCCCTCTTCGGTGCCTTCTCCGGGATCGACCTGGTGTGAACCGGCGACATTGGTAACACCGAAACCGGAGACGTAGGTAACAGATTAAACTGGGGGATGCCCTGGATATCTGAAGACCCTATGGACCAAAAAGAACGATTTATTTCCCTCGCGAAAAG
>Ga0208903_1001618_pt1 | contig 12356 bp, 9 predicted proteins | sample AntAceMetag02UKJ_FD_184769 | JGI IMG/M metagenome (GOLD analysis project Ga0208903, IMG submission 184769) | Saline lake microbial communities from Ace Lake, Antarctica - Antarctic Ace Lake Metagenome 02UKJ (SPAdes) (version 2) | ecosystem: Environmental > Aquatic > Non-marine Saline and Alkaline...
TTTCTTTTACTTCTGGAGCCTTTAAGTTCTGACCTTCTTTCTTTAAAAACTTTTTAAAGACCTCTAATCTAAAAAACATATAACCATCTTCTTCATAAACATAATCACTTTGTGTTTGAGATATATCGTCTGCAACTTGGTTATCATCAATAAAGTTTTTAAATATGTATGCAAATTCATCTTTATCGTCATCTGTAAAGTCATAACCTTCTACATCAGTTTGTATTGTTTTAAGATAATTTAACCATAAATGAAAGGATTCCTTCTCCATAGTTTTCCAAACAATATCTGTATCAAACAACTGTGTTTTAAGTAATTGTTGCTGACAAAGTTCTTGTCCAGTTAATCTTATAGGTTTTTTATCAATGGTTAAAATATATTTAGGTGGCTTAGTATTAATCTTTTGAAAAGAATCTACAGAAAAACTATAGTTACTTTTACCTATACCAAATTTTCTTTTAATACATAGATCTTGATTACAAAACCTTTTTGCAGGTGGAGTGTTACATTTATAATTATATTCTTTTTCTTTATTTAAAGAATTAATAATTGTAGCTTTAACTTCTTGAGCAGGTAATGCATTTTCTCCCCAAGCTTTATTTACTTCTTGAAGATCATGTTCCCATGCACCTTCTTTACCTAACTTTTTAATCATACATACACCCACATTAAACAAAGCTTCATTCCTGCCACCTTGTTCCATTTGTGTAGTCATAAATGATTGTACGCATGGAGGATATTCTTTGAACATATCATCTCCATTTTCCTTCACTTCAATTTTTATTGCATAAAAATCTTTAGGCTTTAATCTAAACTTAGCAACAGCTTCTGGTAATTTTTCAAAAGGTATCGAGTGGCCGTTGTCATCTAACGCATATCGCATAGTCATTTCTGCATTAAAGTAAGGTAAGTTTAACCAATTACCTATGGTCCCAAGTTCTACATTAATTGTTCTTTGTTTAGGAAATATTTCACAATCTCCAAATCCTAATACTCCGGCTATCTCAGTTAATTTATTAATCATCTCAGATGCGGTTATCACACCATCAATATGTAAAAATAAATGTAATCCACCAGACTTAGATCTATAGGGAAACAGTGGAAGTTTTAATGTTCTAATTTTTTTAATAGTAGATTTAATATCCATAGAATATTTATCTACATCAATACATCCCCACTTACAGTTATTGTCCTTCATAATCGGAACAATACCTATAGAGACTTGCCCTTTTAGATGTTTTTCAAATAGTTCGTTTGTTACAGACCCTTTCTTAGTAAGCGCTTTACCTTCTGCTTTACCATCAGACCTACGAGCTCCATTAAGCTCGTAGGTACCGTAAGCGGAGTCTAATCCGCCGAATAGGTCGCTAAAAAATTCTAGCGATTCCATATTTAAAACGGTGCTGATGTTACTTGGGGTTCGCCTTCTTGAGAAAGATTCACCTTAGTATTTCCCTGCTTACAAGTTTCATAGAACGACATAGCCGTATCCATTAGATCTTGATTAGGAATATCTTTATGGTGTTCAACTTCCCATCCAAACCAAGAACCTAAATTATTCTTTTCAAGCATAGTCTTCATCAAATAAATTTGAGACCATGTTGGTGGTTGGAACATTCCGTTTTTACCTTTCCTCCTCTGAGAAAGCATCATTGAATTCCACTTCTTAGATTTTTTTGCTTGAGTGGCCTTCATAACTATAACTGCTGTCTCTGACGGTTGATCGTTTTCATCTACAATTACTACATAGTGATAATGAGTCGGTTCAATATAATTACCATTTGGTAACCTATCTTTTCTATCATCTCCTCTAGTAGTTGTAGTCATAACGTCTGAATCCGCAGCATATGAATTAACAGGTGCAACAGAATTCTGTGTACCTCTATCAGCCCACTCTACGTATTCAAATTTATAAAAACAAGGAATAACTTTAAAGCCATCCTTACCATTATAAAGTTTACCCAAAACAGTATTAATAACCTGTCCTGGTCTTGCCTTCTCAATAAACTTAGAATCACCTTGAGTTACCTGAGGTGAGTTGTTAGTGAGGATCTTTAAGAACGGAAGTGATACATCATTTGATGTAATATTTTCCGTTCCTGCATTAGCGTACTGTTCCAATGATGAAACATCTAATGATGGTGCAGACGCAGTTTCTTTTTTAACTACTTCTGATTTTGGCGTTTCTAATTGTGCCATGTGTTACTCCTATAGTTGTTACTTATTAGTTTTTATCTTAGTTCTATTGGCAACGTATAACCCAAATAAGTCTGAAGGTATAGTTTTATTTTTCTCAATTTGCTCTTTAACAAATCCTCGAAGTGTTTGCCAATGGATGTCTTCTTTTTGGTCTACGACAAGACCTTTTGCTTCTAATTCAGCTTTTATTCTAGCTGCATCAGAATCTTCTCCTTTATTAAACGATAAGGTTAAATTATTTTTAACCAAATCCCCAAAGTTATTTTCACGTAGCCATTCAAAAGCTTCCGTTTTTTTATCTTCTGGAATCTTCGCATAATAATAAGGTGCAACCTCAACAGAAGAACCGTCTTCTAGTTTGAGCATTGATATACCTGCCTCAGACATTACAGCAGGAATAACTTCTTCAGATAAACGTAGTTGCTCTGCTTTAGCATTTTTAAGTGCTATCTCAGCTTGTTCTACTATTTTATTTTGAGAAATTAATTCATTGCATAAATTTGCAATATCTTTGGTTTTACTCGTATCTATACTTATATTTGTTAGTTGTTCTAGGTTCATAAAAATGACCTCCTTATTTAGTTGACTATATATACCCTAAAAGCTATAAGTCAACCATTATGTTGAACTTGTTTAACTTTAAAACAGCTCCTTATGAGCATCAAAAAATTGCTTTAGAAAAATCTTGGGATAAGCTAAATTACGCCTTTTTCATGGAAATGGGTACAGGTAAGACAAAAGTTACTATAGATAATATTGGTTTATTAAGACTTCATGAAGGTATTACAGGTGTTTTAATTATTGCACCTAAATCCGTATACACGGTATGGGCGTATGATGAAATTGAAAAACACATGAGTCCTGATATTGATTATACAACTTATATTTGGAATATAGATAAACCTAAAAAATTACAGCAAGCATATAAAGTAAATAAAAATTTAACTATTTTTTGTATGAACGTTGAAGCTTTATCTACTTCTAGAGGTTTTAAAGGTGCTATGGAATTTTTAAAACAACATAAAGCTATGACTATCGTAGATGAGTCCACTACAATTAAAAATCATAAAGCAATAAGAACTAGAAATGTTTTAAAATTATCTAAAAATTCTTTTTATAAAAGAATACTTACAGGATCTCCTGTAACTAAATCACCTTTGGATTTATATACTCAGTGTGGTTTTTTAAGTGAAAACTTGTTAGGTTTTTCTTCTTACTACACATTTAGAAATAGATATTGTGTTACCCATAGATTAGATCTAGGTGGAGGAAAGTATACTGAAATACCTAAATACTATGTTAAATTAGAAGAACTTGAAGGGAAATTAAAAACTTTTTCTTACCGTGTTACTAAAGATGAATGCTTAGATCTACCTCCTAAACAATATACCAAAAGATATGTAGATATGAATGAAGAGCAAGAAAGAGTTTATAAATCTTTAAAACAATCTGCTATTGCTATCATTGAAGATGAAACAGTTTCTTATAATAATAAATTAACTGAAATAATTAAGTTACATCAAGTAGGTAATGGTTTTGTAAAAACAAATGATGCGGAATTAAAAGAATTTAAAAATCCTAAGCTACATGCTTTGTCAGATATAATTGAAGAAGCGGATGGTAAAATGATTATCTGGGCAAACTATATTTATAATATAGAAAATATTATTGAATTCCTTCAAGATAAATATGGTAAAGCTTCTGTAGTTGCAAACTATGGAGCAATTAATTCAGCTAAAAGAACTATTGCCATGAAACGATTTCAAGAAGATCCAGAATGTTTATTCTTTGTAGGTAACCCAACAACGGGTGGTTTTGGACTTACTTTAACTGCAGCAACTAATGTAGTTTATTTTTCCAATAACTTTAATTATGAAGTCAGAAGACAATCAGAGGATAGAGCGCATAGATCCGGACAAACTAAAACTGTTTTATATACAGATATTATATGTAAGAATAGCTTAGATGAACGTATTTTAAGTGCTCTTCATCAAAAAGATAAATTAGCGATAGCGACTATGGGAGACGAGTTTAAAAACTGGTTGAAGTAGTCTATAGTGCGCTATGGAAAATAATTTACTTGTACACAAACACCTAATCATTCGGGCTGAAGCCCTTCGACCTCCTATGGATGAAGAGCAGCTTAAGGAATGGTTTCAAGAATTTGTTGAATCTATTAATATGAAAATATTTATGGGTCCTTATGTTAAGTACTGTAACATGCCAGGCAACCGTGGAATAACAGCTGTTGCAATTATAGAAACTTCACACATTGCTATGCATATTTGGGATGAATTAAGTCCTGCTTTAATGCAGTTTGACGTCTATTCTTGTGGAGAGTTTAGTGTTGAATCTATTTGTGATAAGATAAAAGAAGATTTTGACATACAGAAAATAGAGTATAAGTATTTAAATAGAGAAACAGGATTACAGGATATTTAAATGAGAGATACAAAAGCAATAGAGCAGTTTATTAAAGAGAAATGCAAAAAAATTACTGAGATGAGTTTGTTTAGAAACTTAAAAAAAGAAGTTGAAACAGGCGCTAATGGAACTCAAGATTATATTATTAAAGAAGGTCCTAATAAAGATAAAATAGCTAAGAAGTAACTTTTAAATAAGTCTCAAATCTTTCCCACCATTTATCTTGGTAATCTTTTAATTCTTGTCCCTCTAAAGAAAATTCTTGATAATTAAAATCTCTTGAACACATACATATTTTAACCTGATCTATTTTTCCATACATACTTTCATGAGCTAAACTATATGCTCCTAGTTGAGTAAAGTAATCTTGAACAGCACTCCATTCTCTTCTCTTTGGTTTATTAGTTTGTTTCCAATCAAAGATAGTTATCTTGTCATCTATAACTCCAATACAATCGGTTGCTCCTGCAAATTTTTCTGGAAAAGCTAAACTAATTTCATTTCCCCAAACTTCAGTTAATCCACTAATGTTTTTAAGAATAGTATGAGCCATTTTTCTAGCTCTATTTCCTTTTTCAGAAATATTTAAATAACCTTCTCCCTCTAAATATTTTTCAATAACTAAATGCATTTCAGTTCCCATAGCAGCAGCATCATTCTTAATTTTTTCTGCTCCATCTTCTCCAACACGTTGCTTCCATCGTTCCAAAGCTTCTATAGATTCTTTGTCTTTTGTAGCTCCAAGTATAGTAGTCACAGAAGGTAGTTTAGTTCCATCCACAGAATACATACGTTTGCCTGTTTTTGGATCTTCTGCTCTAGAGTATCTTTTATAGGGAAATTTTTCTATTAATTCAAGTTCTGTTAAGGTAAATGAATTATCTTCTAAGTTTTCTGTAAATATCATTCCATACTATTACTTCATCATATTTAAAAGTAAAGCAATAATTATAGCACCAGAACCTGTAATTAGTATTTTTTCTAATCTAGCGATTCTACTGTTTAGTTCTTTCATTTGTTCAAAAGTTTGTTTTTGCATAATACGACATAATTTTTCATGAGACTCTATTTTGGATATTGCCGACTCTCTTTTAGGCATTTAAAACCTCTTCTGCCATTTGATAAGCGTCTTCTACTAATCCACCTTCATTAAATTGTTGTGTATTGCCTCTATTAGCTAAAGCTTGCCCTAATGTATCTTGAGGAAACAATGTAGCATACTGCTCTCCCTGGTTTACTGTAGGTTGTGTTGCCGTTGGCATAGTGGCCTGTGGCGATTGTGCGGTAATTGGTTCTACTGCAGGTGTATTAACTGGCGCCTCTGCTGCCTGCATTAAAGGATTTGAGTTCATAATCTCTTGAAATTGATTATGGCTAGCTCCCATTATAGAAGCCCCTTGTAAATATTCTTCTCCTGCTCTTCTCATATCCGGACTTAACATTTTAACTACGTCATATTCTGGATAAATTCTATCTCTGGTAAATTTAGACATACTTCCAAAATCATAACTATTTCCTAAAGGAACATTAGGATCTAATGACATTAATTTTTGTCTAATTTCCTCAAAATCTATTTTATTAGGATCAACTCTAAATTCATCCCCTGTTGCTTCAAATAAACTATTAACTGCTCTTCCCGTAGTTAATAAAGCTCCATTGTAGAGTTTAGGAGTTAAAGGTTTTCTTCCTTTTCCAGGGAAAATTGAATCAGCATCTGCATTTAATAAAAATCTATAAGCTTTATTCATTTCCATTACGTTCTCAGCTATTTTTGCAGTTCCTATAATTTCACCAAATACTCTAGCTGTTAACATAAGTTTTAAAGTATTTCCTATACCTAAAATTGCTCCTGTTACTGCTGTAGTAGTCATACCACCTTGGCCACTACCTGCTCTTAAAGTTAAACTTCTTTGAATGAATTTAGCAGGATCTGTAGAAGGAACACCTTCCATAGCTTTCTTAACCTCAATAATGTCTTCAAACATTTTAAGAGCTCTATCTCCTTTTGCTCCTCCACCGAATATTTCTCTTATTTTATCTTTCCCTTGTTTGTTGTCTATTCCTAATTTTCTAACAAACTTATCAATATCTAACGATCCAAAATCATGATTACGTATTAATCCTTCATTAAGATTAGCCACTCCATTACCTTCAGTAAATATTCTTGCATCTACCTCTGTTACATTACTTACTTCATCAGTTCTAGTTTTAGCTCTAACTCTTTGTTCAACATCTGCATCCAAAGGATTAAAATTCTTTCTAATTAAACCTTTTTTCTTTGCTTGTGCCGCTATAGCTTGAGCACTTAATCCTTTTAAATCTCTAATAGGATTAGCTGTAGAATTATTAACTGAATCCCATAACCATTGTTTAATGTATCTATCCCATACTGCTTGTGATTCTTTACTAATAGGTATTTTAACCGTTCTATCTATTGAACCATCTGCTTTTAGTATATCGTATGAAGAGTCTGTAACTCCTAATATTTGTTTTAATTGTTTAACTGCTAAAGGACTATCTCCAGCTAAAGTTCCTTTAATTACTTTATCAAAAACTTGATCTGGAGCTATAGATTCAATCCCCGTCATATCAATACCTTTGCTAGCAAATAATTTTCTATCTACTGCCATTAACTTTCTAGCTACTGAAGATTTCTCGTAAGGTCTTAAAACCATAGAATAATAAGCATTAGCTTCTTGTAATTGTTTTAAGGCTGAATTTGCTACATTAATATTTGTATCTAAGAAAGCTTCTGCTGCTTCGGGGCCTTCTTGAGTAAGTTTCATTTGATACTCATCTTTAAATATTTTATCTTTTAATATATCTCTGTTAGCCGCTTCCCCTAAAGAGTTAACATCATTTTCGAAAGCTTTTTTTAATCTAATTACTTCATTATCTACTACTTTAAATTGACTACCTGAATATGCTTTAGTTAACATTTTAGATAAACCTAACATATCACTTAATCTTACATAACCTCCTTTAGAAGTATATTCACTAGTTTCAGATATTCTATTTAAATATTTTATGTATTGAACCATTGGATCATCTGCAGGAGTTAGATCTTTAGCTCCTTTTTCTAAGCCATCCCATATATCTAATCGTTCTGGGTACTCTGTTTTTAATCTTTCTAGTATTGTTTTAGTGGTATTTCTTATATTTGTAGTAGGTATAAAGGTAGGATTACCTAATTGTTCATAATGATTTCTAAATCTTCCGTATTCATCATCAATAGTTTTCCAAACATTTTTAAATTCATTTTTAATTTGATTAACTCCAGCGTAGTTAAGAATACTATTATTAACCATTGGCGGAAGATCTAAATTATCCATAGTTTTTATAAACTGTTCCTGAGTTAAATCAGCATTAAATGCTCTGTTGAAGTCTTTTAAAGGTTGACCTACAAGTGGGTATACCCCAAGAGTAGTAAAGAATTTTTTTGTGAAACTCTGCCAAGCTCCTCTTAATCCAGGATTATCTGCTGGAATTAAATCTACTATGTTTACTTTTTGTCCCGATCTTTCTGCCGCTGCAGCAATTTCTTTTGCTTGAGCTTTATCTAAATCTAATGAAGATTTAAGTCCTCTTCCGGCGCTTCTAACTAATCCTAGTAACCCTAAAGCTCCTCCTGTCCATAGCATTTCATCTCTACTTGCTCTAAGTCCGTTAAGAAACATTCTTTCAGTGAAAGGTAATTTTCTTTCGTCACTATTTGTTAATTCCGCTAAATCTTTTGAAGTAGCTCCAACAAAATCAGATCCTAAATTAGCTATATCATAAGTAGCACTTCCTCCAAATGCTCCTCCTATTGCTCCTAAAGATGCTTTAGCTTCAACTCCTAACGCTGTGCTGGGTCCAAACTTATTTATTTTTTTAAAAAAATCTACAGTGTTGTCTAACACACCTATTGTGTTACCTAATAATCTAACTGGAATACCTAAGGGTCCAGGGACTTTTTTTAATTTCTTAGCAAACTTACTCATTTGGGATAATCTTTTATCATAAATACTAGCTCCTGCTACGTATCTATTATCTACTCCGTATACATCTTTAAAACCATTTTTAACATAAGAACTTATTAGAGCTTCTCTTTCCACCATGTAAGGAAGCATTCCAAAACCAACTGTTCCCGCTAATACCATATCTCCTCTACTAATTCCTGTAGAAGATTCCATAGGTTTTAACCTTTTCATTTTCCCTTGAGCTACACTCATAGCTCCTAGATCAATTAATTTTTCATATTGACCTACACTCTCGTAGCCGGTTAATTCTCCTGTTTTAAATGCATCATCTAAAGCACCTATTTGCTCTTCATTTAATGAGCGAGTATCTATTCTTTTTTCATCAATAGCTTTTTGTACTTTATCTAAAACAGCCATTATTGTACTCCAGGTAAAGTAGTTAAAATATTGTTTCTATTTTTTGTGTTTTTAAGATTTTCTTTTTGAGTATAGCCTGCTTGGCTTTCTGTATATAACTCCTTTACTCCAGGTACGTTTTCTTTAAAGTACTGCATAGAAGATTCTGTTCCACCTGCTCTTCTATATTGCATAGCAAACGCCTGAGCTTTATTTGAAAATTCTTTTTGTAGATTTTGATAGTTTTTTCTAACCGTTCTAGCTGAACCAAAAAATTTAATAATTTCTGTACGTTGAGCTGCATTTTCAATATCTTTTTGAGTCAATCTATCTTCTGCTTTGTTTGCATTCGCAACAAGATATTTCATACGTTGCTCAATCAAAGCTAGTTTACTAAATGCTGTTAATTCTGCATCTGAAGGTCTTGATAAGAATCCTCCTCCTCTTTCTTTATAACTTGCTGTAGCCATTTCTTTTGCTCTCTTTTCTACTTTAGCCATATCTTTATCGTAATTTTCTAACATTAACTCAGTTTCTTTTTGACCTTTTTCAGAGCCATCATTATTTCTCATTAAAGTTTTTATTTCAGAATCAAACTCAGAACCTGCTAAACCATTTGCTCCAGTTACTTGTTCAAAAGTTCCTATTACATCTTCTTTTGCTAAACCAAATGCAGCAGTAAAAGTTCCTGCTTCTGGAAGAGCCTTAATAACAAAGTCAATCATTTCCGCTCCTCTTTTATTTTCCTCTAAGTTAGCTGCATATAAATTCATTTTATCATTATTTTCTTTTGACTCATATCCAACTTGACCTGCTTCAGCAGGTACGATGTTGTTATTAGAATCTCTATAATAAATTTTTCCATCTTTACCTGTTAATCCTTTAACATTGTAAAACTGTCCGGGGTAGTTTTGATCTTCTATTTTAAAAACTTTATCCCCACCTACAAAACCTGGTCCCTCTTTAGCTTTAACGGCTGCTGCCGCAGCATCTGCTTTAGATTTTAAAAATGCTTGAGCCAAAGTCATATCTTGATTTTTTTGAGCTAAAGCTATTGACATTAAATCGTTACCCGCAGATTCCATACCTTGTCCTGCTATTTCTAATGCTCCTGATATACCACCTTTTCTACTTTTTCCTGATAACAACTGACTTGCAAATTTCATAGCTACTAAATTATTTAAGTTTGTAGTACCACCCGTCATTTCATTTATTTGATCTCTAAAAGCATTAAACTCTTTACTTAAAGGAGATAAATTTTCTGCTTGTTTTAATAAATTTTTTCTATTCTTAACCATTCTATCTACTTCATTATTTGTCATTCCAGCTATGTTATTAGTAACTTGATCAATCTGACCAGGAATAGTAGGTGCAATAGGTTCTGGATCGTTGTTGTTATTTCCATAACCCGTTAATCTAAAAACATCGGGTAAAGGTACATCCGTTTGTTCTGCTATTTTTTTTAAAGTTTCTTCTCCTACCGCTGCAATATTATTTATATCTATTCCAAGTGCTTCTGCAACTTCCATAATTTTATTTGCCTTAGGTAAATCTTCATTTAATTGAATTTCTTGTGGATTTGATGGATCTTTAACTCCAATAGGTCTAGGTTTAAAATTTTTTACTCCCTCTCTGTATTCTTTTAAATTTTCAGTAACTTTTTTTTTTGGATCTGGTTTGTATTCTGGTTTTTCAGAATAAATTAATCTTTCTTCAATAGGAAGAACTCCTTCAGAAACTTGACTCATATCAGTTGCAGTCCCGTCACCTTGCATCTGTTGACCCGCTAATGCTGCGCCTATAGATCCTATGGCTGTCTTACCTGGATTATTTAACATTGCTGTAGTAGCCGGAGTTGCTCTTGATCCTGCAAATTCTCCAAATTCTCTTAAAGCTTTTATTCCAGATCTTTTAGCAGTTCCTGGTAAAAAAGCCATTCCAGGTATAGCATAAGCAGCACCTTCTAAAGTTTTTCCTGTGTCTCCTTCTCTTACTCCTTGAGCCATTTCATTAATACCATAACCTGCAGAACCTGCTTCTAATCCTGTTAGTGCAGTTGCAACTTTAGGTCCACCCATTTTAGATCCTATATATCTAAATGCAGGAGCAGCGGCTGCTCTAGCCATGTTTGCTGCTGACATAATTCCGCCAATAAAAAATTTAGGTACAGCTTTTCCGTCAACTTGTCTATATTGAATTGCTTTCTTTCTAAATAAAGGTCTCATTAAGGTTTTATCCATAATGCTACGCTCTTCCAGTAGTTGCTGCTGCGCTTTGAAGGGCAGGAGCTTTATTTAAAGCTGAGTAAGTTGCATACGCCCCTAGTCCAGCACCTGCCGCTTGAGCAAGTGGATTAGTTCCTGGAGAAGTAGATTGAGTAATAGAGGACTGAGTTGTAGGTCCTGCAGCATACATATTTTTAAGAAACTCTGCTCTTTGATAAGGTTCGTAAGATCTTTGTAATTCTGTTTGTCTTGTAGCATCAAGTGCTTGCTGACCTAATTGTCTTTGTAAACCACCAGCAGCCATCAATTGATTAATATCTTGTTGCGCCATACCTTGTTGAGCCTGACCCATTTGTGCATATTGAGAACCTGCATTTAAATTTGTTTGAGCTTGTAAGGATTGGTTATTTTGAAACGCATTCAATGCATTTTGGAAAGATGTTCCTTGAGCTTGTCCTATAGCGGATAATGTTCTACCACCTAGTTCTGCTTGTTGGACACCTTCTCTTCCTCCACCAAATGCTCCAGACATAACTGCGTTTTGTCCTATTTGATTTTGTTGCATTTGAGCTTGTCTATTAATCTCATCTGTAATGTAAGATTGATAAGGATTTAAATAATTTTGAAACTGAGATGAAGTAGGATCCATAGCTGCAACATTTTGTGCATTCGCAACTGATCCAATACCTGCGTTCATAGTATTAGCTCCAACACCTGTTATACCAGAAGCGGTTACACCTTGTTGTTCTAATCCACTTATTCCTTGAGTTTGAATTGTAGGAATATTAACTGGAGTTTTTGCAAGCTCTGCTGCAGTATCCATTAAACCAAGTTTTCTTTCTTCTATCCCTGGTGCTTCTCTTATGTATTGTGTAGTAGTGTCCGGTTGTCCTCCACCCCCTCCTCCTCCACCAAAGTATTGCGGTAAACCTGTTTCTAAATTTATTGTTCCAGAACCCCCGTGGCTGATTAATAATTGTTTTTCAAAAGGATTAATATGAGCTAATTCTGTATCACCCTTAATACCTTTACTAGAAATTTCTTTACCTAATTTTTTAAATAACTCTATTTTTTCTTTTATATTTAATTTTTTAATATCTATCATAATTCTTTTTCTACTTGTACATGTGTTGCTGAGTAACCTTTTTCT
>Ga0208903_1001623_pt1 | contig 12309 bp, 10 predicted proteins | sample AntAceMetag02UKJ_FD_184769 | JGI IMG/M metagenome (GOLD analysis project Ga0208903, IMG submission 184769) | Saline lake microbial communities from Ace Lake, Antarctica - Antarctic Ace Lake Metagenome 02UKJ (SPAdes) (version 2) | ecosystem: Environmental > Aquatic > Non-marine Saline and...
GGTTCTGGCGGCCGCGAAGGCCCGATCGCTCAAATCGGAGCCGCTTTGGGTTCGAATCTTGGCCAACGCCTGAACCTGTCCGCTCGCGACCGCCGCATTCTGCTGGCGGCTGGCATGGGAGCCGGCGTGGGGGCGATTTTTCGAGCACCGTTGGCGGGTGCCATCTTCGCTGGCGAAATTATGTACCGCGACGCGGACCTAGAATCCGACGTCATCGTGCCCACCGCCATTTCGTCGATCATCGCCTATTCTGTCTACGGCCTTTTTCTGCCTTCATCGCTGACGTTCAGCCACGTGTTTTCGGGGCTCGAAGCCTATTCGATGCAGTCCCTAAAAGAACTGCTGCCCTACAGCGTGATGTCGTTGATTCTGGCGGCCGTCGGAATCCTGTACATCAAATGCTTCTACGGCGTTCACGATTTGTTTCGCAAAGTGCCCGGCGTACGGCACATTCGACCCGCCATTGGTGCCGCACTGACAGGTCTGGTCGGAATCACCTTGTACTACAGCTTCGGACAAAACAGACAATTGCTAGCGGTGCTCGCCACCGGCTACGGCACGCTGCAAACAGCGTTGAAGTCGCCAGAAGAAATCGCCGTTTCCGTACTACTGCTGGTCGGCTTCTTTAAAATACTCACAACGTCTTTAACAATCAGCTCTGGCGGTTCCGGCGGTGTCTTTGGCCCATCCATGGTCATTGGCGGGTGCATCGGCGTCGCCACGGGCAAGGTCGTTCAACCGCTGTGGCAGTACATGCAGTGGGGCGCACTTTCTCCCGGAGCCTTCGGCGTGGTGGGCATGGCGGGCTTCTTCGCCGGGATCGCTCGCGCCCCAATTTCGACCATCATTATGGTTTCGGAAATGACAGGCAGCTATCAACTGCTGCTGCCCACAATGTGGGTGTCGACGCTCTGCTTTCTGCTGTGCAGCAATACCACGCTGTACAAAAAACAACTCAAAACTCGCCTCGATTCTCCCGCTCATCGAGGCGATTTTCTAATCGATGTCTTAGAAGGCATGACGGTAGAAGACGTTTATCGTCGCGATCGAAAAATCGAAAGCGTGCCTGAAGCCATGCCACTGGCTGGAATCGTCAAGCTGCTCAGCCAAACCCACCAGCACTACTTTCCGGTTGTGGACAGCAACGGCCTGATGGTCGGAGTCTTCTCATCAGACGATGTGCGATCGTACATCTATGACGAAACCATCTGGCAACTGGCCGACGCTGCCGACGTCATGAAATCTCCGTTCTTAAGCGTCACTCCAACAGACGACCTCAACATCGCCATTCAACAATTCACAGCACTCAACATCGATGAACTCCCAGTCATGGATCCCCAAAACCCCGGCATCCTACTAGGCATGCTACGCCGCAAAGAAACCATCGGCGCCTACAACCGCTGCCTCGCCAGTCGCCAAAAAGCCGTCGCCGACCACTCCTAGACGGGACGCCCCGGCGGGCGATGGCGTGGGACGATGGGTGTCTGCGTGGTGCAGTGCAAGCGCCGAGGGAGTGGAATGGTGGGGACCTGTCAGTGGTGTCTGGGCAGATCGGGTGGCGTCATTGATGGCGCTCCGCCTATACTGCGACGATTCGGCTTGTTCACACGAAATCGAGTGATCGACTTCATCTGTCGACAATTCGGTTGTCGAAGGCAACAGTAAGTGGCTTCCTGGGTTTGCGGAATTCACAACAAGATTTCGGAGGTAGGTTTTGGGTGCATCAGTGCGTGATCGACGAACAAAGCGACGTTCTTCTTCGAAGTTCGGCAACGAAGAACTGGCCAAGCTGTCTGACGATGAACTATTGGATCTCAGGTTCTGTGATCTCGGCCTAACAATCGCGGACACTCCACTGGAACAGCGTATTGAGCAACTGCATTCAGAATTGACGTCCAAGAAGATTTCGTTCCGTCCCCATTTTTGGCTGTCGCGAGAATGGTTTACTCCGGACGGCATTCCGGGCGTCGCGATTCCCTTCTATCTGGCTGACAGTCGGCTGATGAAGCTCGAAGAAAAGCAAATGCTGGAAGTGGAAGGCGGATCCGCCGATTGGTGTATGAGAATTCTGCGCCACGAAGCGGGCCATGCGATCGACAATGCTTATCGACTGCGGCGACGTCGTTGCTATCGCGAAACGTTTGGAAACGTGTCGGTGCCGTATCCGGATGCCTATACGCCGCGTCCCTACAGCAAAAGTTTTGTGGTCAACATCGACCTCTGGTACGCTCAAAGTCATCCGGTGGAAGATTTTGCCGAAACGTTTGCCGTCTGGCTGCGCCCTCGATCGCGCTGGCGGCAAATCTATCGCGGCTGGCCGGCACTCAAGAAGCTGGTCTTTGTCGATGAACTCATGCGCGAAGTTCGCGAAGAACGGGCCGTTGTGCGGTCTCGAAAACACGACGAACCGCTGAAGTCAATTCGCATGACACTGCGAGAACATTACGACGAAAAACGTGAACACTATCGTGTGGAAGAATCCGAATCGTACGATCACGAATTGAGTCGGTTGTTCACCACGGAGCCTCGAGAATGCCAGCCTCTAGCAGCAGCCACCTTTCTTCGACGCGCCAGAAAGCGACTTCGCCGCGACGTGTCGGAATGGACGGGCCAATTCCAGTACACAATCGACCAAGTCTTGCAGGAAATGATCACCCGATGTGCGCAGCTAAAACTGTATGTCGATCGTGACGTGCTGGAAGTCGAACGGGATGCCTTGGTTGTGCTGACAATGCACACGATGAACCATATTCAGGACGAAGCTCACAAGGTCGCCCTATGAGAAAATTTCGCATCGCGGCACTCGTGCGCGAAGGACTGGCTCCACCCGAATCAGCCACATCCTACGATGCCGATGACCCGCCCGAATGGAAGATGGAATTCGACATCATCTCAACACTGCGAGAATGTGGGCACGAAGTCCGGCCGATCAGTTTGTTCGACGACCTGACTCCTGTGCGAGGGTGCATTCTGAACTGGAAACCGCACGTCGCATTTATGATGCTGGAAGAATTTCACGGCGTCGCCCAGTATGACCACGCCATCGTCAGCTATCTGGAACTGATGAAGCAGCGGTACACGGGCTGCAACGCGCGCGGTCTGCTGCTGTCGCACGATAAAGCGCTCAGCAAAAAGATCATGAACTACCATCGAATTCCGACACCTCGATTCGCCGTCTATCGACGAGGCAGAAAAGTCCGACCGGCGGGGCGGATGGAGTATCCGATTTTGATCAAGTCGGCCACCGAAGATGCGTCGTTTGGTATTTCGCAGAATTCCATCGTCAACAGCGACGAAGCCTTGGTGGAACGTGTGGAGTTTGTTCACAAAAGCATTGGCACAGACGCACTGGCGGAAGAATTCATCGAAGGCCGCGAGCTATACGTGGGCGTCATTGGGAACACTCGACTGCAGACGTTTCCCGTGTGGGAAATGCTGTTCAAGAACATGCCAGACGATGTCGCTCATATTGCGACTGCGCGAGTGAAATGGAACACCAAGTATCAAAAGAAACACGGCATCGAAACGGCGGCGGCAGGGTTGTCGCCAGAACAGACCGTCAAGATCGAAAATATTTGCAAGCGTGTGTATCGCGTGTTGAACATGAGCGGTTACGGGCGAATCGATTTGCGAATGAAGCCCAACGGCCAAGTCTACGTCATCGAAGCCAATGCGAATCCGAATCTTGAATTCGGAGAAGACTTTGCGGAATCCGCCGAGTCTTCCGGTGTGAGCTTCGAACAACTACTGCAGCGCATCATCCGACTGGGAATGACCTACAACGCGGCTTGGCAGCAGTGAACCACCGCCGCAGGCGGTTCACTGACTGCGGACCAACCACAGCCACCTCGCTGACGAATCAGCGAGCACCCGCAGTTCTTATGCGGTCTAGGCTACCGCACCACCGTCTCGCTGTCGGCTTCGGCGATGTTTTCTGTTTTCGGCGACAGGTTGTGCTGCATCACCGCGATATGATCCAACAGATCAAACGCATCGCGATCCGGGTCATCGGATCGATCGGTTGCTCGAATTTCTAAAACCACATCGCGGCTCTGGCCAGCCGCTAACTTGTGCTCAATCGTCTGCAGCAGGTCAGCCACGTCAGAACGAACATTCTTGCGTACCAAGTGCCGCGCCGTGAAACCTCCCGCGCCCGCCGAAATCAAGATCACCGTCACCACAAAGATGGGAGCACACCAGTGCCTGAGCCACTGGATGTTTTTTGATTCGCCCACCATCCAGCCCCACAGCATCCAGCAGGCAAACAGAATCAAAAAAATGGGAATGATGATCATGATGGATTCGCAGACGAACAGGGCCTGTGGGTGAATAAACTCGCCTCCCGCAACGAAGGCTTGATCTGAGGATCGTCGCACGTGCAGCGTTCAAACTGCAAAACCCCGGCCGATTTCGGCGGGATGTCCAGAATTCAGCAACATCGGCGGGTTTAGACTCAGAACCACCATCTTCTCCCCCAGCAGTTTCTCTTGCAGAAACGACAATCCTGCCGCCTGATTTGTAACATCTGCAATAATTGCCGGAGTGTCTTTGGACCTGACTTCGTGTCGGCCAAAAGCAGGCTCGAACGCAACCAATTGAAGTCAAACAACTTGCGATCACGGGCTTCCCATTTCGCCGTCGTCTGAACCAGACTGGTTCGGCATTTGCTGCGGGTAGGGTTGCCCCGGTCAATGGATTGGCCAGAGGCGACTTAATTCGACTACCAAAAAAAAGACACGGGAAGAGCATGGACGCTCCGATTCCGCGACTCACGCTAGTGTTGCTATCGTTGTTTATTTCAACGGGAGCCACCTATCAAACGCGCAACTTTACGGTGACCGCTTCCGACCCCAAGGTCGCCAAGCAGGTCGGCGATGCTGCGGAGATCTACCGTCGAGACCTAGCGACCTTTTGGCTGGGGCGGCCGCTTCCGAACTGGTCCCGGCCATGCACGTTAAAGGTACGAGCGGGCGCGATGGGGGCCGGTGGAGAAACCAAATTTCAGTTTATGAACGGTGAAGTTCTGAACTGGAACATGTATGTTCAGGGATCGCTGGAACGAATTCTAGATTCCGTTCTGCCGCATGAAGTGAATCACACCATCTTCGCGTGTCACTTTCGCCGTCCGTTACCACGCTGGGCTGACGAAGGTGCAGCCACGTTGTTCGAGCATCGATCCGAACAAATCAAGCAACTCGGACTGCTGAAGCAAGTCCTGAACAACGATCGCGAATACATCAGTCTGCAACGATTGCTGACGATGAAAGAATACCCCAAGGGATATCGCCCCATGCTAATCCTGTATGCTCAAGGATATGCCTTGGCCGATTTTTTGGTGCAACAAGGCGGCCGCGCGAAATACCTGAAGCTGATGGCCGATGGAGAACGCATTGGGTGGGCTGAAGCGATTCGTGCGAATTACTACCATGGCGGCGTCGACGAATTGGAAAAGAACTGGCGGAGTTGGGTGTTGGCCGGCATGCCGACGATGAAAGAACCTCACCCAGATATGGCCACCGCCCGGCAGGATGATGAGCTGGCAGCCATCACCAGTGGGTTGGGTGTTCCGCGCCCCACCATTCTTGATGAATACTTGGTGAATACAACCTTGCGTTCTCAAAGCCCAGAGGCAGAAACGACTGTCGCAGTGAAGCAGGTCGCGTTGGAACAGCCGCCGGCGGCCAGACCACGGCCGCGAACGCCGCGAGCCTCATCGTCACTGAATGGAGCTGTATTCTTTAACGCTGGCAATGCGTCCAGCAACAGCGCAACACAGGGTGTTGTTCCCAGCCCCGCGCCGGCCGCTGCCTCGGACGGGAGATTTCGTGCGGCAGGATTCGAAGCCCCACGACCTCGATCGGCTCAAGGGCAAAGTGCCCAGCCTGCGTTGCCGCCGGCCGCCCCTCGCAAGTTGCAGAGTGCGACGCCACAACCGGTTCCGGCTGTCGTTCCCGGACCATTCTTGCCCCCTCGCCAGTTACTAGAAACAACAGGACTTGGCGATCAGTTCTTCAACCAACCAAATTCCAAACGAAAGCATCTCCCTCAGGAACGCAAGGCGGAAACCGGTTCCATCCCGCAATGGGCCGGTTTCCCAGGGCAAAAGGATCAATTCTGATTCCGCTGCAGAAGGTCACGAGCGAAAACTCTGACACACTCTCCGAAAGGCTTTGATTCCTTCCTTCTTGATCAAAGCCGTACTTCTGCATTTGCCAGCGTTTCTATCGGGCGAGTCATTATCCCGCACGATGACTCGCCCGATTTTCTTTTCGAAACACGCCATTCACTTAAAGACTGACCCGCTCCCATCAATCTTTCATCTTGCGTAAGCGAACTGCCTACTTAGCGCGGTTTTTTCTTGACGGCACCCAAGTCTTCGAGCTGGTGATTTGCAGTTCGTGAGCTTCCTGAGCGGTAATCGGACGATTGCTGCCAGTCGGTGCGTTGCTGCGGCTGTCTTTGATTTTTTCTGGCCGATACTGCGCGGCAATTCCGTCGTCGTTGTGGTTACTGGCTGCTGAAAACCAGAACGCCAAACCGCCGGAACGCGATCGCCCGTAACGATAGTTCATCAAAAACAGAATCAAAATCAAACTCACGGTTGGCAGCGCGAACAGCATCACGGTACCGAAGTCCGACGTGTCCATCAGGCACAAAAAGCAACACAGGCCAGTGCCCAGCACGATGATGACGATCGACGCCAGCATGCTGCCGCCATCATCCTGACGCTTTCCCCATTTTCTCGCCATTCCGCTGCCTCAGAACTAACGACTGAGCGAACGATAGTCCACCCATCAGATAAAATTGACCAAGTTTCCAGGATAATTATACTAACAAAAATGCGAATTACGTCGAGAACTGAAAAGCCATGCTGCGAAAATGAACGGCAAACACCGCCCAACAATCAACTGGGTAGGCTCTCGGGACGTCGATTGTATTTCTGAGGTCGCGGAACGATTCAAGAGCACGGTCTGCCCGTGCTGTGTGTCGGGAATGAACTTTTTTGTAGCTCGGCGGTCCCCGCCGAGAATCACGGTTGAGAATCACGGTTGAGAATCACGGTTGAGAATCACGGTTGAGAATCACGGTTGAGAATCACGGTTGAGAATCACGGTTGAGAATCACGGTTGAGAACCACGGTTGAGAATCATGGCGCGACATGAGTCGAGCGGCGGTTAAGATTTCACCAGTTGAAGCCTGAAGCGCCAGCGAAGCCCACATCTTGTTCGGCTTCGCTGGCGCTTCAGACTTCAGGTCAGATGATATATTCTCACCGGCCGCACGCCTTCGTGCGAAGCGGAAATTAGAAATTGCCTGACACAACCGTTTTCTATGTGCTGGCCACCGGTTGCGGAGTGTACAACCACGGATAGCACGAATTTCACGAATAACAGCCGCTGAATATTCGTATGATTCGTGGTTCAAAACAACAACACATCGATTCTGGTCGAGTCAGGAACTTTGGTTTGGCTGTACCGATTCCGCAACGGTCTGCTTGTTGTTTCCAGAGAAACGGACATTTAAGTTCATTGGAAGTTTCGCTTCCAATGAACAACGAACGTCTTGACGACTTCCGCGACGATCGAATGCGTCACTCAGGATCACTCCGCAGAACTTGGAGGATCTTTCGGACCTGATCCACCAAAGCTGGCTCTTGGGCCAACAACGGAAACTGGCTTTGTGTCAGATTGTGTGAAAACCAGAGCTCTGGGTTGGGCGGTGAAGCTTCAAGAATCGTCGCCACCAGAAAAGTGGCTAACTTTTGTTCTTCGTCCAGTTTATCGAACAAGGTATCTCGAACCTGTCTCTGGATACCTCGAATCGGCGGTCCCGTATTTTCGTCGTCCACGAATTCATCTTCCGTCACAATCTTCTGTGCCGCCAAATGTTGTGCGCGAACCGTCGGGCCTGACATCAGTGTGATGACCGCAGCCCACTCTTCGCCAGCGGCTGGCAGGGACTTTCTGCCAGCACGATATATTTCCCGCATCATATTGATCTGCCGCAGCAACGGAGTGATCGGCTGTTCCCCGCTGTCGATAAATGATCTGCCAAACATGTACCCCACAACGTCTCGCTTGCTGCGTTCCCACTGACCATACTTAGCGCTATATTCTGACAGTGCCTCAGCGACGTGAGCATCCCCCAACGTTGAGTACCGGTTGCTGCCTGAATTCTTCAACAACATTAACCGCGCAAAGTCATCGCGATGGTCCGCAGCGGTCTTTAGCTGCGAAAATTCACGAGGGAAAATAGCGATATCCCCGATCTCCGGATGCACGGACGGCGAGTTTGTTGTTTGGCAGTACGTCGCAAACGTCTGACGCACGGTCACCACGCCGATCGGCACGTAATAATTATCGGTTGCCCGAAAAATTGCCAGCTTTTCTCCCAGCCGCAGCGTGTGTACGTCACCGAGGTCAATCTGCGATGAATTCGATGCCACCCGTTGGACTTGCCCGATAGCATACACCAACCCCGCACGGACCAAGTCGATTTCTTGGCCACGGGCAAATGATGGCATGCTGGACAGCAGCACCGACACGGTGACACACAAGAAGCGGAATGACTTAGACATTAGGTGAACCTCAAACGCAGGCAAGCCAAGTCTCGTGACCTTGGACGTGGTTGTCCGACCAAACTGTCACGCTGGCTGAACACCAGTCTAAACCGTGGCATGGGGGTGACCACTACATTTGGGGGAAACACGCGAAAAGCATTGAAATCGCTGACGTTTACAACCGGGAGCTTCCGCAATCGCCCCGATCGGACGTCGTTCTGGCGGAGGGCCGGCGCAGATTTAAGATTTCAAATCTGAGATTTTTTTTCCCAACGCGTTCGGTTGAGCTCCGAAACCGCTGACGGCGTTGAACTTGGGATCGTAGACCACCAACGACTGACCGGGCAACGGTGCCGCAGCGCTGGTCCGCGTCTCTGTTAAACGATGTTCGGTGCCAGCCAGCCAGTTCCCATCCCGAATTCTGGTGCTGTCGCCAGACAGATCGTTGTGAGCCACGCTGCCAACGGCTTTATAAATTTCCACGGTCTGCTGATACGAGTGACGAACGAGTTGCTGCACAACAGGCAGTTCGACACGCTGCAGTTTCTCAGACACTGCCGTGACAGAAACGCCAAGCTGCTCCTTCATCTTCTTGTAACCGGCGTTCATACTGCGATGTTTGCCGAGCACCACGCCGGAAACCAACACCGCCAAGTCAGAGAACAACAGCGAGCGATGATGCTGCTCGTCAGCGTGCTCGCTGAACAACCGATCGATGGCATTCGAATCGAGCATCCGCCGCAGCACCATCTGAGTCACGGTGGCGAATGGCCTTCGGTAGAAAAGCGAAGAAACATAGGATCCTTGAAAACGAAGCTAACATCACGGCCCTCCTTGGCGAAGAAGAATAGGAATATCACATTCTTTGCTAATCTGGGAGATCTTGGAAAAATCGATTCATGTTGAAAGCACTGGTCAGGGCGACTTCCGCTACGGTCAAAGGCGTGACTTAGGAAATCGACAGCCCTCGCACGCCAGCTTGCACAAAACACAGCAGCAATTCGCCGGATCAGGTGGGAATTCCGCGTGCTTCTTCCAATAATACAGCCAATCACATCGCCCGCCCCTTCACGTGCTGTGCCTTCGCGCATCTTCGCGTCACTTCGTGCCACACAGGTTGCAATCGTTATGTTCTACTCGCTGAAAATGGCCAAACGCGTGCTGCTGGAAACCAACAAGCGGTTGCTGTGGAAGTTGTTTTGGAACATGGGCATCAAAGGCACGCGGTCCGTGATGGCTCATAAAAAGCGGATGAAGAAAGGCCAGTTCTTTCCGCCGTTTCTGTACGTTTCAATTATCAACAGCTGCAACCTGCGCTGTCAGGGATGCTGGGTCGACGTCGCTGCCAAACAGCAGACCATCGATGTCAAGGCGATGAACAAGCTGATCACCGAAGCCAAAGCCGCTGGAAATTCGTTCTTCGGCGTCGTCGGTGGCGAACCGTTCATGCACCCGGAACTGTTTGAAATTCTGGAAGGTCATCCCGACTGTTACTTCCAAGTGTTCACCAACGGTCAATTCATCACGCCCGAAAAAGCCCAGCGACTGTTCAAAATGGGCAACGTCACGCCGCTGATCAGCGTGGAAGGCAACGAAATTATCAGCGATCAGCGTCGAGGTCGTGGTGAAGTGTACAACAACACGCTGGCCGGCATTCAGAACTGTCTGGACGCCAACGTGATGACCGGAGTCTGCACCAGTTTGGCGCAAAGCAATATCGATCACCTGCTGACCGAAAAATGGGTTGACCGCCTGATCGAAATGGGCGTGCTGTATACATGGTTCCACGTGTATCGTCCGATGGGCCCAGACGCGACTCCAGAACTGTGCCTGACGCCAGAACAACAACGTCGTGCGCGTGAGTTCGTGGTTGAGATGCGTGCGAAGAAGCCGATCGTCATTATCGACGCCTACTATGATGGAGACGGCAAGGCGTTGTGTCCGGCAGCCAATGGAATCAGTCACCACATCAATCCATGGGGCGACATCGAACCGTGTCCGATTGTGCAGTTTTCGAAAGAATCAATTCATTCCAGCGACGACGATCAACGTTCTCTGTTCGATAAATTCACGCAGTCCGAATACCTGTCCGACTTCCGCAGTCTGGCACAGGACACCACGCGAGGCTGCATTGTGCTGGAACGTCCGGAATTGCTGCAGCAGGTTGTGGAAAAACACAGCGCCAAAGATTCCACCGCGCGTGGCACAGCGATGCAGGAACTGAAAGGCATGATTCCGCGAACATCGCAGTATCATCCGGGTAACGAAATTCCGGAAAAGAATCTGTACTACCGCTTCGCCAAGAAATTTCTGTTCAACGACTTCGGTGTGTACGACGGAAAAGACCACACCACCACCGCCGCTCCGTATATCATCGACGAAACCGCCCCCGCCGCCGGAAATGCGGGCCTAAACATCATCGGCCAAAGTCAGAATCCAAGCCAAGGCTGTTGCAGCGGCAACAGCGCCGAAGACGAATCCACCACAGGCTGCTGTTCATAAATCAATCTCAAATCTCAAATTATCGACCCCGCCATTTTTTCTAACCCCTTGCGCTCCAGTTAGTCATCCGAGCCCAGTCCAATGTTCGGTGGAGTGATTGTTAAAAAATGTAAGGTTAAAAAATAGGTGCGATCATGATCAAGGTCCGAGATGTCCTTGGTTGTTGATCTGCGGCCATCTGGGCTCAGCACTGCAAATTGGCCGACGGAAGCCAGCGCGACCGCAAAACCCGAAATCTATGGTCGACGTGAAGGGGGGCTTCGTTGCAGCTATTTCCTTTTGTCAGCACTCGCTTTGTCCTTCTCGATTTGTCTGCGGCGTTGCGCCAGAAAATCGCCCAGCCCTTTCTCTCGCCATTCATTTTGCAACTGCAGGTCTCTGTGAGCTTCTTTCAATGTGTAATCTGCGGCCTTCTCTAGCTTTGTAATCATTTGATCCCAATCGTCCATCCCCGAAAATTGGATTTCGACGACGCCTGCTTCGCGCCTTTCGCGATTTTCTTCCTCCCGGGACAACTCCCGTGATGCGGCCACGTGCAGCAGTTGGTGGTTGCGAAAATTGAAAAGTGTGGGATCGGCTCCGGCGTCCAATAACATCGACACAATATCGCATTGCATTCGATTCAACGCCGCAGACATCGCGGTGCCACCGTTTGGTGTCTGCCTGTTCAGGTCTATCTTTGCCGCAATGGTCCGCGCGACCCTTTGACGTGCAACTTCGAATAACGTCTGCCCCTCTGCAGCTTCCATCAGCGGCGTCGTTCCATATTCTGCATGCACGAAATCCAGATTCCCGCCGTGTTCTGCCACCAGATCGAACCGACCATTGCTTGGCAAGCGGGAAGCCAATAAGGTAACGCAGTCGCCTTCAAAGAGTCCGGCGTAGCCCGTTTGGCTCATACGCAAGCCCAAAACTGCTTTGAAACTCAATGTTGGGATTGGCACCGTGCTCCAGCAGCAAGCGAAAACAAGTCGGGGCCAGCGATGAATAGGCCCACAGCAGCAGTGTGGCGTTATTCTTGCCCGTCTTATTGACGTCGATTCCCGACTTCAACAGCTTCTGAACGGCAGGTAGATCATTCCTTTGAATAGCTCGGCAGAATTGGATCATCTCAGGCGTAAGCGCCCACCAGTACCATCCGTTGGCGGGGGTCGTTGGTTCTCAGGCTTCGGCGTTTTGCTTGAGTCTGGCGAGTCGGCGTTCGAGCCGTGTGCGGTCTCGTCGGGCGGCGGTTTGGCGTCGTTCTT
>Ga0208903_1001632_pt1 | contig 12234 bp, 10 predicted proteins | sample AntAceMetag02UKJ_FD_184769 | JGI IMG/M metagenome (GOLD analysis project Ga0208903, IMG submission 184769) | Saline lake microbial communities from Ace Lake, Antarctica - Antarctic Ace Lake Metagenome 02UKJ (SPAdes) (version 2) | ecosystem: Environmental > Aquatic > Non-marine Saline and...
TGTTCAACGTCAATCCGCCGCTGGTTCGGTGCGTGGGAACTCTGCCCGTGTACCTGTTAGGCGAGCAGATTGACCTGAGCGGATATCCGGAAGGCGCTGCACGTCGCGCGGAGTTTGATATCGGACGCCGCTGGATTCGCGAGCATCCTGACCATTTTCAATGGTTGTTCACGCTGGCTCGCTGGGCCTGCATTCCGTTTTCTCTGCTGGGAGCGTGCGTCTGTTACCGATGGGGCAAGGACTTGTATGGTGCAACCGCCGGATGGACGGCCCTGCTGCTGTGGTGTTTCAGCCCGACCGTGTTGGGACATGCGTCGCTGCTTACGCCCGATGCCCCTGCCGCATCAATGGGGGCAGCCGCTTGCTATGCCTTCTGGCGTTGGCTACGCGAGCCATCAATGAAGTGGACACTGTGGGCCGGAATTCTGCTGGGGCTGACGCAGCTTTGTAAACTGACATGGGTGTTTCTGTATGGACTGTGGCCCTGCATCTGGTTGGTTAACATTGTGTGGAAACGGTGCACTCTAGCTGATCCAGACAACGGGCCTGTCTTCCGGCGGGAATGCGGCCAGCTGGTGCTGATGTTGTTTGTCAGCCTGTGGGTACTGAACAACGGCTATCTGTTTGAGGACACGGGCCAGCCGTTGGGCAGCTTCCGATTCTTCAGCCAAGCTCTGGGTGGACCTTCTGCCCAGCCAGGCAACACGGAAGGCAGCAATCGGTTCGTCGGCACGATGTTGGAACATCTTCCGATGCCCGTGCCGCGAAATTACATTCAAGGCATTGACCGTGTCAAATTTGAATACGAACGTGGTTATCCGTCGTATCTGCGAGGTGTCAAACGCGACGGCGGCTGGTGGTATTACTACTTGTATGCCATGCTGATCAAAATGCCCGTCGGGACGTTGGTATTGCTCGGTATTTCGCTAGGAAGCCTTGTCGTGGCACGGCGGCAGCCGTCCGGTGGCCGGGATGTCCAATGGCAAAACGCCCCGGCGGCTTGCGCCGCTCCGCTACGTGAGGCGAGATGTCGGCCACGTCTGAAGGACGAGCTGTTTTTGCTGGCACCGGCGGTGGGTGTGATTGCTTTGGTGAGTTCTCAAACGGGGTTCAATCATCACCTCCGCTACGTGCTGCCCGCGTTTCCGTTTTTGTTCATCTTTGCGTCCGGTGCGGTCAGAATGCGAGGAGTTGGCGTTGCAAGCGATGATACGGAAGGCGTTGCGAAGGCAGACGAAACGCAGGTCTCAGGCAAAGACGCGAAGCCGCAAAGTGAAGGCCGGTGGCGCTGCCTGCGATTCCTTCGCGCCGTTGCGTCTTGGCGTGAAAACTGTCTTCCTGCTGCGACACAATGGCGGCAGATGTTGTGTACGGTTTGTGTGCTCGCCACGATTGTTAGCAGCCTGAGCGTTTATCCGCACAGCCTGTCGTACTTCAACGAACCGTCGGGCGGTTCCATCAACGGCTGGAAGCACCTGGATTTCAGCAACGTCGATTGGGGCCAAGATCTGCTGCTGGCCAAAGAATGGGTGGACGAACATCCCCACGCCACACCGCTGTACGTGCAACCCAGTGGATTTGTGTCCCCGGCGGACGTGGGAATCGTGAGCACTCACCCGCAGCCCATTCGATCCGCCGCAGCCGACAGCAACACCAACGCGATATCATTTCCGCCCGGCTGGTACATCATCGGCCTGCATCGACTGGTGGACCCTCAACTGCCCGTCCACCAGTTCCTGAAACGCGAACCCGACGACACGATCGGATACTCCATGCGCGTGTATCACGTGCATTAAGCACCATCCATTCGCCTCTGGGTTAACCCTAGTGGCAACAGGCCTGTGCACTACCCTTTGTCAGTCGGAGCAGACATCGGCTCATCGCTCATGGTTTCTTGGTCGGTGTCTGTTTCCGGTTCAGCCTCGACAGGTGCCACGGGGGGCTCGGGCGTGACGTCTGTTCCTCCCGGCACAAGTACTCGGTACTCGCCGGGAAACACCGAGGCACCGCCGTCAAAGTTTCGTCCGCGGAGCGTGAATTCAGATACGCCGTTTGGCAACACAAAGTACAGCGTGCCGTTGTTGTCTTCATGAGCACACAAACTGCGACGCTTGCCGGCCACTGCTTCAACAGCAAAACCAAACGCCTGCACATGAAAGCCGAGGCCAAAGTCGTCGCGAAAATGGGCGGCTTCAATGTGCGCCGTTGTCCCTTCGCCCCGCGCGACCTTGTCGCGACATAGATCCGACCCCGCTGCCGTGGCTCGCTTGAGTCGCATTGCATCCAGGGACTTCGTGTTCTGTCGAATCCAATTCGCCAGCACGACGTCTGTTGTGGGATTCACCGTATACCACGAAAATCCCTTGCCCGCTTCGATATCAATCGCCAGCGATGTTCCCGAAAGCTCCACGCGGCACGTCATTTGTTCGCTCAGATACGATTCGGGCCTGTCCCGAAATGCCAATCGAACCTGTTCCTGCTCTTGCTCTGTCAGGCCCAAGTCGGCGATCGACACGGTCGCTTTGGGCACGTGCATGTTGACAGCCGCATTGCCGGTCAAAGTTCCCTTGAGTTCCGGAGTGCGTAAGAAGAAGATCAATCCCAGCGCGCCCATAAAGGCGAAGAAGCAGAGTGCCGGTATCAGCAGGCCGACCAATTGTTGCGACTTTCCTCGCCGCCGTTTTTTCTGCAGCGAACGCGCTACCGATGGAGTTGCCGCCGGCGTCACCAGCGGTGGTATCGCCTCGCTTCCACCAGTCACAACCGGCACGGAATTTTCCGGGATCGTCGCTGCTGGCGCTAGCGGTGCTGGTGTTTCGGCGGCTTGAGGGACGACGTCCGGAACCAGCAGTTTAGTCGCACATTTGGGGCAGCTGCCGCGTTTGCCAGAAAATTCGTCGGGCACCCGAATCGCGGCGGTGCAGTATGGGCAGTTGAATTCGATAGCCATGGATTACTTTCAGGCGGGACACCCGCAAACCAGTGGAAACTGACCTGAGGAGCCCGAAGTCTAGCGAAATCGTCGGCCTCAGAAACCATGACCAATTTCTGATTGACTCCTGATCAGCATCAATTTGCCGCGAATTTTGCACGAATCATTCGCATTAGCAACCCGCTGCGGCCCGCCACTTTCGGTAACATCCCAGCCTACGCAGAATACGTCTAGGCTCGAACAATGGCGGCAAGTTACTATAGTGCTCAGCCCGTCCGGCTTTGAAATACGGCTCTCAAATTCGTCTGAGTCAGGCTTAACTCCCGCTCCATCATCTCACCCTGATAATTCTATGCGACTCCCTGAAGTCTTTGCGTCTCAACCATTTGCTGTCTCCATCGAAATCTTTCCGCCCAAAACGGCGGAAGGCGACGAAGCCCTGCGTCGACACATGCAAACTCTGGTGCAGCACAAACCCGCGTTTATGTCGTGTACTTATGGTGCTGGCGGGTCAACTCAGGACCGAACGCTAAGCTGGTGTGAGGAAATTAACAGCGACTTTAAGCGACCCGCGATGGCCCACTTTACCTGCGTCGGTTCGTCTCGCGACGAACTTAATGCGTGGCTTGATCGAGCGGCAGCGGCCGGCATTCAAAACATCATGGCTTTGCGGGGTGATCCGCCACAGGGGGAAACAGAATTCAAAGTGGCGGCCGGCGGTTTGGGCTACGCCAACGAATTGGTGGAGCTGATTCGCAACCACCCCAGCGAATTCGGAATCGGCGTGGCGGGTTATCCTGAGAAGCATCTGGAAGCTCCCAACATGGATGTTGACCTTGAGAACCTGAAACGCAAAGTTGATGCGGGCGCAGACGCGATCTTCACGCAGTTGTTCTTCGACAATGCCAATTTCTTCAGCTTCCGTGAACGCTGTCAGAAAATGGGAATCGAAATCCCGATCGTCCCCGGCATCATGCCCATCACCAACTTCGCCCGCATCAAACGCATCACGTCTATGTGCGGCTCCGTGTTCCCGAAAGATCTTTCGGACAAGCTGGAAGCCGTACAGGACGACAGCGACGCACAGTTCGAAATCGGCGTTGAATACGCGACTCGCCAATGCGAAGAACTACGAGACAACGCCGTCCCGGGCATTCACTTCTACGCATTAAACAAGTCCCAAGCGTGTCAGAAAATTCTGGAAGCCCTGACACGGTAGTTAACTCACAACGTCATGAATGACGTGTCCGTGGACGTCGGTGAGTCGGCGGTCGATTCCGTTGTGGCGTACGGTGAGTCGTTTGTGATCGATCCCTAGCTGGTGCAGAAGCGTGGCGTGAATGTCGTAGACCTGCGTCGGGTTGTCACGGTCCAGCGGCTTGTAGCCCCATTCATCGGATTCGCCGTAGGTCACGCCGGGCTTGATGCCTCCGCCACACATCCAGTTGGTGAATACAAACGGATTGTGGTCTCGACCTTTGCTGCCTTGAGTCGAAGGCATGCGGCCGAATTCGGTGGTCCACAGCACGATGGTGTCTTCCAGCAAGCCGCGTTGCTTGAGGTCTTTTAGTAGCGCCGCTGTTCCGACGGCCATGCCTGTGGCCAGCGGTTTGTGGTCGCGTTCGATGTCTTCGTGGCTGTCCCAGTTTCGACGTGGGAAACCATTGTCGTTGCCGGACCAGATCTGGATAAACCGCACACCGCGTTCTAGCAGCCGTCGCGCGATTAAGCATTTTCGACCGAAGTATTCGATTTCTTCAGGGATGTTGATGTGGTCCGGATAGGTGGCTCCTGGATTTTGCAGTCCATACATCTGCAGCGTTTGTTTCGATTCGCTCGACAAGTCAAACGCTTCTGGCGCGCTCAATTGCATTTTGGCGGCTAGTTCGTAGCTGCGGATTCGGGCTTCCAGTCTTGAATCGCCTTGTCTGGTGTCTTTGTAGTTGGTGTTCAGTTGCTGCAACAGCTTCAGTCCCGCCGCGTCACTGTCTGGGGTGACGAAGCCGGCGTCGGGTAATAAATCGGCGATCGGATTCCTGCGCTGCGGGAAGATCGTGGTTCCTTGATTGCTGGCGGGCAGGAATGCCGATCCCCAATTTTTGGGGCCGTTGCTGGCAAAGCCGCGATGATCGGGCAGGACGACAAACGTGGGCAGATTTTCGTTTAGCGTTCCCAGACCATAGCTGACCCACGCTCCCATTCCCGGAAAGCCGGGTCGCTGAAATCCGGTGGCCTGCAGGTATGTTGCTTGGCTATGCACGCCCGTTTTGCCAACCATGTTGTGTATGAAAGCGATGTCGTCCACGCAGTCTGCCAGCGGTGAAACAACATCGCTCAGCATTTTTCCGCATTCCCCGTACGGCGCGAATTGGAACGGTGATTTCATCCATGGGCCGAGTCCATTCTGAAACGTTTCGACGTGTTCTCCGAAGTCCGACGCGGCACCGTGATGTTTTTCCAACGCGGGTTTGTGGTCCCACAGATCGACATGGCTGGCGGCTCCACCCATGAACAACTGGATGACGCGTTTGGCTTTCGCTGGATGGTGCAGGACTTCGACGGCGCTGTTCGTGGTGGCGGCTGCCGCCGATTCTTCGAACAGCATCGTCGCGGTTGCTAGGCCGGCAAAAGAATGCGCTGTGTGATTCAGAAAAGTCCGTCGGGGTTGCATAAGAACTCTCGGCAGGAAACTGGGTGGGGCGATTTTTGAATAGCATAGACGTGATCGGGAGTCATTGGAAAGCCGTTTTAGTGCCGTAGGGTATGCTCCTGCATACCAATCACAGTTGGCATTGTTGGGGAACACGGTTGCTACCATGGCAAACCGCAGCGTTGTTAGGCGTTACTCGGGAGCGTGACCTACGAGTCGTGATTGCTGGACGGAAGCATCCTTGTCGTTAGATTACTGCGTTCACGAATTCACTCAAACACAGCTTTTGAAAAAGAAATAGCGTATGTCAGCACTGAAAATCAGCGTTGTTTGTTGCGATGATTCTGCCGAAAAACGGTCTCAGATTGTGGAGATCGAAGTGGATTCCGCGACGATCGAAACACGGACGCTGGACACGATTTCTCAGCAATTGGATGCCAACGAAGCGAAAGGTTTGCACAACGCGGCTCACTATGCGGAACATGGCCCGGTGACATATCTGCAGGAAGTTCAGGCAGGTGGATTTGCTGTGTTGGTGGGAGATCCCGCTGATCTGCAGAGCGTGTTTTTCGGCCCCGGCAAGTATGTGGGTTTCATAGACGACGAAGGTCCGGGACATGGATCGAAGGTCGGACCCGATGGTGTGACGCGAACGTTGCGAATTCTGCAGGGGCACCTTGAAGTCTGAGTCTCACGGCCAGTTCAGCCAAGTGACTAAATCGCGGACAATGCGATCACGGCTGGAATCGAATTCCAGCGTGTGTTGCGCATTTGGATATTCGATTGTTGTCACGTGCTGTGATGAAAATTCGTCGACGCGACATTTGGTTTGTGCGTTGTTGATAATGCGATCTTTGCCAGCCAGCATTAACAATGTTGGTTGGCAGATGTTGGTCGCTTGAGTTCGCAGGATTTGATCCAGGTCGCGGCCTGCGTTCAGGAAGCCGCTGGTCACGGCATGTAGCGCCAGTGGATCGTCGTCGATAAATTGTTGGTGTTCGGCGACATCCGTGAACATCCGTGAGTCGTTCAGCGGAAGCAACACGTGTTTGTGGCGAATGTCGTGACTGCGCGCAAAGCTCAGCTGGATTCGCTGCCACCAGTTGGGGCCAATCTTCGGCTCCAATCCCGGACACAACAGCGCCAGTCGATCGATTAAGTCGGGGAATGTGGCGGCAAACGCGGCGGCAATTTTTCCGCCCCAACTGAGGCCCAGCAATGTGATCGATTTGTCGGGATGATATTGTCGCACCAGTCGGACCAGTTGCCGCACGTCGTGCAACAATCGCTGGCCATGATCGGCATGGCCGCGCTGGCGACCGTTTAAGCCAGAACCGCGGCGGTCGGCGAAATAGACTTCGAATCCCGCCGCTGCCATTTGCTGTGATGAGTATTCGTACCAGCCGGAATGGCTTTGGACTCCATGCAGACAAATCACCACGCCGCGAACGGGCGTCACTGCGGCGTACTGTCGCACTCGCAGTTTCACGTTGTCAGAAGTGATGAGAGATCGAATCGTCGCGGGCATTGTGAATCGGGATACACTGATGAAGCAATCGGTGGCTGGAAACTGACAATTAACGGGGTTGGATGCCGCCAATATTTAAGCAGGACACTCATTTCGCGAACGGCCCTAACGCTGCCAGACTGACGAACGCCACCCAACACATGTCCATTGAATTCACGTACAAATCGCATCTGCCACTTTATCGACATTCTTCTGCCAATAATATGCTGCAACGCGACATTTTGCTGTGGCTGCATGCTGACCGGAACACGCTTGGCGACCATCTGACAATTCGTCGCTCCATCAACAGTTTTAGGGTCAGGAAACTTTCATTCTCTATTCCAAACCGGTTTATCCCGCCACACCCTGACAGCTTTGTTCTTCTGACACCTTTTTTCCTCCGGTTGCGGTGAGTCGGACTTTGAATCTGGTTAAGCAACCGGCGAAATCCCAAAACATGTGTTGGAAACGCGGGCAGGATGCGTCGATCTAGAACTGGCCTATCTCTGTGATATGGCTGCGAATCTACTTCGTACGGAGAAGACATGGTCCTTAGGTCTGATCCTTCTAAAATTCCCGAGTCAGTACCGTCGGAATCCCAATTGCCGTGCATGACGCTGCGTTGTCACGTTTCACATCCGATGTTCGCCAAGGATTTGCCATGAAATCGTTAACAATCACAGGAATTGTCACACTAGTGATCTTAGGTCTTGGGAGGGGGCTAGGCACACTGTCTGCAGCTCAGCAACCTCGACACCTAGTCCGACACGCCCAGGACGGTGGTGGAATGCTGCCGGACCACACGCAGGAAATTAAGACCCAACTGCTGGCCGCCTTTAACGACAACGGGATTCTGGAATTCGAAGCGGGAAAGATTTATCGGACAACTGAGATCCGAGTTTGGAAGAACGGCAGCGGGCTATCGGGAACACTGTCCACCGAGCGAAAAATGCCCGCTGCCATCGAAGGCAATGGAGCTACTTTGAAGTGGGTTCAAGGCGATTCGCCGCCCGCTGGGGCATCCCTGCTATATCTCTGGGACCCGCAGGAATACGGCAATGACGGCTTCTATGTTCGCAATCTGACACTGGACTGCGGCAACAACGAAAATGGTAAGCTTAAAAACCAGGGGATCAACGGCGAGTTGCCCGATGGAGCCGAAGCCTGCACGTATGGCCTCCGGATTTGGGGAGGCAAGAACTTCCTCGTGGAAAATGTGACGGTCATGCGGGGAGAGCAGGCGGGTGTGCTTGTGCAGACCAGCACGGGCTACGAAGTGCGGAACGTGATGTTTCGGAACGTCATGTCTCGATTCGGTGACAAACGGGGTTGGTGGTTTTCGGCAACCAAAACGGGACCAATCGAAGTCAAGTGGTCTTGGAAAACTGTTATGCCAGCCTCAATATGGAGGAAAGGTTTTATGTCGATGACACCGAAGACATTTTGATGGTCGGGTGCGGATCGGAAAAGAATCGGCAGGAGAACGTCGAGGTCACATATGATAATCAGGAGTTCAAATGGCTGGGCGGATACACGGAGAAAGGCGGGTATGATTTCATCGACGGTGAGTTTGTCGATGACCCTGACAACGCCATGAATCTGTTGCTGAACCAAAACGCAGGATCGTCACCCAAAGTGACAGTCTTGGGTGGCAGGATGATTGGCCGTTTCGTTTATCCATCAGGCACACATAGCAGCGACTGGTTGATTCATTCCTACGGCCACACGCGACACGGTACATCCGGGGCGAACATCAACCTGCCGAAATCCGTCACTGTCGTGTCACCCATTGCGGACAACTACAAGCAGAGCACGACCCAGAATCTGTCCCGCGACAACGTAGTCGATGACGAAGGCGATCCCGTTACGCCGAATCCGTTCGCGATCAATGACGACTACTCTCTACTGCCGCCTTATTACACGTATGTGTCCGGCATGACGGTCGGCCACAAGACAACGGGAATTACGAATCTTGGTGCATGGAGGACCGCGCTCAAAGACGAACTAAACGTCCACGTCGTGGAGCACATACCGGGTAATGCCGTGATGCAGCGCAACGAATTCGACACCCGTCGTGACGCCGCGCGGGATGCGAGAGGGATTCTGGCCTTCGAGCCGGGGGAAGATTACGTTTCTGACCAGGAATACGTCTTCGACGGCCGGGCGAGCGTCGCACCCGTTGTGTCCGGCGAGTGTATCGGCGGCGATGGCAATGGCGCAACCCTTAAACTGAGCGTTTCAAAGCCGAACGTGGTGTCCCGTGAATAACCCTCATAAGAATGTGCAGACTGCCGACGAGAATGCGCAGTACGGATTCTGGATTCGAGATCTGACGATTGACGGAGCCGACGGGACAGGAACAGACGTCGCCGATAAGGGACTGTATGTAACGGGCACGTCTTTCTTCCATTTCCGCAACCTGACAGTGACCAATGCCAAGGTGGACGCCATTTATATGAACGGCGTTGACGGTGCGGGCATCTATTACGGGGTTCTCGAAAACGTCAACGCAGTCGACACGAATGACTCTGCGAACACAGTGGATGGTTTCGAGTTGTTTGGGAATCAGCCAAACGGTGTCCACCTAGCGAACGTGGGCTTCTACAACTGTGAATCGAGCGGCAACACCGGCCGCGGCATGAATGTGGAAGGGCCATCGATCACGTTAAGCCGATGTGTGCTGAAGGGAAATGATGGCGTGCAGCTGCGGGCGGCCTTCTCGAAATCCTTGAACGTGATTGATTGCGTGATCAAGGCCGCCAATAGCAGCACGGTCGGCATTTACCTCATGAAAGAAGGCGATGTTATGCCTGGTAACAAAGGTTGGATGGCTGGCTTCCACATCTTGGGCGGAAACCTATTGGGAACCATTGATCATGCACTCTCCACAATCAATACCGGGGAATATGGCCTGCGACAGTCGATGATTTATACTGAGACCGGGACAACGGTGGCGAGGAGTCAGATCGGCAAACGATATGGGAATCTTGGAAACGTCGTCGATGCGACAATGTCTCCTGGAGTGCTCTTATCGAGTCCTGCCCGAACGTCTGAGGAAGGGACAGGGCAAGACCCATAGCTGCAGTGTCTGATGGTTTGGCAGTCCGTTTGCGCATCCCGAAACGTACTGCTCGAGCGGTCCGGGTGTTGGCAAATCCGTTTGTGCCACTTTGCAAAAAACTACACTGAGAAGAATACCGGACACGTTTGCCCACACGATCCGAAGCGAATTGTGGGCTGGCTCGATTTTTAGAGGAGCAGTCGAATGTTGTGACAAACTCTTGCAAAGTGGATTCCTGTAAACTCATCTCGCGGTGGCAAGCGCCGACTTGCGCTTCAACAAACGGCAAACATCGCCATTGAATTTCTGGAGGAACGCACCCTCTTGGCCGCTGCGTTTCCCGAATTCGTCGATCCGAACCCAAGTGTGGACAACGGGTTTGGCACCCAAGTTGTGCCGTTGAGCACCGGGAATGTCGTCGTGACGTCACCCTTCGATGATGCTGGCGGCGTTGATGCAGGTGCAGTTTATCTATTCAACGGTGCGACCGGAGAGTTAATCAGCACACTGACCGGATCTCAGGGTGATGACCGCGTCGGAGAGATGCGATCTTCCGAGTCCAGTATCACAGCACTAACGAACGGGAATTTTCTGATCAGCAGTCCTTCGTGGGATAATGGCGGTGCTGTTAACACGGGTGCCGTTACTTTCGGCAATGGCGTCACTGGCGTCTCAGGTCAAGTGTCTGAGTTGAACAGTCTAATCGGCGCAGCCGAATTCGAAGGGTTGGGTGGCTTCTTCGACGTCGCCATGGCGGGTGTCTATCCGTTGCCCAGTGGAGACTACGTCGTAATCAACGGTCGAACGGCGAATGGGGACATCCTGAATGCGGGTTCGGTCACTCATGGTGACGGCGAGATAGGCACGACCGGAGTTATTGATGCGAGCAACAGTCTGGTGGGCACAAGGAGGGACGACCGAGTCGGCGATGGCGGAATCAGCGTCCTCCCGAATGGAAATTACATCATTCTGAGTGAGAGATGGAACAGTGATTCAGAAACCTTCGTCGGTGCGATGACTACTGCCAACGGAGATAGCGGTGTAGTGGGAGAACTTAGTGAAACCAATAGCCTGATTGGCGACCGGCAAAGCGTGTTCTTGGCAGCGTCAGTGGTGCCGTTGACCAACGGTAGTTGGGCCGTGGCTCAGCCGTTCTGGCGGAATGACGCTGGCGACTTAGTCGGGGCGGTGACTCGTTACGACGGAACTGACGCGGTGGTGGGTGTATTCGACCCCGAGAACAGTCTTGTCGGCGCATCGGATGGTGATGAGATTGGTCGCCGCGGCACCGTGACGGCGCTTTCCAATGGGAACTACGTGGTCGCAAGCCGCTTGTGGGACAACGGTTCTGTCGTCAACGCGGGCGCAGTGACGTGGCGCAGCGGGACAGACCTTACCGGCGAGGTGGTTTCCGAAGCGAACAGTTTTGTGGGCACGGAGACAGACCAGGTTGTGAGTAGCGTCTGGGCTCTGCCGAACGGGAATTACGTGATCACCGGCAACGGTCCGGATGCGTCAGAGGACGTAGACACGGTGGCAACCACGTTTGCCAACGGCCTCACGGGCCTCACCGGCACCGTTGACCCTTCACGCAGCCTGATCTTTTCGCACCCGAGTAACCTGCCTGACGGTTTCGCGCAGATCCTAGCCCTGCCAAATGGAAATTACGTCGTCCTGAATTTCGCCGACCCCAATGAGCCGGGACTTGGCGTGGCTGCACTCACATTGGCGGATGGGAGCAGCGGCATCAGCGGTGCTGTCACAGTCAGTAACAGTCTGGTCGGCGGCAGTTTGGATCGGTTTCCGCCACCAATCGTGCTTTCGAATTCAAACTACGTCATCGGCTATGCAAACAATACGTCGCTGTTCGGTAGCGGCACCGTTCCACCGACCGGCAGCTTTTCCTACGACGACACCATCCCCAGTGGTGACGTGTATGATCTTCCCAGTGGCAACTTTGCTGACCCTGCCGGAATCTATGTACGGTTGTGAAACCCCTGTAGGGAGGCGGAAATTTGCAGGTTGTGTAGCCAGTTGGGATCGTAGGCTTTGTCATTGAGTCGGTGTGCGGGGCTATGGTGTTC
>Ga0208903_1001636_pt1 | contig 12206 bp, 9 predicted proteins | sample AntAceMetag02UKJ_FD_184769 | JGI IMG/M metagenome (GOLD analysis project Ga0208903, IMG submission 184769) | Saline lake microbial communities from Ace Lake, Antarctica - Antarctic Ace Lake Metagenome 02UKJ (SPAdes) (version 2) | ecosystem: Environmental > Aquatic > Non-marine Saline and Alkaline...
GGTGGTCATATCGATCCATCTACAGATGAGTATGAATTAGAACTTTTAAATGAACTACTGGTTAGACTGATTCAATCTTACCTATACGTTCCTAGTTGTGATGAAGAAGTGCCAGAAATCGACTTTCTACCAGAGACTCCTGACAGCTTAGTGGTGTATGAATTCCCTGTAGATTCTTTAGAGATAGACTCCCTAGACACTGCCTTCAACTCAGGTTATATAGATGAGCTAGAACCGATAGAAGAAATAAGCTGGAAATACTATCCTAACCCTACGTATGGCCCTATTACCATCGAAGTCTCTAAGGAGGTAGAAATGCTTTATCTGACAGACATGTCTGGAAAGATTCTAAAAGAGATCACTATGAATGGAGGAACACGAATTCAAACCGACTTAACAGGGCTTCCGATGGGGATTTACTTTTTGAGGTATCCTATAGGGAAAAAGTGGCTGTCGGGTAAGGTGGTCTTGATGCGGTAAACCACTTTAATGGTTAAATGAAACATAAATAAAAAGCCCTGCGATTCATCGCAGGGCTTTTTATTGAAATTCATATCGGTAACTTACTGTATAATAAGAACCTTGTTCACAGAAATAGCCTCGTTTGCTAGCTGAATAGTGTATAATCCAGCAGCCAAAGAAGAGGTGCTTATAGTCACTAAATCATTAATTACTAATTGGCTATAGACAATCTGGCCTAAAGAATTTACTAATTTAACGGTAAGCTCTCTCTCTGAAGCGAAAGTTATATTTACTCTATCAGTGGCTGGATTTGGGTAAATATTTAATGAGTTTAAAAGTGCTATTTCTTCTACACTTGACTCACAGTCACACTGATCAAAACAAGCTATAGCTAACGTCTCATTAGAACCAGATCTAGCGTGAGTTCTATTAAACCCTCCTATACCATTGGCTATGCCACACAGCTCTATGCCTGCGTTTTCCTCATTATCAGAAACACTTACATCTCCATTAACGAACTTATATTGGATGTTTGCTGGCCCAGCAGCATTAAGCGTTGCAATGTATATTCCGTCACTGTTGTCATCTGTCATTTGAGTAGCTCCACCCTGCCAAGGAGGATTCGTAAATCCACCTATTAACCAAACACCATCAGGAGAAATAGTTTCTACTCCGTTCATGTCTGCAGAAAAAGTAATATCTGCAGGTAAAGGATCTACTTCACACGAGCTACCACATTGATTGTAGCAATTAAGAACTTCTTGGGCCGCTTGCTCTAAAACCGTTATGCTTCTGTTCCCTCCTACATTACATTCGCCAGGAACGGACTCATTAGGATTATCCCAAGTGTTTCCATTGATATACTTGAACTGATAATCACCAGGAGCTAATTCCGCAGTGTACTCCCAAACACCAGAACCTGTATCTGTCATCGTGGTCGCACCAGCATCCCATCCTTGGAATGCACCAGCTATATGAACGCCATTAGCATTCACCGTCTCCAAACTCATATCTACCTGAAATGTAACCATGGTAGGCGAAACGCAAGTTCCACAAGTATTATAGCAGTATGCAGGAAGAACAGTCGTATTCTCTGAAATAATTTCTTGTCTATTGCCTGTGTCTCCTTCTTGAGCACAGTCCCCAGATATATTCTCTTCGAAACCACTGAATGCATTATCATTAATATATTTAAAGATTAATGTATCATTTACCGCAGGATCCACAGGGACATAGTTATGAGTATACGTGTAAATTAGATCACTATCTGTATCTAATAATTCATTTGAAGTAGCATCCCAACCTTGAAAACTACCCGCTACATGCACCCCATTTGGGTTTACACCATCAGCAGCTAAACTCATATCTACTCTGAAAACTATTGTTCTAGTCCCACAGTCTCCGCATTCACTTATGCATACCGGCCCTAGAACTAGAGGCATCACCCCTACAGTTACACCTCTATTTTCAGTTCCGTCCACTCTACAAGCATTGGGAACTACTTCAGAAAAATCCCATCCATCACCATTAATATATTTGAACTGATAATCGCCAGGAGATAACATTAACTCTACAGACCAAACATTATCCATATCCTCATCAAATAGTTCTATTCCAGAAGGACTCCATTCGGGATAGTCATCTCCACCAGCATTGAAATCACCTGCCATAAATACACCGTCTGTGCCTGCCATATCAAATAGGTTTAACTGGAAAGTCACCGATGTTTGAGACATCATGACTAGAGAAATTATTAGGCTCAGACCTAAGGTATATAGTTTTTTCATTTTCATTAAATTTTGATTGTTTACCGTGCACGAAATACACTAGCCAAAAATACTCTAAAGTCTCTAAATGAATCGACATCTAACCAAATGAACCGATAATAAATTACTTACGTGAAGAAATGATAGAGCTTTAGCTTATCTATAGTCAGACAGTAAGGTATATTTTTTTAGAAATCTTTTGATTAGATGTCTCACAATGAAAATGAATGACCTCATGAGAAATACTCGGAATAGGCAATAAATAAATGTAACTTCCTTTCTCAGGATGACCTATAGATACTTTACTAATTTCATTATTTGAGTCATCATTAAAAATGAACTCTGCATCTATAGCTTCAGGGCTAGAATAGCGAATTTCTATATCGGTTCCTTTTACATCATAGCCATCAATAGTCATATAGCTAGCTGAGGCTTTTCTCTTTTTAAGACTCTTCAATAGTCTCATATATAATATCAACCCTAGTACAATGACCAAGGATATAAGCATTGGTTTTTCGAAATCCTTCATGTTGAAATTATAATGAAATTACACCTTCTATTAGACTAACGTCTTTATGAATTCTAAAGACTTCATCAGCATCTATAACTACTATTTTAATTGTAACACTGGTATATTTACCATTAGAAGATTGCTTGGTTATTAAATCAATCTCCCCTGGGAATACTTTGGTCAATGCTTCAAATTTGTCAGATATAGTAGGAACTATAAATTTGAACATATATAAACTGGGCCAATCATGAACATGGTTTAAGCTTTGTCTGATTTTCTCTTTTCTCTCTGCGTCCATGCTGCAAAAGTACTCAGAAACTACTCAATATTTATTGAAAGAAGTCACAGTTAATGAATGAAGTATTTAGTTCCTTTTAGAAAAAATACAAAAGCGGAAACCCGATTATTTTAATTTCTGAATAAAAAGGCATCGCATTTAAGAAGCAAGCCTTGTTCTCATCAACCTGACGTCTCAAAAGATTGCCCTATTTACGATCCGAAACTATTTCGATGGTATCCTGTTCACCTGCCAAGGTCTCCGTAATACTAGTTACATGGTCGCCTACTTTTTTTAAGGAACTAAAAATATCGCTATAAACTATACCTGCCTTCATATTATAACCTTCTTCACCTATCGTCTTCAAGTGTTTTTTTCTAAGCTTGTTTTTGAGTTTATTTATGCCATACTCTATAAGTTTAGCTTGCTCTATATCTATTTCTTTATTAGAGTTCTCTAGATTTTTTAACATCACATCGAAAGCTCTGTCTACTAAAAGATTCATTTCTTTTAATCCATCACGCTGTTCTTGATTAAACCAATGCTTCTTCTCGTTTTTTATTTCTACAGCCTTCCCTATTTGATAGTAAATATCACCTACACTTTCTAGATCGCTGGATGCGCTGAGCATATGCTGTACTTCTTCTGAGAGCCTCACAGACATTTCGTTTTTAGACAATTTAGAGAGGTAGGTAGAAATCTCTATTTCTATTTTATCCGTGATTTCTTCGTACTTCTCTAGTCTCTCATAACATTTAGACTGCTTCTTTTTATCGGTAGTACCTAGCAAATCTTGGCTGGTTATAGACATCTTCTTCGCTAACCTCCCAAATTTCATCATTTCTTTTCGAACCTCTAATAAAGAGAGTTCTGCAGTTTGAATAGGTCCTCCAATAAACTCTAACCTGTACTGTTCATCATCGTCTCCTTTAGATTTAACTGTTCTTTCAGCTATAGACACCAGCTGAGGGATAAACCAAATCATTAATAAAACATTAGCCAGATTAAAACAAGTATGAAACAGGGCTATTCCAGTACTGGCCATTTGAGTGTTCGCAGAATCGAATTCTGCCCCTTCACTAGATCCTACTAAGAAGCCTATCCCTTTTAGGGCAAAAGGAAAAACAAGTAGCATCCAGGTAACTCCAATAATATTAAATAGGGAATGTATTCTTGCCGACCTTTTAGCGTGAACATTGGCGATTAGTGATGCTAATTCTGCTGTTATAGTCGTTCCGATGTTTTCACCTAAAACCATAGCACAAGCTACTTCGAAAGGAATTAGACCTGCACTTACCATGGTCAGTGTAAGCGCCATAGCTGCTGATGAAGACTGTATAATAACAGTTACCAGAGCTCCTAATAAAACGAACATGATAGAGCCATACCATAAACCTTTATAGCTTTGGAAGAATTGAACAAGCGCTGAGTCTTGACTTAAATCAGGAGCTGCGTCTTTCAAAAAAGATAATCCAATAAATAGAATACAAAACCCAATAATAGCACTCGACCATGCTTTAGCTTTTCCTGATCTAATAAATAGCAATGGACCAGCAAAAGCCAAAATAACCAAGGAATAACTGGCTATGTTTACTTTGAATCCAACGAGTAAAATCAGCCATCCCGTAATAGTGGTTCCTATGTTGGCGCCCATCATTACACCAGCCGATTGTCTTAAAGATAGGAGCCCTGCATTTACAAAACTTACGGTCATTACAGTCGTTACAGAAGAGGATTGGACTATAGATGTTATTCCAAAACCACTAGCGACACCTCTCCAACTGCTAGAGGTTATCGCTCTTAGCATTTGTCTAAGCTTTGAACCAGCTGCTCTTTGCAGGCCTTCACTCATGAGTTTCATACCGTAGATAAATAAAACTAGAGAACCTATAAGAATGAAAAACCTTTTTAAGCCCCAAGATTCGGCAGTAGAAAATTTGGATTTAGAGGACCACAGAACACCTTTTTCTTGGTTTTCTGCTGCTTCTCTAGTATCTGAGAATAGCCCAATTTTAAATACATATTTCTCATCACTTTTTAGACCTTCTAATTTATAGGAGGTGCTTTTCGCTGAAATAACCTCTGAATACATCCAGTCTGTTTCCTCTATCCCTTCTTTATTTCTAGTGGCATTTAACTTTGTGTTGTATTTAATGACTAGATTCTTCTCCTTAGCTAGTTCATATAACTCATAATTTAAATTCCAAGAAATAAGAACTCCATTTTCATTCTGAGATCCTTTTACATTTTGAAATAACACTAATGTACTATCAGACGAAAGTTCCTCAAGAATAGCACTATTTGAAACAATAAAGGATGAGGCATAATTACTACTTAAACTGAATAATACAGAAAGTAATAGGACTTTTGATATGTAGAGTTTTCTGTGTTTCATTTAATTAAATTCGCTACCGCGCGGCCTACAATTATGTCCTTCCCCTCTTTGCAGTTAAATAAACAATTTCTAATCTTACTTGATTAAGCCTAAACCTCTCCTGCCGCGGCTTCGCTCACATTAATAATATGGTCTCCTATTCTTTCTAGTGAAGAAAAAAGATTGCTGTAAATCATTCCAGATTCAGCATCGTATCCTTCTTTTCCAATAGAGCTAATATGTTTTTTTCTTAGTTGGTTTCTAAAAGTGTTTATTTCTCTTTCTGCATCTACAGCTTTTTGTAACTGTACTCCACCATCCGCAGCATTAAGGTTGTCCACCATTATTTCGAAAGAGGCATCAAGGACTTTGTACATCTGGCTTATGCTATCTGTCTGCTTGACGTTGAACTCTAATTTATTGTCATTTCTTCGTTCGATACTCTTACTAATTTGATAAAACACGTCACCTATTCTCTCTAAGTCATTAGTCATGCTTAGTAAGCCTCTTATTTCATTTGAAAGGTTCTCGCTCATTTCACTAGCAGATACTTTAGATAAGAAATTAGATATTTCAACTTCTAACCTGTCAGTAATCTCTTCATATTTAGCGATTTTGTTGTGTAACTTGTTTCTAGTTTTTGTATCCTGAGCTAACCCTAGGTCAAATGCTATTTTTGACATTTTCTTGGTCAACTTACCGAACTTGGCTACTTCTTTTTTAGCTTCCAAAACTGATAACTCAGGAGTTTGAATGGCGCCACTAATATATTCTAACCTAAATTGCTCATCTTCATCACCCTTAGACTTAACTGATTTAATAGCCAAGCTTACTAACTGAGGAACAAACCAAATAAGAAGAAGTACATTCACTAAGTTAAACGCAGTATGGAAAAGTGCTATTCCTGATTCTGCCATCGCTTTGTTACTTGGGTCGAATGGTTCTCCCTGCCACCAGCCTAATGCAGCTGTCAGTCCCTTAAGCGCAAAGGGGAATAACAAGAGCATCCAAGTAACACCTACAATATTAAAAATAGAATGTATTCGAGCTGATCTTTTAGCATGAACATTGGCTATCATTGAAGCAATTTCTGCGGTTATAGTAGTTCCTATATTTTCTCCTAACACCATAGCACACGCTACCTCAAAAGGAATTAGTCCATTATGGACCATAGTAAGAGTAAGTGCCATAGCCGCAGATGACGACTGAATGACTATGGTCACCAATGCACCAAGAAGCACAAACATAATTGGACCGTACCATGCATCCGAATAGTCATTGAAAAACTGAACTATTTGGGAATCCGCACCTAGAGAAGGAACCGCATCTTTTAAATAACCAAGTCCTATAAATAATATGGAAAATCCAAATAGTGCCATAGCCCATGCTTTGGCTTTATTAGATCTCATAAACAATAATGGCGCTGCAAAAGCTATTATGACTAAGGCATAGCTATTAATACTTAGTTTGAACCCAAGTAAAACTACTAACCAGGCGGTAATTGTAGTTCCAATATTAGCACCCATCATTACTCCAGCTGACTGTCTTAAAGTCATCAATCCAGCATTAACGAAACTCACCGTCATAACCGTAGTTACTGATGAAGACTGTACTATTGAAGTAATACCAAACCCACTAAGAACACCTTTCCACCTATTGGATGTAATAGCTCCCAACATTTGTCTAAGTCTATTTCCTGCAGCTTTTTGAAGGCCTTCACTCATCACCTTCATTCCGTAAATGAAGAATCCTAAAGAACCTATTAGTACTAGAAGTTTAAATATCCCCCATCCTCTAAGCGGTTTAGTTTTTAGTTTTTTAGACCAAACCATGTTAGAATCATCTTGTTTCACTTCAGAAATGTTTCCTTTCTTGGCTATCCCTAGTTTGAAATTATACTTTTCAGCACTTAAACCAGAAATAGTAATTGACGTTTTACTTATGTCTATAGGTTCAGAATACAGCCATTCAGCAGACAATCCCTTCTTTTCTCTCTTAGCCCCTATGTCCGTAATATATTTAACTACTAGCTGCTTCCCTTGGAGTTGGTTATACGCAGCATAATCTATATGCCAAGAAACACTTACAGCCTCTTCCTCTGCTTTTACGGTCAAATTTTGAAAAATGCCGGGTGTGATTTCTAGATTATTTACTTCGTTAGAAATTGCCTGAGTGGCCTGATTCACATCGTTTTCAGTAAAAGCATCATTTTCTTCTTGAGAAAACACAGAACCTGTAAATAATAAAACAGTCACAGCGATAAGTAACAGGCTAAAGTTAAAGGGCTTATTCATTTCGTAAGATAAAATCTTGTTTTTTGGTGTTAATAAGGTCTGCTTTGCAATAAAAACGTAAAAGTATTTCTACTCTAGTTTCATTGGAATAATCCAATGTTAACTCTATGTTAACATTGGACTTCTAAAATATACTATTCACACCTCGTGTTAACCCTGAGTTAAATTTTCGTCAAGAAAGTATTGATTATTTCTAAAACTTCCAATATTTGTCGAAAATTTAATAATGGCATAACAATCAATTAAAAGTTGATTTGTACACCATTAAATAAAAGGATCTTTAATGGATAAGTTCAGTACAATTATAATTTTAGCATTTCTCGTGTCATTCTCATCATTTGGACAGCAAATAGTGGACGGAGAGTTCGGTAAGGGGATAAGTATTATTACAGCAGACTCAAGTTTTAGTATGAATTTTGCTGCCCGGTTTCAATCCTTGTATATGGTAGATGGAATAGTTAATGAGGATAATCAAATTTCTAATGGTACCAGTCAGTTTCTTATTAGAAGATCTAGATTAAAGTTTGGCGGACATGCCTATTCGCCCAAGGTGAAGTATAAAATTGAGCTCGGATTATCGAACAGAGATATTAGTGGTGCAACCTCAGAGACGAAAGATGCGGATAGAATTATCCTAGACGCTGTCCTTAAATACAATTTTTATAAAGGTTTTAGTATCTGGGGAGGACAAACGAAACTCCCAGGAAATAGGGAAAGGGTGATTTCATCAGGTAATCTTCAATTTGTTGATAGAAGCCTAGTGAATTCTAAATATACGCTAGATCGCGATATGGGTATTCAACTTCGTCACAAGCACAAAATCGGGAATATGGTCTTGAGAGAGGCGTTCTCACTATCACAGGGAGAAGGTAGAAATATTACTGCTCTTAATATTGGAGGATTAGATTACACCTCAAGAATAGAAATACTTCCTTTTGGTACGTTTGCCAGTAAAGGTGATTATGTAGGTTCTGATACGAAAAGAGAGTCTTCTCCCAAGCTGGCTATTGGAGTTACTTACGATTTTCATGATAGAGCTGCTAGACAGAGAGGTCAGCAAGGAAGTTTTATCGAAGGGACTAACGGTGAATACGTGACATCATCTTTAGAAACTGTTTTTATAGACCTTATGTTCAAGTACAAAGGGATTTCTGTAATGGCCGAATATGCAGATAAAAATGGAGATAATTCTCAAGCTATAGATAGTGAAGGAATATCTCAAGGGTCTTTCTATACTGGGACAGGTTTAAACCTACAGGCAGGTTATTTATTCAAGTCTAACTGGGAGTTGGCTGGTAGGTATACAAATATTCAACCAGAGGCTACTACAGGCAAGACTAACATTGACCAATACACCTTCGGTACATCTAAGTACATCGTAGGACATAAGTTAAAAGTACAATCTGATCTTTCTTATACCAAAGAAGAAGGGAAAGAGGATAAGGTAATGATGAGATTACAGTTCGATATCCATTTTTAATTAGCGCGACAACTCCAATTTGGAATCACTTTTAACGCTGTAAATTCAGCTAATCTGTATTAAATTTGTAGCATGAATACTATTCACTCGGAAGTACAGGATTATTACGGAACAGAATTACAAGTTTCTGAAGATTTGAAAACGAATGCCTGTTGCACTTTAACTAAGCCCCCTAAACACATTTTAGAAGCACTAAATTTAGTGGCCGATGAAGTTCAGGCCAAGTATTATGGTTGTGGGCTAACATTGCCTTCTGCTGTTCATGGACTTAGAATTCTGGATCTTGGCTCTGGTAGTGGAAGAGACTGTTATATAGCAGCTAAATTAGTAGGAGAAACAGGCTCTGTTATAGGAGTAGATATGACTGACGAACAATTAGCTGTAGCCAACAATCATATAGAATATCACAGAGAAAAATTCGGGTATAAAGAATCCAATGTCGAATTTATAAAAGGAAATATCGAGGAACTAGATACGCTTGGTTTTGAAAATGAGTCATTCGATATAATCATTTCTAACTGTGTTATTAATCTGGCCACTGATAAGCAGAAAGTTCTGAATGATGCTTTTGCTCTTCTTAAACCAGGAGGAGAAATGTACTTTTCAGATGTTTACAGTGATAGAAGAGTTCCTAAAACATTACAAGATAACAGGGTCTTATGGGGAGAATGTCTTAGTGGTGCTCTTTACTGGAATGACTTTTTAAATACAGCTAAGAACGCTGGATTCACTGACCCTAGAGCTACAGAAAACAAGCCCGTTACAGTAGAAAATGAAGAACTAGAAATCCTTCTTGGAGATATCAAATTCTACTCTGTGACTTATCGTCTTATGAAAATTGATGGCTTAGAAAGTGACTGTGAAGATTACGGTCAAGCAGTTAATTATAAAGGTGGAATTCCAGAAGAAGAAAATGCGTTCCTATTAGATGACCATCATTATTTCCCTAAGGGAAAAGTAATGTCGGTATGTGGAAACACCTATAAGATGCTTCACGACACGAGATTTAAGGAGTACTTCGATTTTTATGGTACTTGGGATGTTCACTACGGTATTTTTGAAGGCTGTGGTGGAAGTATGCCATTTAGCGACTCAGCAGATTCTTCAGCAGAATCTTGTTGCTAAACATCTCCATTTTCACGTATCAAAAAAGTAGCTGAAATTCAACGACAAGTCACTGTAATTATTCATTTCGGGGTGTAGCTTGAAGTTCCTTTTGTATTTCACTCCTATTAAAAAACGCTCATAGATTGGATGAAAAACGCCTACTGTGGGAGATATAAATGAAACTCGTTTAGATACTGCTTCTTCTGAATTGGAAGCTGTTACGTGTGAATCGAATAGATATTCCATTCCCGCTTGGAAATGAGCTCGTCTCTTTTGGTCAATTCTAAGTTGAGTGGTTCCCATTTTTCTAAAATCCCATCTCTTTAAAGCCCTTATTGAAACTTGAATACCTCCCTGCTTCTCTATTCTCGGATTATGAAACGGGATTCTTAAAACCAATCCTACCATGAGTCTTTCGGTGCCCACATCTGCACCTAAATTATGAAAATGTGCTGTTTCTCCTGTGCTCATATCGTACTCAAAACCCAGTGAAGGAAACACCTCTAAATTTGGTTTAAACTCCTGAGCGACTCTATCCCAAACCATCCATGGCTGCCATCTATACATCCCTCGCTGGCTAAGCTTCTCACCCATTTCATCTGTGACTACTTCTTTACCATTCTTCTTTTGGATAGTAATGGTAGTAGATTCTTGCGCTTTGCAAAACACAACTAATAGGATGCTTAATGTGAGGGTGAGAATTGATTTCATTGTTATCTACATCTAGTGAATAGTCTATAAGATAGTTTAAATAAAACGCTGGAAGCGTTCAAATCATTGTCATAGGTGGTTCTATTGGATTTGTCCTCTCATGGCATGTCTAATTCCTACTCCAAGTTCGCTCAAAGCTTAATCTTCAGTATGGACTTCAACTTTTCTAGTTTATTGATGTTTTGTTAGCATCTCGGTTTCATGATTTATAATTTATCGTTAACAATTAATTTTCTTTGCAACGCGGAAAAAATCCTACTCATGAAAGTATGTATAGCCGAAAAACCAAGTGTAGCTAGAGAAATAGCTAATGTACTGGGTGCTGATAAAAAGCACAGCGGCTACTTCGAGGGGAATGGTTATGCGGTTACATACACGTTTGGACACCTCTGTACGCTTATGGAACCAAAGGATTATAAGTCTTACTGGAAAAGTTGGGATTTAAATGACCTGCCTATGCTGCCTGAAAAGTTTATGACCAAGGTGGTGGATAATGATGGTGTTCAAAAGCAGTTCGATGTTATAAAATCATTACTTGATAAAGCCGATTTAGTTATCAATTGTGGGGATGCTGGTCAAGAGGGAGAGCTTATACAACGCTGGGTTATTAACCAAGCCGAGTACAAAGGTGAAGTTCAGCGGTTATGGATTTCTTCGCTAACTACCGAAGCTATTAGAGAGGGGTTTCAAAACTTAAAGCCTGCTGAGGATTATGAAAATTTATTTTACGCGGGGTTTTCTAGAGCTATAGGTGATTGGATTCTTGGAATTAATGCCACCAGACTTTACACGCTAAAACATGGTGGATACAAGCAGATGCTTTCTGTAGGAAGAGTTCAAACCCCTACACTAGCCATGGTGGTGAATAGGCATAAAGAGATTATCAACTTTAAGCCTGTTCCTTACTGGGAACTTCAAACGACATACAAAGAGATTAATTTCAACTGTGAAGAAGGAAGGTTTACTACTGAAGAAGAGGGAAAAACTTTTGCCGATAAGGTAAAAGAAAGTGAGTTTGAAATAGTTTCTGTGACTAAAAAGAAAGGCAAGGAATATGCGCCTAGACTGTTTGATTTAACGGGACTTCAGGTTTACTGCAATAATAAGTTCAGCATGACCGCTGATGATACGCTAAAGACTGCTCAGAAGCTTTATGAAATGAAGGTGGTTACGTATCCTAGAGTAGATACGACCTATCTTTCTGAGGATATTCACCCTAAGGTA
>Ga0208903_1001644_pt1 | contig 12153 bp, 14 predicted proteins | sample AntAceMetag02UKJ_FD_184769 | JGI IMG/M metagenome (GOLD analysis project Ga0208903, IMG submission 184769) | Saline lake microbial communities from Ace Lake, Antarctica - Antarctic Ace Lake Metagenome 02UKJ (SPAdes) (version 2) | ecosystem: Environmental > Aquatic > Non-marine Saline and...
TCGGGTGGAGGTGGCAAAGAAATGACGCCTTCCCACATACCCCAGAGTTTGAGAAAGAACTCGATCTCTGCTTTTTGGGTGACCGCTCCAACATTTTTCATCTGCGCCCGGCAACATGCGTGAAAGGGGGTCAGGAGTCAATTCTTATTGATAGGAATTTGCTTTTTCAAGGTTTTATTCCGGGGCGTTGGTCCGGCCGGGTTTGAGGGGGTTCAGGCCGGCTTCTCGCCCTCTTCAATCAGCCTGACGGCGGGGGCGGAATCCCCAATCCGCGCAAAGTTGACAGCCTGATACCCCAACTCGGCAAGGCCAGCTGACGGGCCGGTCACCATTGCGGAAAGCTGTTCCTTCCAACTGGCCGCCGATTCGGTCTCGCCGCGTTCTACGAGGAGTTCGAGGACCATCGAGAGGAAGTCCTTCGGTGCAAAATCACAGGCTGAAATGCAGGGCGTTTGTTTGAGGGCCTGCTGGGCGAGTACAATCGCTTCGTCAGGTTTCTTGAGAGAGGAGAGATTTGCACCCCCCAATCCCAGCAGGACCGACGCGCCGATAAGCAACCCTTGAAAAAGCGAATTCCTGTCAGTTAAAAGTGTTTCTCTGGGCGATCCCGATCATGGGATTCATCGGAACCGTTCTCGGTATCGGTGCCGCGATCGGTGGTTTCGGCGCTGTCTTCGGGGCTGTCTTCGGGGCTGCACCCCCTCAATCCCAGCAGGACCGACGCGCCGATAAGCAACCCTTGAAAAAGCGAATTCCTGTCAGTCGGTTGCGCAAAGTGGTGCCCGGAAGTATTCGGCGACAGGACGCTACCGCGTGACTCTTGAGGTGACGAACCCGCGCACCGCGAGAGAGATTGCGCCGCAGGTGCGTGCTCTGGTCGAGAAGGGCCTGCTGCAATCGCCTGACCCAGCGATGCCACTGCCCACTGATGGGGAGGTTGTCTATCTGCGCGGCAGCCAGTTCCGCGTCCTGCGTATCGAGCAGGTTTCACCCACTGAAGTCACCATCTACTTAGAGGAGGCGTCCCGATGAAGTCTCTCCGCCTTCAACCGTTTTCCGAGCGCAAGGAGTTGGGCGTGATGAAGCCGCTCGGTTGCGTGCTTATTCAAGCCGTAGTTCGACCGCTTCGGGCTGTGCTTTCCTCGCCGCTTTTCAACGGTCATCGCCTCGGCCGCTTTTACAAGCGGGTCGGGCTGGTGGGGATGTCTCTTCGCGGGCTTCATACCTCTTTATAATACATGCAAATCACTGTCACCGTCAACGATACAGCGACCGAGGCACTAAACCGCCTCGGCGAAGGTCTCGGCTCGCGTGAGACGCTCCACTCCGTCATAGGCATGGCTGTCGAGGCGGGAATCCGCAACCACCTCAAGAGTGAGGGCTATGTCGGGCGCGTCAATAAACTCGGTGGGCAATCGACCGGCTTTTGGAAAGGGGTCAGCAACTCGGTCGCCAGCGTCGCCGACGACGACGCGGCCACCGTCTCGATCTCGGCACGGGGTGCGGCCCTCCAGTATTTCGGCGGGGTCGTCACTCCTAAGAAAGCAAAAGCTCTCGCGGTTCCGGTGCACAAATCCGCGCACGGTATTTTCGCGCGACAGTTTCCGGAGCGGTTGGCCTATATCCCCGCCTCGACGCAGTTTGCACCCCCTCAATCCCAGCAGGACCGACGCGCCGATAAGCAACCCTTGAAAAAGCGAATTCCTGTCAGTTGGAGACCGGAGAATCCTCGATGGTATCGGCTTCGAGTTCTTGAAGCCTGTGGCCGTCATGCTCGGTGAGGTAGCTGATCTTCGCCAGAGTGGAGATGTCGTCGCCGAGTTCCGAAAGCAGTCGGTCGAGGGCGATAACATCGTTCACTGGGATGTCTCCTGAGGTTAGGATCGATGCGATCCCGGCATTGTCGCCGGAGTGCCAGAATTCGGCTTCGCCGTGGCGGTCATGATCCCAGTCCACCATTTCCTGTGCCGTGAGGTTTGGAAAGATGGCTTGCTGATCTCTATGGTTAAAACCCTCGAAGGTGCCGAGGTCGTTTTCAATTACTAGGTTCTCATAAATTGTTGTCATGGGGTTCTCCCGAAAAATAAAGTTTCTCCCTAAGGATTGATGGGCGTCCAGGCGGGGATGAGGAATCCAGTCAAACGGACGACACGGTCAGGCTATTGCCTGAGCCGAGCGTGGAACGCGAGGGACGGTGCGGGCTGGAAGTTGACGGGAGGCCGCAGGCTCGCCTAGCCAGAGTAGATCCTAAGGTTGAAACGTATTCGGAGGGCAACCCGACATGACACTTTCTGAGAGACATGAAAACATCCTCGGCCACCGCAGAGAGGTCATTGCCCATCGAGACAGAAACCTTCCGAACGACCGCGTGGGAGGGTGGACGGGGTATATGGCCGGCGGCGCCCTTGCCGACACAAGGGCCGGCAGTCATGCCGCAAGCGTAAATTCCCTCAGAGCGCCCACCTTGTCGAAGGGATCGCTCCCACCAAATGACCGTGCAGGCATTCTGCGATCAGTCGGCATCCGATCCAGCGTCTGGCACGCTGCGCAGGCTTGCTCGAATCCTGCGATTCTGTTTCTACGTTGACCCAAAAATCGATTTCGTATTAGATCAACTCAATGCACGAGCCCAGCCAAACCGAGAAAAATGACTTCTACGCGGCGATGCAACCGCGCTGGAATGAAATCGCCACGCTTCTTGCCGCTGATCGTCCTCCAGAATGGGAAGGTTACCGCTTCGAAGCAGATGTCGAATGTGAACATCCGGCGATCCCAGAGAAGTTCACGATCAACGTGAAGTTTAGAGATCGCTTGAGCAACCGCCTTCGTGGAGGAGTTCCCCGAAATATCGTCGACAAACTTGCGGAGCTTCGAATTTCCTATTTCGATTTTTCGACGGTCGCTACCTGGCGAAGTGTCGTCATCGAGCAGATCTGGAAGCCCGAAACCAAGAGCTGGGCATTTGAGACTAATTGGACTTACTGAGCAGGGAGGGCGCTGACAAGCGCCTCAAAGCATTCGAAGCGTTAACGCCCGTCAATAGAAGTATGGGAACTCGGTGGTTCTCGGCAAACGGCAAGCTGAGCTGGGAAACTTCTTGCAACGACTTCGTGCGGGTGCGTAGTATTCGATTCGGGTTCAACAAACCGAGTAAACTCACAGATTAAATCGATGAAACTTTCAATTATATTTTTCTGTATCTTTTCCGCATCTTTTGCTGTTTTCGCTCAAAATTCCGACCTGCCTCCAACTGCGCAGGAATTGGCAACAAAACTTCAAGATTGGGAAGCCCAACAAAGAGCCAGCCTCGAAAAGGAAATCGAAGAAAAGAGGGTTCAAGTGAGTGAAGCGCTAAACGCACAACTTGAACAAGCGACGAAAGACGGGGATTTAGACGGCGCGCTCGCGATTCGAACGTACATGAATTCGCTCCGGAAAGGGTCCGCAACGGTCGAAATGGAACGACCCGCTGTCGAACAAGCCAATCCCGGTAGTGCCGGAAGCGACGATCCACAGATCCCGAGAGACGCTCATCGGTACCGGAAATCCTATTTCAAAGTGTTTTCGGTCGGTGAAGCGATCGCCTGGACCGACGCAATGAAGAAGTGCGAGGAGATGGGCGGTCGCCTTGTATTGATAGGAATTTGCTTTTTCAAGGTTTTATTCCGGGGCGTTGGTCCGGCCGGGTTTGAGGGGGTTCAGGGGGAGAAAGGGTGAAAAATTTGATTTTGGCCTCATTTCGATCAAAGAATCAGGTTTTTGAGGTGAAAAGTCAAGACAGCGAAAGTTCTGCATGGCTTTCCTTTCGTTTTTCCTTGAGGCCAGCCACGAGCGTGCAGCAACCTCTTTCCAGAGGCTTTGCTGTGAGGCGTTTTCTGAACCAATTGATTGCCAATCAGCCAACCGAAAACACTGGAAACTCCTCAGGAGGCAGTGGTTCGGCGTCTAACACCAGGATTTTGCCATCTTCGAGGGGCAATTCCGGATTTCGCCATTCCTCAGAATCGTAATGTTGCCACCATTCGTCTGGCGGCGGCAGATGTTCTTCCGGCGGGGTCGGCCACCGAATTTCCCAACCTGGCGGCAACGTTTCAGGTTCCATGGATTCGATGTCGAAGGGTGGATCGGGTGGTGGCGGCAGCGAGATAATCCCTTCCCACATACCCCAAAGCTTGAGAAAGAACTCGATCTCTGTGCGGCGAATGATGGTGCCTACATTTTTCATTTGGGCCCGGCAACACGGGCAGGTGGTGGGATCACCACCCCAAATTCGTTTGATGAGGGATTTCCAATCGGGTTTCTCAGCGTGTTTCTTTTTGGGCGTCGGTTCTGGAAGAATGAACAAGGTTTTGTCTGAGGATTCTGGATCGTGTTTGCGGGCGGAGATATTGATGGTTGCTAATTGAGGGGAGTGAATCCGATTTTTGGCATCCCAGCCCCGGCGCTTGTTTGAGTAGCGTCCGTAATAGCGGATGGTTTGCTGTCCCTTAGGAGGAATGTGCTCGACGCTGGCGGCGATAAAGTCGGCAGCAGTGAAGATTTGGTAATTTTGTTTGGTGTGCCAACTGCGTTTGGATCGGTAGATGACTTGTTTGGTTTTCTCGTTCCAATGGATTTTTTCCAGTGAAAATGGGGCGCGAAGCATATATTCAGCAAATTGTCGGCGTGCTTTGCGGTCGAAGGGGAGTGTAGGTGAGTCTCCCGCATCGAGTGTGAATCCGCTGGTTTTCCAGGAAAGGAGTTGATCGGCTTTTTTTCGGGAAAGGAGCTTTTCATCCACGAGAGTTTTGATGAATAAGTTTCGAAAAATTTCTTTGAGTGAAGCAATACTTTCGTTCTCATCCAAGGGGTGGAAGCGATTTTGCACATCGATCAAGCCATTGGCGGCGAGGATGTGCATGTGGGGATGGAAGCCGAGGTAATCACCAAAGGTGTGGACCACGGAAATAGCGGCGATTTGCCCGTGAGGCAGATCGAGGGTGGTTTGCATCCAGAGCTTGAGGGCTTCGATGGATTGCTGGAAGAGGTGTGTCAGGAGTTGGCGGCGTTTGCGAAAGATGCCCCGGACCACTTTGGGAACGGTGAAGACATACATGCGATGGGGAACATTGAAGGTAATGTCCCGGGCGATCCAATTGGCGGTTTCCAGTGCGCGGCGCTGATGGCATGAGGGGCAGAAGCCGCGGGTTTTGCAGGTGAAGGCAATGAGTTTTTCGTGTCCACAATCCGGGCAGTGCAGACGGGTAAAGCCTTGAGCGAGATCGCCGCAACGGTAGTATTTTTCGATGACCTGAATGGTGTCAGTGCGGAGAGGCCCGTGGGTTATGCGGTGGTCGGATTCGTAATGGGTTTGGAACTGGTCCCAACCTTGGTGGATGATTTGCCAAAGAGGGGAAGCTCTGGGGCGGCGAGGACGATAAACAGTCGGCATAACTGTTTATTTGAACATATGAAAGGAAGCTTAATCAAAACTGTTCATATACACAGTCAAGGTGATCCATAAGGTTTGCGGATATTTCCGGTAACCTGACTTTCAGATCGCAGCAGAACTTTTTAGAAGTGACCTGAATTTTGATTCAGGAGCCCAACCTAGAAGCACCTCCTGCATCGCGGACTTCGTCGCGTATGCAGGCAATCTGTTCGTCATTCTAATTCGGATCACACAAGATTAGGTGTTTCGGATGCGACAGGACGTCGAGTGTGAGCTTTAGAGTGCTGCAGCCCCTCCAACCCAGGGCGATGCGCGGTGACCGGACGTTGGGGTTTAAAAAGCGATTTTCAGCTATGGAGTTGGTCAAGTAGGAGTGTCGATTTTCCGCCAGGATTATAGGGCCGGGGTAAGGCAACATTTCTCAATTCTAAGTCCTACTCAACCAGTTCAATCCGGCTCCAGTAAGCGGCCTCGGAGGCCCAGCCACTGGCTCGGTTTTCCAGTTCGATTTTGATCGTTTCTCCCGCGTGTTTCGTTAGATCGAATTGAAACTCCTGCCAGGAGGAGTCTTCGATAGATTTTTGCAGAACTTCGTCACCATCGATCCTGACGATCAGTGTCCAGTTGCCTTTCGGGTGATTGTTGACTGCGAATTTGAGGGCGGTCTTTTTCCCTGCGGGTATATCAACGCTACGCGATAAAACGCAGGGAGTATCCCTGCTAAGTGGGTGAGTCAGTAGAACATTTTTGCGCCCGCTCCGCTCCTTTCGCAGGCCCGGCTTCATCCCTGGTCCGCCCCAGTCCTTGACCTTCCAGCCCGGCGCAAACTGCTCCACCTGCTTGGGCAGGTCTTCGCTGACGATGACCGCCCCGCTCCCCTTGCTTTTTGCAGGGGGCGCGACCACACGCGCGCCGGGAGCCGGCTTCGAGGTCGCGGTCTTGGGATATGGCATCTTGGCATCGACTTCGTTGCGCCAGTCTTCGAACTGCTTCTTCAGCGTGGCAACTACCTCGGGCCGCTCTTCGGCGAGGTCGTTGCGCTCCCCGATGTCATTGGCGAGGTCGAAGAGCTGCACGGTGCCGTTTTCGTAGTATTCCAGTAGCTTGAAGTCGCCCGAGCGAATCGCTCCGCCGGGGCTTTGGTAACCGTGATTGCTGTAGTGAGGAAAGTGCCAGTAGACCGGACCCCGCTCGTAGGCGTCCCCATTCAGCGCCGGAACAAAGCTCTTTCCGTCAACGTGCTGATCCGGCACCGCCGGCAGATTCATCATCTCGAGCAGCGTCGGGTAAAAGTCGGTGCCCGTCACGACTGCCTCAGACGTCGAGTTTGCTTCGGTGCGACCGGGCCAGTGGACAATCAGCGGCACGCGAATGCCCCCTTCGTAGTTCCAGCCTTTCGCTCCACGGAGCGGAAGATTGGACGAAGCAAAACGGGAATCGAGCGCCTCACGAGATCCGTTGATGCCGCAGTAATTATTCGACGCCGACATGCCGCCGTTGTCCCCCGTGAAGACAATGATGGTGTTCTCTTCCAGTCCGAGTTCCTTCAGCTTCGCGCGAATGCGCGCGAGGCTTTCATCGGTCGCCTCGAGCATGCCCGCAAACTCCACATTGTCCTGTTTCTGCTTCACCCACCAGACGCGCGCGTCCTGATGCGCCTGCTGCTCGTCGTTCTCCGCCAGCGCGGCGAGTTCTGCCTCCGTGAGCGGCGGCCCGTCCGGATTGGGTTCGAGAATGAAGTCCGGTCCCTCCTGCTCCGGCATTGCCGCGAGTTTCTTACGATACTTTTCCACCAGATCCGGGCGCCCCTGGATCGGGTCGTGCACCGCAAAGTGTTCGAGATGCACAAAGAAGGGTTTGTCCTGATTCCGCTCAATGAAATCCAGCGCCGCATCGGTCAGCTTGTCGGTGTAGTAATCGCCCTCTTTCGCCGGCAGTTTCTCATGGTAGGCCTTACCAAAAGGATAGTGATAGGAACTCACCCAGCCCGTGATCTCCTCATCGAAGCCATAGGTCAACGGATCCACCCTCACATGCGCTTTGCCGTAGTTCGCGGTGGCGTAGCCATGGCTCTTGAGTGTTTCGGCGAGGGTGACCTCCTCGTCCGGCAAGGCGGTCAGCTTTTCCGCGTGATGCAGCGGCTCGTAGTCCCGCTCGGGTCGTCCTCCGAGCCATTCCGTCAGGTTGGTCCGGGCGGGATACTTGCCTGTCAGGATACTCGCGCGGCTCGGTGAGCAGACATGGCAGGTGGCATAGGCATTGGTGAAAAGCATGCCCTCTTTCGCCAACTGATCGATACTTGGGGTTTCATGAAACTCACTGCCGTAACAGCCGATGTCCCGTTGTCCCAAGTCATCGACGAGGAAGAAGATGATGTTTGGTGATTTCGCCTGAGCGATGCCGCAGAAAAGCGCGGCGGTAAAAGTAAGGAGTGTTCTTTTCATGGCTTTGAAGAGTTTGGCTTGGGTGGGAATGAAACTGAAGGTCTTTTGATGCACGCCAGTGGCACGGATTTGAAATCCGTTGCGGAGAATCCAGGGATATCGATTACGGAATGCAATTTTGGACGCTGCGCTCTGCCCCTGGCAGCCTGTCTCCGCTACACTCCGGCTGTTCCACATTTGTTCTTCAGTTTCATTGACGCCTGTTTGGACCGGGTTTCGGATCGACTGTCCAACCCGGAGTGGTGACGTTGCCATAGAAAGGATAGTGATCCCAATCCACTGAGCCGCCGATGACGCGGGGATCTTCGGTCTCCGCGAGGTGATCAAAAAGTCGCTTTCGCAATGCGGCCTGCGTGTCCGCCATTCGAACCGATCCAGCCAGGTTTACCATCTGATGCGGGTCGGTCTTCAACTCGTAAAGCTCCTCGGCCGATCGCATCCCGAAGGCAAGCTCCGCGAGGCGAGCCACGCCGTGTTCGTTGCGATGCTTCATCATGAACGTCTTCGTCGGTGCGGAATCAATCTCGCCATACGGAATCGATCGCGAACACACTGACGGATCGGGAGAACCGGATGGCCAGCGAGTGGGCTCAAAGTTGTGAATGTAGAGGTAATCGGCCGTTCGGATGGCACGACAGGGATAGCCTTTGCCACCTTGGCGAGCGCCAGCGTGTCGCTCCATCGCGATATAGGCGGCGTCGCGGTTCTTCGTTGTTTCATTGTGGAAAACGTCAAGAAGGCTTTTCGCTGTCATCATCTTCGGTGATTCCAGTCCTGCGGCTTCGAGAAAGGTGGGGGCGAGATCGCTGAGATTGACGAACGCACGGATCTTCCGGCCGGGGTTGGTGATTCCCTCAGGCCAGCGGATCGCCAGCGGCACCCGGGAGCCGGCATCGTAGAGGCTCGCCTTGGCGCGGGGAAACGGCATTCCGTGATCACTCGTCACGACGATGAGGGTGTTGTCGAGTTGCCCCGACTCTTCCAACAATGTGATCGCTCGCGATACCATCGAATCGAAATGCTCGACTTCGACGAGGTAGTCGAGGATGTCGTTGCGCACGATTTCGTTGTCCGGGAAAATCGGTGGAACGATGACTTTGTTAGGATCCTTCCCGGTTTGTTTCCCGGAGCCCAACGCATAGCCGCGATGGGGTTCGGATGTGCCGAGCCAAAAGCAAAAGGGATCTTCGTCCCGCTTTTGGGAGAGGAAGTCCGCGAAATTACCCGCGTAGTCTGTGTCGCGTATTCCCTTAAAAGGGGGCTTGAGCTTTTGGCTCTGAAACTCTGCCCCGGCCGGATTCTCCGTCCGCCCGCCCGGCTCCAACCGTCCCGGGCTCCAGCCTTTGCCGGTGTATCCGACGAAGTAACCCGCCTCCTTCAGGATTTCCGTGTAGGTCGCAAACTTAGCGGGAAGCGTGCTGTGGATATTGCCCGCTTCTTCTAACCGCCAAATTGGTTGGCCGGTTAGAATCGCGCTGCGCGAAGGGCCGCAGGTTGGCGCGTCGCAAAACGCATGGCGAAAATTCAGACCTTCCCTCGCGATCCGGTCAAACCCGGGCGTTTGCACGACAGGGTCGCCGTTTGCGCCGGTATGGGCGTAGCTTTGATCGTCCGAAATGCAGAAGAGGATGTTGGGCCGGGCTGATGCGGTGGCAATCGAAGCGACGAGCACCGTTGCCGCGGTTAATAGTCGAAGTCGTGATTTCATTTAATGGTCGTTTCCATCTTGTGCTGATTACTGATAGGAAATTCCTTTGGCGCGCCTCGTTTGGGGAGGGGGTTTAGGCGAACACACGTGGCAGGCTGCGTAGGCGTCCGTAAATCGGACTCCCTCGGTCGCAAGGCGATCGATGTTCGGTGTTTCGTAAAACGTGCTTCCGAAGCTACCGACGTCAGACCACCCCAAGTCATCAACGAGAAAAAAGACTATATTAGGCGACTTCGCCTGAGCGAGGCTGCAAGAAAGTGCGACGATAAATGCGAGGAGTATTCTTTTCATGGTGCTGAAGCGTTAGATTTGGGTTTCGGATCGACGGTCCAACCGGGAGTGCTGATCTTGCCGTAGTAAGGATAGTGATCCCAATCAACCGCGCCACCGACGACGCGGGGATCTTCGGTGGCTTCCAAGTGATCAAAAAGTTGCTTCCGTAACGCCGCCTGCGTTTCCGCGATGCGAACCGAGCCTGCCAAGTTCACCATCTGATGCGGGTCGGTCTTCAATTCGTAAAGCTCCTCGGCGGGCCGCATTCCGAAGGCAAGCTCTGCCAAGCGCGCCACGCCGTGTTCGTTGCGATGTTCCATCATGAACGTCTTCGTCGGTGCGGAACCAATTTCGCCGTAGGGGATGGAGCGGGCACAAACCGTGGGATCCGGTGAGCCGGACGGCCAGCGGGTGGGCTCGAAGTTATGGATGTAGAGGAAGTCCGCTGTTCGAATCGCGCGACAGGGATAGCCTTTTCCGCCCTCGCGGCAGCCATCGTGCCGTTCCATCGCGATATACGCGGCGTCCCGGTCCTTAATTGTGTTGTCCTGAAAAATGTCGAGGAGGCTCTGTGCCGTCATTATTTTCGGCGATTCCAAACCGGCCGCTTCGAGAAAGGTGGGAGCGAGGTCGCTGAGATTGACGAACTCATCGACGACGCGGCCTGGCTGGGTGATTCCCTCAGGCCAGCGGATCGCCAGGGGCACCCGGGAGCCGGCATCATAGAGGCTCGCCTTGGCACGGGGAAACGGCATGCCGTGATCACTTGTGACGACGATGAGGGTGTTGTCGAGTTGGCCTGCTTCTTCCAACATCGCGATGGCCCGCGATACCATCGAATCGAAGTGCTCGACTTCCACGTAGTAGTCGAGGATGTCGTTGCGCACGATTTCGTTGTCGGGAAAAATCGGAGGAACGATGACTTTGTCTGGATCCTTCCCGGTTCGTTTGCCAGAGTCCAACTCATAGTCGCGATGGGGTTCGAAAGTGCCGAGCCAGAAGCAAAACGGATCGTCGTCCCGGTTTTTTGAGAGGAAGTCGGCGAAATTGCCTGCGTAGTCTGTGTTGCTCATCCCTGTAAAAGGAGGCTGTAGCTTTTTGGTCTGAAATTCCGCTCCTGCCGGATTCTCGGTCCGTCCGCCCGGCTCCAAACGTCCGGGGCCCCAGCCTTTGCCGGTGTATCCGACGAAGTATCCCGCCTCCTTCAAAATCTCTGTGTAAGTCGCGAACTTGGCGGGTAGCGTGCTGTGGATATTGCCCGCTTCCTCCAGCCGCCAAATCGGCTGGCCGGTTAAAATCGCGCTGCGCGATGGGCCGCAAGTTGGCGCATCGCAAAACGCATGCGTGAAATTCAGCCCTTCCCGCGCGATCCGATCAAACCCGGGCGTCTGCACGACGGGATCGCCGTTTGCGCCGGTGTGGGCGTAACTTTGATCATCCGAAATGCAGAAGAGAATATTGGGGCGGGCTGATGCAGTTTGAATCGAAGCAGCGAGCACCGTTGCCGCGGTCAATAGTCGAAGTCGTGATTTCATTAAATGAATTATTGAATTGACAGGAATTTGCTTTTTCAAGGAGTTCTTATCAGTGAGTCGGTCCTACTGGGATTGAGGGGGTGCAGCTCAGCCTATTCGAATCCCTTGTATAACTTCAGCCAATCGATCTGAACAGTGCCAAAGTCCTGACCTTTGAAATCGATCTGCTGACTTTCTCCATCGGTCTGGAGGGTGATTAATTCGTCTTTGATCATCTCCTTGCGGTCGTTGACCTGAATGAGGATGGAACCTTCTTTGATTTCGATGGTGACGTCGTTCCACTGATTGAGCGGAAAAAAGTCACCTTCGATGACTATCTGCTTTTTCTTCTGAAGAGTCAGGGTCGTTTGTTCTTCACCGAAGATAAACGAGTTCATGTGGTGCCCCAGATCGAGCTCCGCGCCGCGATCTCTGCCTGCCCCGGGTTCTGCGTCGTAGCGCAGGCGCAGCTGAATCACGAGGGCTTTGGGTACCGGCTTGAGAAAAATTGCCGCACGAGTGCCGTCATGGCCGTCGCCGGTCGCCTGGATCTTTTTCTGGAACTCCTCAGTGGCGACTCCGCCGACGAGAATACCGTATTTGACATTCCACTGAGTCTCTTGACGAATGGCCCACTTCCCGGGCAGATGGTGAGGGCCATCGGTTGCGAAGGGTTCGTCGTAGATCAGTTCAACGGATTTGAACAGTTCGGGCTGGTAGTCTTCGGCCCGGGCGCTGCCGATGATAGAGGCTGCAAAAAGAGCAGCGAACGTTATTGGCAGG
>Ga0208903_1001652_pt1 | contig 12103 bp, 5 predicted proteins | sample AntAceMetag02UKJ_FD_184769 | JGI IMG/M metagenome (GOLD analysis project Ga0208903, IMG submission 184769) | Saline lake microbial communities from Ace Lake, Antarctica - Antarctic Ace Lake Metagenome 02UKJ (SPAdes) (version 2) | ecosystem: Environmental > Aquatic > Non-marine Saline and Alkaline...
CCACAATTATCATCTGTAGTTGGTAATCCGATTGAGGCGGAAGAAGTACAAACTCCAGCATCCATTGAGATGTTAGCGGTTGCAGGACAAGTAATCGTTGGATCTTCATCATCAGTGACAACTACATCTTGCGTACAAGTTGCTGTTCTACCGTTGTCGTCAGTTACTGTCCATGTAACAATGGTTGTTCCTACGGAATATGGTCCTGCGTTATCAACAACTGTTGTTGCTACGCCACAGTTATCATCCGTAGTTGGTAATCCGATTGAGGCACTTGATGTACAAACTCCAGCATCCATTGAGATGTTAGCGGTTGCAGGACAGGTGATTGTTGGGTCTTCATCATCAGTAACAACTACATCTTGCGTACAAGTTGCTGTTCTACCGTTGTCGTCAGTTACTGTCCATGTAACAATGGTTGTTCCTACGGAATATGGTCCTGGGTTATCAACTTCGGTTGTTGCTACACCACAGTTATCATCTGTAGTTGGTACTCCGATTGAGGCAGAAGATGTACAAACTCCAGCATCCATTGAGATGTTGGCTGTTGCTGGACAAGTAATCGTTGGATCTTCATCATCAGTTACAACTACATCTTGCGTACAAGTTGCTGTTCTACCGTTATCGTCAGTTACTGTCCATGTTACCGTTGTTGTTCCTACTGAATATGGTCCTGCGTTATCAACAACTGTTGTTGCTACGCCACAGTTATCATCTGTAGTTGGTAATCCGATTGAGGCAGAAGATGTACAAACTCCAGCATCCATTGAGATGTTGGCGGTTGCTGGACAAGTAATCGTTGGATCTTCATCATCAGTAACAACTACATCTTGCGTACAAGTTGCTGTTCTACCGTTGTCATCAGTTACTGTCCATGTTACCGTTGTTGTTCCTACTGAATATGGTCCTGCGTTATCAACAACTGTTGTTGCTACGCCACAGTTATCATCTGTAGTTGGTAATCCGATTGAGGCACTTGATGTACAAACTCCAGTATCCATTGAGATGTTAGCGGTTGCAGGACAGGTAATCGTTGGATCTTCATCATCAGTGACAACTACATCTTGCGTACAAGTTGCTGTTCTACCGTTGTCGTCAGTTACTGTCCATGTTACCGTTGTTGTTCCTACTGAATATGGTCCTGCGTTATCAACTTCGGTTGTTGCTACACCACAATTATCATCTGTAGTTGGTAATCCGATTGAGGCATTTGATGTACACTCATCAGCATCCATTGAGATGTTAGCGGTTGCAGGACAGGTGATTGTTGGATCTTCATCATCAGTTACAACTACATCTTGCGTACAAGTTGCTGTTCTACCGTTATTGTCAGTTACTGTCCAAGTAACAGTGGTTGTTCCTACTGAATATGGTCCTGCGTTATCAACAACTATTGTTGCTACGCCACAATTATCATCTGTAGTTGGTAATCCGATTGAGGCAGAAGAAGTACAAACTCCAGCATCCATTGAGATGTTGGCCGTTGCAGGACAAGTAATCGTTGGATCTTCATCATCAGTAACAACTACATCTTGCGTACAAGTTGCTGTTCTACCGTTGTCGTCAGTTACTGTCCATGTTACCGTTGTTGTTCCTACGGAATATGGTCCTGCGTTATCAACAACTGTTGTTGCTACACCACAATTATCATCTGTAGTTGGTAATCCGATTGATGCAGAAGAAGTACAAAGTCCAGCATCCATTGAGATGTTGGCTGTTGCAGGACAGGTGATTGTTGGATCTTCTGGATCAACCTGACCTACCGTTTCTGAAGCGCTATCAGTACATCCGTTTGCATCAGTTACAACAACATTATATGTACCTGCTCCAAGTCCACTAATGTTATCTGTTGTTTGTCCACCTGGGCTCCAAACGTATCCGAATCCAGCAGTTCCTCCAGATACAGATGTGGAGATTGCACCTTCGGTTCCCCCAGAGCAAATTGCATCAGCATCAACGCTTGCAGTAATTGTTGGTTCTGGGAAAACAGTTACCGTTGCTGTAGCCGTTGCTGTACATCCTGTAGCGGTAAAAACCACATTGTGAATTACCGTAAAGGTTCCATCGGCAGCGTAAGTATGCGTTGGATTTTCTTGAGTTGAAGAGTTTCCATCACCAAAAGCCCAAGAATGAGACACCGTTCCTCCACTTGCTCCTGTGTTGGTGAAGGCAAATGAATTTCCATCTAAACACTGAGTGTTATCGTTGGTAGTGAAATCTGGACGGATGACCGTGATTGTTTCCGAAGATGTCTGTGTCTGACCGCCACAAGCATCTGTAACCGTGTATATGTAAGTTGTAGTAGTTGTAGGTGAAACAGAAACATTTGCACCAGCAGGAGCTGAATTATCCCAAGCACCTGAATAAGGCGGAAAACTACCTGTGACGCTAGATGTAAGGCTTGTAGATTGTCCGAGACAAATAGTGGTTTCTCCAGTTGTGGTTACCGCGAGTTGAACCTGATTATCAATAATATTAATGGTTGCAGAACCAGGTGCCAGACAATCACATGGCGGTTGATCCATGTTTACAATAATGGTTTCAACTGGCTCACTTATATTATCCAAAAACACAGAAATTGGAATCATAACCGTGTCCTGACCAGCAGGAATATTTACGCCTATTGGGAACGCATCGTAATCGACTCCCATAACTGCTGTACCGCCAATGGTATACGTAGCGCTAATAGGGTTGGAGTTGTCAGACAAATTAACTCTGCTAAAAACGATGTATTCGTCTGAACAACCTTCTGCGATGGCTAAGCCAGAAAAATCAACTGTGATGCCGCCACCAGCTGAGAAACTTCCAGCTTCTAAGAACACACCAGAATCCCATTCATCATCTCCAGCATCAGCAATAGCCAATCTTATGTGGTAAGTTTCGCATGGGTCCACAATAACCTGAGCAGTTAAAACAGTAGTGTAACCATCATACTGCACAGCATTATTTACGTTCTCCACGTAGTACGGACAGTTTTCACACGGCCCGTTATTATCGTCTCCGTTATTCACGTTATTAATTGCAACTGGAGTAGTTGTCCCTGGAATAAGTGCAATATTTCTAGATCCACCAGGAAAACCAGCAGGAGAAGTAAACGAACCCGTTATTCCAGGACCAGCAACAAAAAAACCGAATACATCATTGAAATTGGAGCCTACCCATTCTGGATATTCCTCTGATGCAAACACATATCTAAATGTGAGCGTATCGTCTTCGGGTATAAAATCGAACTCCAAAATGACTGCATCATTAGTTGATGCACCAGCAAGCACAGTTAAGTCCGCATCACCGTTACGCCCCTGCTCAACGGTAGCGCTACCAGTATTATTAGGCCCAATTGCAGTATTTGCACTACCCGTTGTCAGGAGTATTCCGTTTTGGATCATGAAACTAGTTCCTGACGCATCGAACGTTCCAGCAGCCGAAGGGGGACCCGTATAAGTGAAGTTTGAGGCTGTAATGCACGAGCCAAGTAGCACATTCTCAACCAATTGTTCAACTTGGTTTGTAGTGCTAGCTTGATTAACCACAATCTGAGCGAAGACATCGGTTGTTAAAACAGTGATAAGAAATAGAAAAAGTAGTGACTTAGAAAAAGTCGTTGAGGGGCTGTTTTGTAACAAGTGGCACATACTGATTGTCGAATTCGTTCCAGTTAAGGGTGCAAATTTACGTCTTCATCTGTACATTTGGGCGTTTTATCGATAATCAACAAGGTTTTATCGACAACAGTAAAGCGTAATTGGACAAGTTTTAACAAGATTCGGATGCATAAAGTAAGATTACTAATTGTTATTATTTTGATTTCTCTTCAAGGAATTGCTCAAGAAAACACAGAGGTAAAAAAGGACTCGAGCAAGCGAAAGATTGATGTTGTCTTTAGTGTTGGTGGCGGAATAGTTCGGTACATGGGTGATATTCAGGATGGATCCAAAAAGGTTAACGTTAACCTGATGGGTAACCGACCCGCGCTTGACCTAAGCATTGGGCTTTCACTTTCGCGTTCATTTACTATCAACCTAAATGGTGTTTACGGAAAAATTAGTGGGAACGAAAACACGTTTAAGCAACACAGAAACTTCGAATCCGAAATGGTTCTAGCTGGTGTAAACGTGGAATACAATTTTGCTGGAGCATGGAAAAAACGCACGCCTGTTCTTAGCCCATTTATTACAGCTGGAGCGTACTATGGTAACTACTTCAATATTAACACCGATTTGCGCGATGGAAACGGAAACGAATACTTCTACTGGGATGATGGAAAAATAAGAGAATTAGAAGAAACCGAGCTCAACCGAGACCTCAACCTCGCTCCTATTTCAAGAGATTATGAATATGAAAAATCACTGGTAAATAAACCCGTTCATTCGTTTGCAGCAAGCGCTGGATTTGGTCTAGACTTGCACATAAGCAGAGCCTTATCAGTTCGACTAATGAGTCGTTATTTCTTCTCGGTAAGCGATAAAATTGACGGACATTTTAAGGATGATTATGAAGGAATGAGTGATGGTTTTTTCGTCAACCAACTTTCTCTGGTTATAAATACCATGGCATTCAGCAAGAAAAGAGGAGAAGAAGAAACGGACTACAAGTACCTCTTCGACCCTACTCAACTGGCCCTGGTTGAGAACGAAGACACAGATGGTGATGGCGTGAAGGATGTAGTTGACCTATGCGCAGCAACTCCATCTGATGTAACGGTAGATGCAAACGGCTGTCCGCTAGATTCTGATTTTGACGGAATTCCAGACTATAGAGATTTGCAAAAAAGCTCTGGACTTGACGCCATAGTTGACCGAAATGGTGTTACAGTCGATTATCAAGTATTGGCTGAGCTTTGGAGAGACACCCTTGGCGTAAACAGAATTAGTTGGAAGAAAGAATACATTACAGGAGACCCTATTCCAAATGAAGGTTTTACGGTAAATATTAAGACGCTAAAAACCGGCTCAGAAAGACTGCTGAATCCATTGATTGGTGCAATAAAAGAGCTTAGAAAAAAGGTCATTAATGACTCTCTTATTCTATTTACGTTAGGAGTTTACGATCATTTTGATGATGCTGAACTTCGCAATCAGGAGCTTAACCAACTTGGCGAAAAACAATCCTACGGTATTCTTGAGTCGGAGTCTAGCAGAGTTGCTGAAGAACTGCACGAACTGATTAATAACCTTGACCCTGCTCTTAAAAACCAGAAATATGGCGTTAGGAAAAACCTTGGTGAAATTAAAGCTAGTAAAGCATACAACAACGTGACTATGAGTTATACGGTAGGTAGACTAGAACGTCTTTTGGACAGTGACGTGCCTGAGTTCCTTCTGGTAAAAGACTTCCTAAATGGAACATCCCCGTTCATTTCGGATTCAATCGTGAACAAAAGCTACAACGAGGTGAAGAGTAATTTGGAAGAATTTCCAATTGAAGCTAAACCCGAATACATCGCTGCTGAATCGAAAATCGAAGAGGTTTCGGCTGAAACCATTGAGCCATTTGCGCCCGACACGATGAAAGTAGGCTTGGCAACTTCGAGTTTAGAAACTACTACTGAGGTGGTTGAAAAAGCACCAGCTACACGAAAAAGTTCTGACAATCAAACACCCGAAGAGGCGCTGATGCCTTTGCTTACAAGTAACAGAAAAAACAAGATTTCCTTAGCCCCCGTTAAGCCAATCTTTAAAGAAGGCGACCTTGATGGTGACGGTTTTATAACAGGAACCGAAATTGAAAGGACTCTTGAAGAAATTTTGGAAGGCCAATCTATGGTTACGGTTTCCCAGTTTAACGAGATGGTTCAATACTACACCTATTTCACCGGCAATGCAGACCCAATTGACTTCGGAGGAACCGAAGTAGTAATCGTTGATGGAGTTCTAACCATTTTGAAGAAAGAAGGAGAAGGATTTCCTGAAGAATCGCGAAGAATCTTAGCCAAAAAATATAAGGAAGTTGATTTTAATGAGGACGGAGATTTGACCCCAGATGAAGTTCAAAAAATGATAAATATGTTCATGGAAGGAGATTCTACCTATTCGGCAGAGCGCATTTATGAATTAATTGACCTGTACTTTGACTAACAACAATTAATCAATCTTTATAATCCGCCCTTCTAACGGATGAAGCACGTTGGAATTCTGAATAGAATGCGTGCTAAAAACCACGTCTGAAGGGACTTCTTCAAGTTCGATTTCACGTTCCGAGAAATTCATCAGAACAAGAAACTTATCCCCGTCTAATTCGCGATGGAATGCAAATAACTTTCCATTGCTTAACTCTTCATCAACAGTAAGCGTTCCTTGCTGCAAAACGCGATTTTCGTTTCTGAATTGGATAATACGCTTGTAGAAATTCATTAACGATTCTTCATCATTCTTCTGTACTGATACGGCCTTAGTTTCATAGTTTTCAGATACTGGTAACCAAGGTTCTCCAGAAGAAAACCCAGCATTAGCAGTTGTATCCCAAATCATAGGCGTTCGGCATTCATCTCGGTTGAGTGATTGGCCTGTCCAGTTTACCATAAACTGCGGAATGGCTTTGTAGCGCTGCGCCAACGGGTCTTTTCCTGTTTTAAGCGGCAGTAGCGGCTTTTCAATGCCAAGTTCTTCGCCATTATACGTGAATGGAATTCCTCTTACCGAGAACTGAAATAAAGCCAACAATTTCGCCTTGCGAACATCATTTCCCAAAGGCGTAATGCTGCGCCTTCTATCGTGATTACTGAATACGTAAGTCGGAACGAAAGAACTCGGAAAGTTGTGTTCAAACTCCTCCACCATCTTTAGCCATTTCTTTGCTTTGAAAGGCGTTGAAAGTGTCTGAAAAAGGAAAATCGTATGAAGGCCACTCTTCCCATTGTAAGCGCAGAATTTCTTGGTCGTCTCCACATCACCAAACACCTCCCCAATTACGAATCTGTTGGGATTTTGAAATGAATCCACCATGAATCTTAATTCGGTGGCAAACTCAAAACTTTCCCCTTGATTTACGTTGTATTTCATCTCCTGAAAGAAGCCATCGGGCGATTCCTCAGATGGAATAATCTTCAAACTACCCGGGTTATTTTGGAACGAAGTATCCTCATAGATGGAGTTGAAAATATCAAGTCTGAAGCCATCAACACCTTTGCTTAGCCAATGTCTAGCCACATCTAGCATCGCGTCTTTCACCTTCGGATTATTGTAGTTCAAATCGGGCTGAAAGTCTAAGAACGAAGCCCAATAGAATTGCTTCCGACCTTCGTGCCAATGCCAACCGCTCCCTCCTATCGTTGCTCTCCAGTTATTAGGCGGTTTCTGTCCCTTATTGCCTCGCCCATCCTTCCACACATACCAATCTGCTTTGGGGTTGTCTCTACTTAAAGAAGATTCCTTAAACCAATCATGTTCGTCTGATGTGTGATTCATCACCAGATCAAACACAATTTTCATGTCTCTTGCATGAATTTCATCAATCAACTTTAAACATATTTCCATATCACCGTATTCTGGCGCAATGGTGCGATAATCACTTACATCATAACCGAAATCACGCTGTGGACTTTTGAAAAATGGCGATATCCAAATCGACTCAAAACCTAACGCCTTTATATAATCCAGTTTTTGAATTATCCCCTTCAAATCGCCTAGTCCATCTCCATCCGTATCATAAAATGAGCGCGGATAAATTTGATAAACAGTGGTCGATTTCCACCAATCTTGATTAGACGTTTGAGCATCAGCAACGGTACTCGAAAAAACTAAAAAAGAAAGAAGTGTAAGTCTTGTAAGTCGTAACATCAGGTCGAAATTACGCTACGGAAATTGCAATTCAGCTATCAGGAGCTACTGTAATATGCAAGCTCAAGAAGCTTATCTCCTCATCAACATGGTCAATATTATACTCTAGTTTGCTACCGCTTCGTTTGTATATATCCAAAAGTCCAAGTCCGGCACCGCCTTTTTCAGAGTATGTAGATTCTCCCAGCTTGCTACTATAAATCTCTCGCATATCGTTATGATTCATTGCGTTTATTTCAGCGATTTTATTCTTCAACAAAGACACTTTTGAGTTCAAAATCTTATTTCCTGTGATGATGAAAAAATCATCTTCATGCTTACCCATCAACAGTAAACTAGCTACATCTTTGTTAGCAATGGTCTCGACATCTGCATGGTTTACGATATTCTGTAAGCACTCGACCAAGATGTTAAAAACACGTTTCCGTAGCTTTTTCTCTTCTCCGCTTTGAATTAATTTTACTTCTGTTATGGAGAGAAGTTGCTGAACCGCGGCTTCTGTAATGTGATCACGATAGGCCAAAAGCAACTCATTTTCCGACATCATTCGGTCGATGTCAAAATATTGGTCAACGTAACTCAACGGGCGGTTTTCATAATTGAGGTCAATTCAGATTTACTGGAAGGAATACGCCATTATTTCAAAAAAGTTCCTGTGTAATTCAATTTAGCTAGCGTTTGGTTAATGGATACTTTTGCGGAATGAAAGTCAGCGGACTTAGCGAGCAGATGTCGTCCTTATTAAATGAAGGAAAAGCACTTCCCATTATGGAGGAGTTCTACACGATTCAAGGAGAAGGGTTTCATACTGGTAAAGCAGCATATTTCATCCGCATTGGCGGCTGCGATGTTGGCTGTCATTGGTGTGATGTAAAGGAAAGTTGGGATGCATCTATTCATCCATTGGTCCAAATTGACCAAGTTGTCGCTAACGCACATAAACAACCCTCCAAAGTTGTTGTGGTTACCGGAGGAGAACCGCTAATCTTTAACCTATCTGAACTAACCAACGCATTGTCTGAAAGCGGAATCCAGATTCATGTAGAAACCTCTGGAGCACATCCGTTTTCCGGTAAGTTTGATTGGGTTTGTTTATCTCCCAAAAAGAACGCTCCACCAAAGGCCGAATACTACAAGTTGGCCAATGAATTAAAGGTGATTGTTTATAATAGGCACGATTTTGAATGGGCTAATGAGCATGCTGCCAATGTTTCTGATAATTGTATCCTCTACCTTCAACCCGAATGGAGCAAGCGAGAGGAAATGATGCCGCTTATTACAGATTACGTAATGAAGAATCCTAGATGGAATATTTCCATCCAGACGCATAAATACATGAATATCCCTTGAGGTATTTGACTATCATATTAGTTGCCATCTGCTTGGCTTTCTCCACAGAAAGCATGGCGCAGCATGACTATACTACGAAGTCTAAGAAGGCCATCAAGTACTTTGAAGAGGCCCTCAAGTATTACAGTTCTAAGCGTAACGCAGAAGCGCTGGAAATTCTCCAAAAAGCCCTGAAAGCAGATGAAGATTTTGTTGAAGCACACATGGTTTCTGGCGACTGTTACACGGACTTGAGAGATTATGCCAATGCCATAAAAGAGTATCAGAAAGTTGTTGAATTGGCACCTGATTTCCTGTCTACGTCTTACAAGCAATTGGCTGATGTTCAGTTTAAAACAGGTGATTATGAATCTGCGTTTTCGAACTATGAAATTTTCATGACGAAAAAGCGTGTCAATCCGCAGATAAGGGAAAAAGCCGAGCGATATATGAAAAATGCGGAGTTCGGTGCAGTCACAAAAAAGAAGCCCGTTCCGTTTGAACCAAAAAATTTAGGTGAATCGGTAAATACGGATCAATACGAGTATTTCCCTGTACTAACTGCCGATGAACAAACACTTGTTTTCACCAGAAATCAGCGTTCGCAAAGAGGTGATTATCAAGAAGACTTTTACGTGAGTGTAGCAACTGAAGATGGTAATTGGACTCGTGCAAGAAACCTAGGAGAGCCGATAAATACGTCTGATAACGAAGGTGCCCAAACCATTACAGCGGATGGACAACAGCTGTTCTTTATTGGATGTAATCGAAAATCAGGAAAAGGCAGTTGCGATATTTATCATGCTTTCAGAAATGGCAGTAAATGGGGAATGCCGCAAAACATCGGTAGCCCTGTAAACACGTCAAAATGGGAAAGTCAACCAAGCGTTTCTGCTGATGGAAAAACGCTCTATTTCGTAAGTAACCGTAGCGGAGGCTCTGGCGGAATGGATATTTGGGTTACGCAGCTTGCTCCAAATAACGAATGGACCCTTCCCAGGAATTTAGGAGACGCAATTAACACGCCTTTTTCAGAAGAAACGCCTTTTATTCATCCAGATGGAAAAACGCTTTACTTCACTTCTGACGGACATATTGGAATGGGAGAAAAGGACATTTATGTTACACGAATGGATGCGGAGGGAAACTGGTCTAAACCTAAAAACCTTGGTTATCCCATAAACACTTGGAATGATGAGCAAGGGCTTTTTGTTGCTGCCAGCGGAGAAAATGCCTATTTCAGTTCAGATAGAAAAGGTGGTTTTGGTAAGCTCGACCTTTACTCTTTCAAACTGTACGAAGAGGCTAGGCCAACGCCTGTAACGTATGTTAAGGGAAAAGTAAAAGACAAAGATACAGGCAAGCCATTGGGTGCTAAATTTGAGTTGATTGACCTTGCCACCTCTGAAGTGGTTATCGAATCTAGTTCTGACCAAATTGACGGTAAATTTTTAGTCACATTACCCGTAGATCATGAATATGCTTTGAATGTTTCCAAAGACAACTACCTTTTTTATTCAGAGCACTTCTCGCTTCCGAAACAACAAGATATTACCAAGCCTTACAGAATGGATGTGGAGTTACAACCAATCAAGTTTGGTGAGAAGGTGGTTCTCAAAAATATTTTCTTCGAAACGGCTTCGTATGAACTACTTCCAGTATCTACTGTTGAACTAGATAAACTTGTTGCTTTCATGAACAATAATTCCACTATTCATATAGAAATTGGAGGACACACAGATAACGTTGGAAAACCCGAAAACAACCAACTTCTGTCTGAAAACCGTTCTAAATCTGTCCGTCAGTATCTCATTGACCACGCCATTTCTGAAGGCCGAATTCAGTATAAAGGATATGGTGAAGAGCAGCCGGTTGACACCAACGAAACGTCTGAGGGGAGAGCAAAAAACAGAAGAACGGAGTTCAAAGTATTAAGCGGTGAATAAAAAATTGTTTCTAATAGCTCTAATCGCAACGATTAGCAGCTGTGCAGTTCAAGCACAAAACGTTAAGCATTCTATTTATCTAATTGGCGATGCTGGAAACGACACCCTTCCAGGTCCAGCACTTAGAATGCTGGAAGCAGAGCTGGATACCAACAAGAATAGCACAGTTATTTTTCTTGGAGACAACATCTATCCTGCGGGATTAGAAGGGAAAGAGGGCAACAAAAAGAAGCACCTTTCAGAAATGAAGCTGCTTTCGCAATTGGAGCGAACCAAAGGGCATACGGGTCATGTTTTTTGGGTTCCAGGAAATCATGATTGGAAGGCTGGGCGTTGGAAAGGTCACTGGCTTGTACAAAAAGAAGCTGATTTTGTAGAGTCCTATTATGTACAAAATAATTCTATCAAGAATGATTCGGGACATGTTTTTATGCCAAAAGGAGGGCTTCCTGGACCAACCATTGAATCGATAGATGAACACGGTATAAGCCTAATTGCCATTGATATACAGTGGTGGCTTCAGGACCAATTCTTTCATAAAGTACCAACGGAATATGGGTTGAATAAACGCAGAATGGAACAGCGTTTTTTAGATCGACTCGACTCGCTTATTTCGCAATCAGTAGCGGATGGAAAGCTTACTATGATTGCAGCACATCATCCCATGTTCAGTAACGGACATCACGGAAGTCCAAAGCAACCGTTCCGGTTCATTTTCAATTGGGTACCTCCTTTTCAGCTTTTCGGCCTCATTGGATTAAATAGAGCATTGGTGCAAGATATTCCACAACCACGGTATAAGCGTATTAGAAATAGAATTTTGAAAGTCTTGAACAAGTATGAAAACCTTGTATATGTTTCAGGACATGATCACAACCTGCAGTATCTTAAAAAGGACAACAATCATTATTTGGTAAGCGGTGCTGGCAGCAAGCGTTCATCCCTTTCTGGAGACAAATACGGTGCAACCTATATGGATGACCTGAACTACGGTTTTATGCGCTTAGATATGATGGATAATGACACTATAATCTGTCATGTTTACGGCCATAC
>Ga0208903_1001658_pt1 | contig 12027 bp, 10 predicted proteins | sample AntAceMetag02UKJ_FD_184769 | JGI IMG/M metagenome (GOLD analysis project Ga0208903, IMG submission 184769) | Saline lake microbial communities from Ace Lake, Antarctica - Antarctic Ace Lake Metagenome 02UKJ (SPAdes) (version 2) | ecosystem: Environmental > Aquatic > Non-marine Saline and...
GTAACGATCTGAGCTGTGTTTTTTTACCGCACCGCTCACCAAATTGGAGTCTATCAGAGAAATCAGCTGTCCGAAAACGGATTGGCCAAAAAAGAAGCTACTTTTATTCATGTAATTGATTTTTTTTGCAAAACCAAATTACACTAAAGCGGGATGACCTAAAAAGGAAATCCCGCTTTTAAAATTGTTTTATCGGACAGTAGTGATTAGGAATAAAGGAAACCCTCAAAAAAGCTTTTCCAACTCCCCAGAAGAAGGGCGTGGTGCATCAATGCTTTTCACATTCAGGTCCTTATCAATAACCATATACCGCGGAATGCTAACAAGCATGTACTGCTTTAGCTGATCTGCCTCCTCTTTAGAGACATACATATTATGTTTGAAACCGAGGTCGGTGGCCATTTCTTTCCATTCATCTTCTTTGCACCAAGTGCCAATGCTCACGAAGTTGACCTTATCGCCATATTGCTCTTCCAACTTTTTGAGGGATGGCATTTCTGCTTTACACGGGCCACACCAAGTCGCCCAAAAATCAACCACGGTTGTTTTTCCCTTAAAACTGGAAAGGGCTAATTCTTCTCCATTCAGGTCAATGCCCGTAATTTCAAGTAGCTTTTTCCCAACCAGTTCATCCTTCAGTTTATCGAACTGACGTTTGGAAACGATATTGGCTTTCAGCCGCTCGGCACTAGAAGCAAACTGCTTTTCCAATCCCTCAAACGTGGTTTTCATTTCTGGGAAAAGCACTTTATGGTCCGCTACTGCGCCTACCAGTTTTTCGGAATTTTTATCAATTAGTTCAAATAAGGCCGTTGTGTCCATTTTTTCGGATACAGAAGCGATGCTGGCATTGTTCATTTCATCAGCCAGAAAAAGTGCGCATTGGGCGTTGTTTCGTGCTGCGCTTCCATCTGCACTGTAGAACCGTATCGTTTCATCAAAGTAGGATGTATGGAGCGTCATGGTCATCTGGTCTCCTGGCACGAGAAATAAGGAGGCTACTTCTCTACCGTCAAAGAACATGACCGAACGGCCGCTGTCTAACTTGGCACTCATGGCAAACGAACCATCCTTCTTTAAGGCAGCCGATGCCAGCACAATTGTCTCAAAAGCAGTTGCAGTTCGGTTGCTGTATTGCAGAAAAACGCTATCTCCTGTTGGTGCTAGAATTGTTCCTGATAATTTGACGTTTTGCGCATCTGCAAAGGTTGCGCTTGATACAAGCAATAATGCGAAGGCAATGGTTCTGATTGATTTCATGGTAGTGGTTTTTATTGGTTTGGTTTTTATTGGTTTGAATACAAAACTTCTTCTCAACCTACCCTCTCCTCACTACAACTTCACTAGTCGACAAAAAATAATGATTGGTTGAAAATAGTAAAATGTAAATGGTCTGAAACAATGTTTTGGTAGAAAATTAAGAATATCACCCAGACGGGTGGTCATGGATTCATCAGATTCTGAATCTCGCGGTATCCATTGTCTTTCAGTTTTATGTTGGCCAACTGCCAGTTGCCGTTATCGGGATTCAGGTAGGCACGCGCCTCCCCTTCAAAAATGGCTGACGGGTCTGGTATTTCTTGAATAACGCTAACGATGTGATAAGAAAACGTGATGGATAGCGTTTCTCGTCCGTTTTCTTCTCGCTTGTTGGTGTAATCAACAGCATTGAGAATACGTTTTCCCGCAAGCATAAGCCGCTGTTTTTTACCCGTAAAGCCATCTTTTTTCTCTACCAATTGGGCTTCCATTTTTGGTGTGTAGAAAATGAATTCGTGCTGCTTGGTATTTGTGCCGTACCTATTGGTTGTGGCTTGAGAAAGTTGCTCAACACTAAGGTAGCCCTCCTTTTTGAGGAAAGCCATCAGCTTCGGATTAAAGTCTTTTGTTCTATCCTTAACGGTGTAACTAACGCCTGGAATAAAACTGCGGTCAACGATCTTTGGGTTGGCTTTTATCTCATCATATCGCTTTTTAGAACCTTCTCCCGGAATGGAAATGAAAATAGGTTCTCCGAAATCGGAGGTTTCAAAAAAGAGTTTTTCCTGCTCGGTTGATAGCGAATTGCAGCCAGCGAAAATGATAAGTACGGCTAGGCTGAGAGAAGCAAAAAGTAGATTTTTCATGGTTGCGTGTTTTAGTTTGGAAATCGGGTACGGTTTGAAAGCCGCCAACTTTTAAAAAGTTGACGGCTTTCCCCAGCACTACTCAACAATAAACCGTTGCATCAATTTAGAATCCGCATCAGATATGGAAATCACATAAACCCCTGGCCTCAATTGAAGGTTGAACGCCTTGCGCCCGCCTTCTGCCAAGTTGGTAATGTTTTCGGTATGCACCACTTTTCCAAGCATGTCCATAATGGTCAGTTGGGCATCATGAAATGGAGTTTCTCCGTTCTGGATGAAGAACTGTCCGGTGTTCGGGTTGGGGTAAAGTTTTATGTGGCTCACTTCAATATCTGATATGCCAACAGGGCAACTGACATCGGTGGAAGTATTGGAACATCCGTTTTCGTCCGTGATCGTAACCGAATAGTTCTCACATTGATCTGCACCATATATGGTTTGTCCTATTTCTCCGGTTAAAGAGTTCCCGTTGATGTTCCATTGGTAGGAAGATGCACTCTCATTGCAGGTGATATCAAGACCGTTGACCGTTACAGTGGGTTGAATGGGTAGCGGATTCACATTCACAGTAACCTCGGTCGTATCATTTACGCAACCACTTGCCCAAACAATCAGTCGGTATTCTGTGGTGACTGCCGGACTTGCCATAGGTTCGGAAATAGTTGATGCGCTCAATCCTGTCGTGGGCGACCAAGCGAAATTGTCTCCACCGCTTCCTACAAGCAGCACACTATCGCCAACGCATACCGCAGCATCCGAACCTGCATCGGCAACCAGTTCATTAAGAACAGTAACCAGCACCTGATCAGCTCCTGTGCAGCCGTTGCCATCTTCCACACTAACAGAGAAGTTATAATTTCCTGAAGTGAGCGTAGTAAGAATGTTTGGGTTTGCCGAAGTTGCATCATCCAAATTACTGCTGTTGGTCCAAGTATAAGTGTATGGACTCTGAGCTCCGCTGGCGGTTGGATTTCCTCCTAAAAAATCGGCATATCCGGCACAGAACGTCTTATCAGAACCTGCATCTACTACTGGATTATCGTTGACTGTTGCTTGCAAGGGTGCGCTCGTGTTCTGGCATCCATTTGCATCTGTTATTGTAACTGCGTAAGAACCCGTTGCATTCACATTTGTCGAAATGGAACTTCCACCATTAGGCGACCAAGCATAGCTACTTGCCGCTGAAGATGTGAGCGTAACCGAACCGCCATTGCAGAATTCTGTTACTCCGCTTGCGGTAATTGTTGGTGCTGCTGGAAGCGGATTGACCGTTACCGTAGCCGTAAAATCATTTCCTACACAACCCGTGGTTGTTACGGTTGGGGTGATGGTGTAAGTAGCAGTTCCAGAAGCGTTCAATGTCTGGGAAATAGAATTTAAACTTCCGCCTGAGCTTCCTGCTCCACTACCAGACCAAACGTAAGTTGTTCCGTTGAGGGATGAACTAAGTTGGATACTTGTTGCTTCATCCACACATATTTCAGATACCGTAGGCGTTGCCGTTCCGACAGGAATGGGATTTACCGTGGCACTTACCGAGTTGGAGGTGGTGGCACAACTGGTTGCTCCATAATTGTTTGTTACAGTAAGCGTATAATTTCCTGACTGGCTTACTTGGCTTACCGAATATGGATTCGAGAGGTTATTTGGAGTTTGTGCAAGATTACCATCCTGTTTCCAAGAGTAAATCGGTGTTCCTTCACAGCCTACGCTAATGGTTGGAGTAATAATAATCGGAGACTCATTCTCGCAAATAATATTTGGTTGAGACGATACGATGCTCACCTCTGGTCGGTGGAAAACCTCCACCATTACTGTATCATAATTGGAACATCCGTTAGTGTTAGTCACTTTCAGAACATATTCATGCGTTTCAGGACAATCGGTACTATTGGTAAGTGAAACCGTGGGGTTTGAAATATTGGCGTTATTCAAACCTGCTGCGGGTGTCCAATCATACGAATAGCCAGAAGTAGTAGCACTACCGATTTGCACATCGTCTCCAGTACAATATTCCTTATCCAGACCTGCATCAGCCACTGGAGGGACACAGCACTTTATCACAATTCCATCGTCTCCCGTTCCAACACTCTTGCCACATACCCAAATAGAACCGTTCGTATTCCCGCTGCCAACTGCAATGCGATAAGCCTCGTCTGTTCCGTTGCTGGTTCCATTATAGTGCATGTCCCAATCAAGTACGCCTGTTGATGTGAACTTGGCTTTGACAATGTTTCGGTTGCCGCCAACGGTGGTAAAACCTGTTACATAGGCGTTGGCGTTAGAGAAATTGTCGATGGCGATGTCTGTGAATATATCATCATTTCCGTTGTCATAAGTCTGATAATATTGGGAATTGCCGCTTTGGTCAAATCTGCTGACGAAACCATCCAGTTCTACTGCCGAAAAACTGTTTACATCTTCCGCTCCGCAGATGTAAATTCCATTGGAATTTGCAGACACACCAGTCGAATAACTATCGGGTTCATCGTAATTGAGAGTTGCGGTCGGATAAACGCCTTGGTCATCGTTGGAGCCCAATTTGTAAACCGCTGCACCATACACATTTCCATAGCTGTTCCAGTCAATTAAAGTGTAAATGGTATTGTTGTGCACATGAATATCTCGTGGAAGAAAATAGGTGAACGCATTTGGGCCGTTAGTGCTGAAATATCCGATTTCTGCCACCGCGCCATTACTTCCGTTCAATATGTCAAATTCGGCAACTACTGTTGAGCCAAAACTTCCGTTGGTCACACGAGAAATAGCCGCCACATTTCCATTGTTAAAAAAAGCACAGAAAAGATTTGAATGGTCTGTGTTATTGTTGTTATTGCTGGTCTGTGAACCCGTCCAGTTGATGGTCCCACTTGGTGCATAAGACAACAGTAGGAGGTTCTCTGAGTTATCATCGTCCTCAAGTGCCCCACATATTACAATCATATTGTCAGATTGACGTACAGCCACATCATTGGCAAAATCCTTTCCGTGTTCGCTTCCGTCATAGAATTTGGGCCAACCTGACATAATCGTTCCAGAGACTCCGGAGATCATGATGGTTATGGCATCCCATCCGTTTGACACAGTCTCCGAATGCCCAGCCACCACCACATCATTATCGTTAGTGAGGGCAATGGTCACAGTCTTGTCTTCGCCATTGGCTTGTGGATTGTTGTATCGGTAAATCCAAGCGGTGTCGCCATCCAGTTCAAACTTGGCCACCACTATGTCAGTTCCTGTGGCAGGGTCATCACTATAGCCGCACACGTAAGTGTTGCCAGCGTTGTCCTGTATCATATCCAAAAAGACATCTGTATTGCCCGAATGGTCGTAGCGCGCTGCCCATTCCTGAATGGGTGTTTGGGCATGGGTTATTCCTAAAAAGAGAATAAGCGTAGGTAATAGTATCAGGTTTTTCATAGTGTTTGTTGGTTTTAAGAATTGATGTTCATTTGAATTCCCTCATCATTTCTTCCATGAACTGCATGCCCATGGGAAGAACCGAGGATAAAAAGAAGATAGTGCCCAAAAGCATGAGAACGCCCCATACAAGCAGTACCAGCAGACAGCCCTGGCCGGGCGGGTTGTGTCCAGCCAGTTTTCCGATTCTACGCGCTTCCATATAGTAGAGGATGTTCGCAATCAGTCCGGGCAGGTAGAAGAAAAGGTAGAGGAAGAATACGAGTACGGCCTCTCCGATGAAGTTCTTCAGTCGGGCAAGGGACCTTTCCTGTGTTGTTGTTTGTGCTTCCATTTCAAGTAGGTTAGTGATTTACCCTGTCAGCATTTTGGAATACTGGCAGGGTCGTTTAGTTAGGCTCATCTGCATGTTGCATCGTTGTATTCTTCATAATCTTTTATGAAGTTGTTCCAAGTGCTTCTTTTTGTCTCGGATGGTTTGCACAACTCTGTGGTGGATAGACTGCCGTTTTTTTGGCATTGCACACATCTCTTGCAAGAAGTAAAAGTCAATGCTCCTGCCGTTGCAATTAGTAATACAAGTTTCGTTTTCATGATTTTTTGATTTTTATGGTTATTGATTATTGTTTTTCGTTCTAAAAATTTCGCTTACTGGTTCTATTCTCACCAATCCTCTTGTTCTGTAAGTCGGATCTTTTCCATGGCACCTTTCATAAAATTACTGTTACCCTTTGTGAGCAGTTCATTGATGTCGCCAACGATCTTGTTCAGTTTCTTGGCGTTCATGGTTTCCAAGGTCTGGGGTGCAGAGAATCCCCAAGCGCGGTTATCATAGGAGAAATCGGTCTCTTCTAATCTTACCTTACCGTCTTTCACACCCACTTTTATAGTGAATGAGAGAAAGGCATCTCCCCCCAGTCGCATAGCGGTACCGTTTCCGCCCATACGCTGGAAAACGATCTGCTGATCCGTTTTGGCAATAACCTGCTTAGGTGGTATGGCAGCTTCCAATGCGCGGTACAGTTCCTCGGCAGAACGCCCGGGCATTTCGTAAATACCCGTCCACGCATACTTCCCACTTTCCGCATCTTTCGTCAACTCCACTTTAGGGAAAGAACCTTTATCCTGCGGAGCAGAAACCTTTGTTTCTCTCTGTTGTGTTGCTGGTGCTGCTGAAGTAGTCTTTGAAACCGTTTTCGGAGAATTGGAATAGGCAACTTTTCCGTTGGCAGCATCAACCGCCAATGCAAGCAGCCTCCTTATCCGTTTGGCGGCATTCACACTTTCGGCATAGATTACAAACCGCTGTACAAAGCCTTTAGCAAGGTCGTTCTCATACAGTTTCATCACCTTTTCCCCTCCGTAAGCATTTACAGGAATACTGAGTGATGTACCATGCGCTTCCACTTTCAGCGAAGTGGGATCCAGGTCTTTCAGATTGAACTCGTACCGCTTGGTAACACCATTGTTCTCCTGAATATGAATGTTCAGTTTATCCTTGCGCTGTGGGTCAAAAGTCACTTTCTGCTCCGTAACGGTTGAGAAAGGCTTCATGGCAGTTGCCAGGTCCATCCGTATCTCGTCCAAGGATGAATAATTGTATCTGGCATCTTCAAGATTCTTTGCCGTGATGGCTGCATTCTTCAGCGATGCTATCAGGGAGCGGGCATGGTCGTTATCTTCCACATCCAACTCAATATCTGTCTGATACCGCTTCACCTCTCCCTGGCTGACCGAGGCAATGAGTCGTTCGTTGTTTCTCGTGTGCACCTCCACTATCATCATATTACGCTGAAGTCCGCTGGAGAGTGTGTTGGGGTCAATGTCGGCCAGATCAAGAATGTATGATTCGGCAGAGCGGTTGCCTTTGGCATCGGTGGTTGTAATATCGAAACTCACAATGGAACCGGAGCGGACGGACAAACGCTGGTCTACGGTATATTTTACGGTACGTATCTGTCTCAGCTGGTTGTTGATTGCGGAAATGTCCTCTTGCAAACCGTTGGAAAAGGCAAGCGCACTGGTTGCCATAAGTAGTAGAATTGTTAGTGCCGGATTTTTCATTATTTCTGATTTTTAGTTGATTTACTATTGATTGATATTTAAACTGTTACAGAAGCCATTTTCCTAAAAGTCTCCAAGAAGTCCGATTTGCGCAAGCGCGATACAGGCAAGGTCGTTCCGTCTGTAAGCTCCACTTCGCCACCGCCCTTTGTGCCACGGTACTGATCTATGCGCTGCATGTTCACCACATGGCACTTGTGTATGCGAAAAAACCCGAACGGTGCAAGTGCCTCTTCAAACCGCCCAAGGTTCTTGCCCGCCTGAAAGGTCTCATCGCACCCACTATAGGTGATGAGGGTATAGGCCCCTGATGAACTGAGATGAATAATCTTCTCCATTTCCATTCTGTGTATGCCATCTTCGGCAAGTACATGCAGCAGTTCCAATGCTTCTGTCTTATTAGGTGCGGTCTTCATCTGATTCCGATGGTCAAGTTGATTATTTGTATTCTGTTCGGCATGACATGAGTATACCGATGTGAGGTTCGGTTTACCACCGATGTCCGTTGGTTTACATCAGGGTGTTTTTGTGTGATAATTGGAAAGTGTCTCATGTTTGTCGATTACATGAGCAAACGTATATGAGAAGGGCTTGTAGGAGTTTTTAAATGCACCAACAGACCGAAACGCCAACCGAACGGTGTCTTTTACTGCACGAATGGAAATAGCCATTTGCGCATTTCATGCCCTCAAAAGGGTCATTCAGGAAGAAAAGCGTGCATTTACTTGAGCAGGTAGGTCTCAAGAATTTTCTTGTATCCCTTTGAAACGGGTACAAGTTGATTGACCTCTGTACTGTGATTCTTCATTTCCATCTCCAGTTCATTGCCGTTGAATGAGCGAGCAAATTCGAGGTTCACAAAAAAACTGCGATGTACTTGTAGCAGTCCATGTGGCTGGAGCAGTTTTATATAATGTCCTAATCCTTTGCTAGACAACAACGTTTGGCCATTTGCGAGGTGAAGTTGCGTGTAATGACGACTAGCACTGGCAGTTGTACAATAGATGATATCTCTAACCTCCACGATGATATTGGTCTTACTCCCTTTTTCAATTCCTCCGATGGCGAGCATTGGCCGTTTACCAAAGGTCTGAGGAGAACTGTTCTGGTCAAGAATGGCGTACTGCGCAGCCCTGAATTCCTTATCGGCCACAGCTCTATGCTTATCTATGGCAATAGCAAGTTTTTCAGGATCTACGGGTTTATCGAGATAATCCAGACACGCCATATCAATTGCCTGTCGGGCATATTGGTTATGCATGGTGGTAAAGATCAGACCAAAATCCCTTTCTGCCGCAGGTAGTTGAGCCAGCATCTGTAGTCCAGTCAGTCCAGGTGGCATTTCCACATCAAGGAAAATGAGGTCGGGCGCGTGTTGTTCAATTCCTTTCAGACCCTGTTCTGCATTTTCAAATTCACCGATAAGGTCAATATCCTCATGCTCTGTCAGCATTTCGCGCAGTAGCTTTCGGTGTTCCTCCAGATCTTCTATGATGATGGTTCTGATCATTTTCCTTTGTTTCGGTCCAGTTTCATTTCCAGGTCTATGTTAATTTCATCTCACGTTTGCCCTTTTTCCGAACTGTTAAGAATTCCTTAACAGTTCGATTCCTGTGTAATTCTTCTTCTTCAAATTCAGTTTAATGATAGTCCGTTTGTTTATCCATTCTGCTTGCAAATAGTGTCATCCGGTCCGCCTCAGGCAGATAAGGGTCTATATTCAATAATGGATAGATGCTGAAACAAGTTCAGCATGACCCGTTCTGCGAGCTTTGAATATGAACGCGGACGATTATTTTTCCCTTTTCTCTCCAAGATGGATGGAAATGGCATTGATAGAATCAAGAATATTCTTTAGGTATTTTTGAACACGTTCATCCATAGAGCAGCACCTTTGAACGTTCTACCGAGCGGATGAAATAAGGGGGGTTTGAGCGTTTCCTCCGCTACCAGATCAACATCTCGGCCAAGAACGTCCTCCAATTCGTAGAGCGCATCCAAATAATGCGTTCCGTATTCTACTGGGTCTAGTCCATCTTCAAAGGCAACTAACAAATCTACATCACTTTCTTTTCCAAAATTTTCTGTTGTAGAAGAACCGAAAACATGTGCACGTTTAACCTTGTGCGACCGAAGAATTCGCTCAATTTCTGGTATTAGGCTATGTAAGCTCGGATGCAACATGGAATAGTGTCAAAGGTAACTCAAACCACAAACGAAACAACTGCCCGCGTTCCATTCCCCGTATTCAACATTTCCAATCGGGCATCGGCCAAGTTCAATCTGCTGAACATTTCCAGCCGTTCGCGCGTAATGCGCAGTCCGTGTGAAGTCTTGACTGGAGCGGCATCTCCCTCCCCTTGGGGGAGGGCTGGGGTGGGGCTTATTCCGCTGCCGTTGTCTTCTACCACGCACACAATGCGTTCGTTCTCCACACGCACTTCCAGTTTCACCTCGCCTTTTCCGTCTTTCATATCAGCTCCATGTTTGAGTGCATTTTCTACCAGCGGTTGCAATATCATAGGGGGTAATTCTACTTCTTCAGGATTCACATCATCTGCCACTTTTACCGTCCAAATAAGTCTGTTCTCCAGACGGTCGGCCTCCAACGCCAGATATTGCTCCATCATTTCCAGTTCTTCATCCAGCCCAATCAGTTGCTGCGTGGCATTTTGCAAGGTCAAATTCATCAATTTCTGAAAACGTGCGGTATAACGTTGTGCTTCTTCTGTGCGGCCATTTTCCAATAATCGGTCTATATTAAAAAGTGCATTCTTGATGAAATGCGGATCGAGTTGCGAACGCAGGAAATCATTCTCCACCAAATTCTTCTGCAGTTCGGCACGCGTAATCTCTACTTGGTGCTTTTGTTTTCTGCTTCGCTGAAAGAAAAAGCCTCCGCCCAATATCATTAGAATGAGTGAACCCGAAATTCCTAATGTAAACAGGCGTTTGTTGCGTTCGGCTGCGGTTTCTGCTTGCTTTTTTTCATTCTCCAAATTGAGAATGGCTATTTCGTTATCGCGCTGTTCTGCTTCTCTGCTAAACTCTGTACGGATGGTTTCGCGTTGGTTTTCCTCGCTCATAATACTATCGCGCATAGCAATATAAAGCTCGTGCATTTCGAGGGCTTTGGTGGTGTTGCCTTGCTTCTTATAAATATGATAAAGATTGTCTGCAGCATCACGCTGATCAATGACCATTCCAGCATCCAAGGAAACTTGCAGCGAACGCTTTCCATAAGGAAGCGCACGGTCCAGCTGATCTTTGTCCAAATATATCCGTGTGATATTGACAAGGTCTGCCGCAATAATCGGATGAGCCTCAACGTTTTCGGCTAATTTCAAACTCTGAAAATAGAATGTCAATGCTTTGTCATTTTCATTTCCATCCGCATAGATATTACCCAGATTGTTTAAAGTTTGAGCTGCTCCATAATCGTTTTTCAGATTCTCATGGAGTTTGAGCGCTTTCTCAAACGACTCAATTGCCTTGCCCTCATTTTTCATGTCATAGTAAACAAGGCCAATATTATTGAGGCTGGATGCCAGGCCTCTCACGTTGCCAAAACTCTCTTCAAGTTCGGCACTGCGCACATAGTATGAAAGCGCGTTGGCCAGATCGTTCTGATCATAGTAGACCAGACCTATATTGTTCAAGCAAACGGCCATTCCTGCACTATCTGCTATCAACTGTTTTATCTTCAGACTTTCTGCATAATAGTTCATTGCCTTCACGTGGTCGGCCTTGTCTCTAAACACGTTTCCAAGATTGTTAAGACTTATGGAAATCCCCTTCTTATCATCAAGTGTTCTGCGAATACTCAAACTCTCAAGATTGAATCCAATCGCCTTATCGTACAGGCCTTGTTCGTAATAGATGGCTGCCATATTGCTAAGTGCGGCCGAAATGCGCTTCTTGTCATTCAGTTCTTCCAGCAACTGCCGGCTCTTTTCGTATGCTTCAAGGGCTCTGTCATGCTTTCCGCCTATCCAAGATGCCCCGCCTTGGGTGTTCATCGCAATTGCCATCTGCGGTTTCATGTTCCTTGCCTTCGCGAACTCAAATTCCAGCTGCGCCAGTCTGTACGCACTGTCTGGCCAAACATAAAGGCATTCGTCCCATGCGGCTGAACTGATTGCTTCCAATCTTAACGTATCCGTCAAAGTTTCATCATTCCAAATATTCAACAGTGAGTCAATATTTACTTGACCGAAAGCCGACACCCAGAAAAACGTTGCTACAAAGAGTAAAAAGGTTTGTTTCATTTGGTTGAGTGGTTAAGGTCTAACAATTATACCACAAACGAAACAACTGCCCGCGTTCCATTCCCCGTATTCAACATTTCCAATCGGGCATCGGCCAAGTTCAATCTGCTGAACATTTCCAGCCGTTCGCGCGTAATGCGCAGTCC
>Ga0208903_1001660_pt1 | contig 12026 bp, 12 predicted proteins | sample AntAceMetag02UKJ_FD_184769 | JGI IMG/M metagenome (GOLD analysis project Ga0208903, IMG submission 184769) | Saline lake microbial communities from Ace Lake, Antarctica - Antarctic Ace Lake Metagenome 02UKJ (SPAdes) (version 2) | ecosystem: Environmental > Aquatic > Non-marine Saline and...
GACTTGGAGCATAACAATCAACACGTTGACTCAATTCTTCGTATATAGTTGTTGGTGTTGGAACTTCCAGTGGGTCAGCACCTTCTGCAACCAGCGCATATACACCGTGAGCACTAGAACCGCCTATTGATCGAATCTGAGCACCGTTTATTGAGTAGTATGAAGTATAGCAATAGTAGGTAAACATTGAAACAAGTTCGATTAATCCGCCATTATGACCAACTGCGCCGTAGCCCATGTCGTTGATCTGTGTAAAGTCATTGGCCAACATACTACGGTTACCCGGCATTAATACTTCGTATTTGTTTCCATTCTCTTCTACAAACGCAATAACAGAACTTTGAATAGTTGTTTTTGCTAATGCAATTGCTGCTCTGGCTGCAATATTATCTGCATCGTAAGACAATCCGCTTATAGTAGGTGTTATAAGTGTGATCGCAGCAGCCGCTGTTGCAAAATCAGCAACACTAATGGCACCTGAGATAGCAGTCATTAATGTATTAATAGTTGCCGCTTCAGTTGCAGTTGCACCAGTACCAGTAGTTCTTGCCAATGCTCCGTATGTCACTGCTGGTGCAAAGTTTTGAATAACCCTTCCTGTTAGATAATTAGCGTAATCAATCGCTGCTGCAAATCGAGTATCCTGTCCTGAGGCTAATAAAAATTCACCGGTTAAGTTATTATAATATTTTAACGCTGCTGTTCTTGTTGCTGTATTACCACCGTAAATTAAATCGTGTATTACTGCTTCAACAGCATACAATGTATCTTGCTGAGTTCTTGAAGACTGGTATATATCGCCTAATTCCCACGGACTAATATCACCAGCAATCTGTGCCTGTATCCAACCGTCTACTTCACTAACAATGTAATTCCGATTGGCTAGTAATAATGTGTAGGCATTAGATACATCTGTAGACACATCAGCAGGTAAGGTAAATGACAACACAGGTGCAGCCACTGTTCCTCTTTCAATAATGTCTGCAATAGTGGTATTACTAAAATCTACTACATCTTGTACAGAGGGGTAACTGGTAATCTCAGCATTGGCTAATGTGTGAGCATATGCGATTGATCTAAGAGTAATTGCACGTTGCTCTTCAATAACTACAACACTCTGTCCTAATCTATAAGTAATACCATTAAGTCTAGTCCAGTAGTTCGAACCAAATGCAATGTCATAACCAAGACCGTCAAGTATTAAACCAACATCTCGCGAGCATGCTGTTTCATTGTAGGTGAATACATCAAACGGCCACGGAGTAGTCTCGTCTAATACAAACGTTGCAGACGATCCGTCTTTGTCGTAGACAAAATCTCTAACATAATTTATACGATAGACTGAGTCTGCTACAATAAATGATGCAGGTAGCTGCGGAAATCTATCAAGGCCGAACACTCCCAGTCTAGTCGGGGTAACAACTTCGGAAATTTTAAATTCTAAGTTACCTGCAAAGCCATCAACGAACATACCGCCTGCAAACACTTGACGGTCTTTGCTTCTAGAGAAGCTAGCACACTCTTGGAAATACGGAGACTTGGCAAGAATCTGTCCTTCAGGGTCTAACACGCTCAAAAATCCGCCGTGTCCCTGAGCACTAATTGCCTGCCAGCGAACTGCATCGTTGGCAAGGAACACATCCATCTCTTGATTTTCTTTAGGATAGTTTACACTACCTGATCCGTCAATCACATCTAATAGTACTGCAAGCAATGTAGAAATAACAGTGTCACTACCTGCTTCTGCAGAATATGCAGGGTCTACAATTTGCAAAAACAAATCTTGGAATACTGGAGTAATTTCAGTATTTGCAATTACTGCCAGCATTAAACTTTCTAATTTTTCTAATACTGCTCGGTACTCTTCTAACTGAGTTGTAATGGCTATTCTTGCGCTGTCACTTTGATAATACTTTAGACCCGCAGAAATGGTTCTATTGTAACTTCCGTACTTCAAGTCAAACACAAACGAATCAACTAACAATCCAACATCTCGTTTACATAAAGAAACATTATACGCAAAAGACGCTGAAAACGGACTAGTTTCAGAACTGATTTGCTCATTGACCCAAGCAATAATTTCTTCTTGAAAAAACACCCTGTTTAATTCTAATAGGGCCGCAGTAGAAGTATATGCACCTTTGTTATCAATCTTAGGGTATACTGGCTGACTAGAATCTTGCAAGTAATGATACCCATACTCATTACCTATGGCAGTTGTAAGGTTATCGATGACTAAATCTCTACGGAAACGTTGGAATGCCCAAGGAGAACTAGAAGTACCTTGTCTTGGTCTAAAAATAACACGACGGAATTCGTCACCAACAATAGATACGTTAGCAGGAACTTTTAGGGGATAGTTTTCATAATACTCGCCACTTTCTACTAAAACGGTGATTTGAATATTTTTAGCAATATCACCGTAGGCAATAGTTTCGCCTGGAATAAATGATCCAAACTTAATATCAACATCAAATATTTCATTGCCTTCACTGTCTAACTCGCCTTGATGCGATACAATTTCAGCAAGTGCTCCGGAATCTTGACCTTGTAAATACAGCCCTTCTCTGATGTCTCTGCCTCTTGCAGCTTCTGCAGTATTAGTAGTTACATCGCCTGTAAAGTCAGTTCTGTAATTATTTGTATAAATTAAAAATCTTGGAAGATCCACACTCAATGTAGGTAGTGATGTAAATCCTGTACCTCTATCATTTATAGTGATACTGGTAATAACTCCACCTTCTACAATAGCAGTACCAAATGCTCCAGAGCCGCCACCACCTGCAATTCTAACAGATGCTAATGAATAGCCGGTGCCACCGTTAGTTATTTCTACTGAATTAACTCTATATGTAATGTCAAATGTTGCACCTACTCCGATTGCACCTACTCCAACAGGAGCAGCAGATTCTGAGATTGCAGTTGCAACAGATGACGATCCCGGTAATGTTAAATATGAACCTGATGATACGATTCTGTAAGTTAAAATAGATCCAGGAGTAGTTAAGGTAGATAATACCTGAATAATACATGCGCCGCCGCCGGTTGACAATACACCACCTGTAACGCTGAGTAAATCTCCAGGGTAGTAGTTTGCACCTACACCGTTAAGAACAACAGTGTCAACACTCATCTTTAAAAATCCAGCAAACCCGTCACCAGAGGTAGGAGACGATTCAATAGCTGCTAGTGTACAGTCAGCTGCACCGTCATTGTATGTTAGCACTTTCTTGTAAGGCCCTAATGTTATAGGAGCCTCTTTTACCAATTCTTCAGCACGTTTTAGTGCAGCTTCTAATGTACGATAAGCATACGCTAATGCTCGTCCTTGGAGAGCTTTAGGAACTCCTGTTCGTTCATCGGCGCCTGATAACGCTACATATAAATTAACACTTGATCCAAACGCAGCATTATCAACATATCGTTTTGTTGCAGCAGTCAATCCGTCAAAGTTTATATCATCATCCGGCTCGGGATCTCTAGAAAGAATCAACGGACCGCTCATTCGGCCCAATGCAGCATTAACTTGTCCTGTTTCCGGATCAATTGCATTTGCACCAGCTCGAGCTATTTTACTATCGGCATAGGACTTGTTAACTAGCTCGTGCTTGTAAATTGGTGACAACGGTGATATTGTAGTACCCGCATCATAAATCCTATACTGCAACCCACCGGAACGCATAGACAGGTCACCGCCGAGCTGTGGTGATGTATCTGCTGATATTTCAGCAAAGTCTGCATTAATAGTAATTTCATTAGGATTAGTAATAAAATCAATACTAACACCGTTACCGGGAACCAGTGTCTTAAATGCTACCCCTGATTCTGTATTGTTAACAGTTACTAAGGGAGTTGATCCAGTAGTTGGATCGTTTTGTCCAACATAGGTTGATGGGGTATCATCAAGGCCTATAAACTGTAATCTCTCACCTAATCCTAAGGAACTGTATAGTTCTTGGAAGTTATCGTTTACTTTTCTAAACGAGTCGCGAATACTATCGCCAGTGCCGTCGTTACCTACGACGCCGATATCAATTGGTTTTCTTGCCATTTTTCATCCTAAGAATAAAGCGTATTCTAATATTTAGCCCAAAGTTTTATAAGCCTAATGTAAATACACTATGTTCATCAAAATAGAAACACAAGAAAATCAATATGTTCGACTCAGTAAAGCAGGAGTCGAACACACATACACAAGAAAAAAGACCTTAGCGGTCTTTAGATGTGATAACTGTGATACAGAATTTATGAGAGATCTAAAACATGTTAATCGTAAGAGATTAAGTAACAACTATTTTCATTGTTGTAGTAACTGTGATGCTAAACGTTTTGCTCAACGTAAGGGAGTGGAACAGAAACAAATATGGAATTTTCCTGCTAGTACCACTTTACCGGTGGGTAAATTTTAATCTAGTGTAAATAAACATCTAAAGGAGACATATAATATGTTCGGATTTATTAAGAAATTATTTGGCGGTACGCCTGTAACTGCTAAAGAAGAGGGCGTTCAACTTGAACAATCAGCACCTTACAAAGTACCAGAACCTGCTGCTACAACACCTATTCCGCTAGTTGTTGATAAGGCAACAGAAGCAGTAGTTAAGTCTTTGGTAAAACCAGCGGCAAAGAAGAAATATCATGCAAAGAAGAAAGCTGGCACTGCTAAAACAGCACCAGCTAAAACAGCACCAGCTAAAAAGCCTAAAGCAAAACCAGCGGCTTAACGTTGTTGAATTAGAAAGCCTCTTAGTTGGGGCTTTTCTTATGACTGTTCTCTTGCTAACACACTAAATATACTTAATAAGGAAGTTTATGAATACGTGTTATGTATACCAATTAATAGATCCTCGAGACAATACTCCATTCTACGTTGGCGAAGGTAAGGGTAATAGGGCGTGGTCTCACTTATCTTTTAGAAGCGGCTGCAACAATCCTCATAAAGATAGAGTTATAAGAAAAATACAATCTCTCGGATTAACTGTCATTGTTGACATTATAAAAGAAAATCTAAGTAAAGCAGAATCAGTCCAACATGAAGAACAACTGATAGAAGAGATAGGGTTAGACAAGTTAACTAATATATGTGCAAACGCTAATCCGCCTGTACTTAAAGGAGACATGAATGGATTTTACGGAAAAACCCATTCTGAAGAAACTAAAAAGAAATTAGGTAATATTAATCGAGGTAGAGACCTAAAAACCCAAGAAGGTAAAGATGCAATAAGTAAATCAATGATCGAACGATGGAATGATCCTGCTCAACGATTTAAACAAATAGAATTATTAAAAAATCGTAGAGGTGAAAAAAGGAGCGATAAGGCAAAAGAATCTTATAAAAAATCGGCAGCTATTCGAGATGCTAACATGACCTCCGAACAACGATCAGAAAGAACTCGTAAGGGGGTAGAAACTAAAAAAATAAAATATGCCGGACAGAAAAGGCAGGCATATGTTGACGAGTTGGGAAATAAAAGATTTAGATACGTGCCCGATACTGCTTAAACAGATCAATAGAGGCAATATTTTTTCCTTTAGCTTCACAGAGCATATCAGCCCATTCTAAATGCGATAATGCCCATTCATTAATTTGTTTATTGTTAAAAAAATCACTGTGTGCTCGCAGCTTACCTTTTTTAGCAGAACCCATCATTTCTACCATTGTAGGCATCTTATCAGAAAATTGTCCTATATATTCATCTCGAGATTGACTATAGTGTATCGTCGGCCGAACACCTTGCCAGCTTTCGATTACCTGTTGAATACGTGAGTCATTGAATTGTATATATTCTTCTTCTTTAATGAGATGATGATGAATATCTAGAACAATCCCTACCTTGTCCCTGAGAACTAACAGATCATCTAGTCCTTTTTGGTATTCATCATTTTCTAATGTAAGGCAATTTCGGAGTTCGGGACTCATCTTATTCCAAGCATCATTAAATCCTTCAATACCGCGTCGCCCGCTTAGGTGAACATTTAGTTTAAAATTTAATTTGGATTTTCCAAATCCCATCCATCGAATCATATCTGTATGATATTCAAGCTCTTCAACGCTCCTGTCTACAATATCTGGGTTATCAGAAACAATGCAACAGAACTGACCAGGATGGAAAGACAGACGAACGTTACGAGAGCGAGCCAAAGCGCCCACTTGGGCAAAGTGTGTTTCCGCATAAGCACGAACGTCTGGTAACTGCCAAAAATAGCTATAGTCACGCTGGGTATAGACAGGCAAAATATCGCTGCCAAGCCGAACCATTCTGAGATTGTTATCTAGGTTACCTACCTTTTCTACCAATAGCCTAATGCTTTCAATGTTACTCTTCATCAGAGTCCATAGCTTTTCTTCAGCGACATCTCGAGTCTGTCGGTTAAGCCATGCAACAGTAGTACTACCTGTGTTCAGTGCCTTGCATTCGTCCGTAGGTTTAATCCCTTTTATTTGATCAGGGCGATCAATCCATTTACAAGCAAAGCCAATTCGTTTAATCATGATTTATTATGTCCGGAGTTATTAGGTTAATTGTGTTTACTACAGTCTTACCTGCATAGATAATAGTGGATGCAGTTACATCCACAACAGCTACCACGGTAGAGCAACCAATAAGAGCTAAGGATACAACTAATAGATATGCTGTAACTTTCATTAATACAACTGTGGTTCATTTGTGGGCTTACCTTGCAAAGCCATCCAAATCTCTTCTGCTTCGGTAAGGATAATTTCGTAATCTGCTAATATCGATCTACGAGTCTGCTCGGGCAAATTGCACCAAACTTCAACATTGTTGTAGCTACCTTTTGTTTCAGGAGGCATACATTCTTCGATCCAATCGGCTAATGCTTTAAATGCTTCTACAGTATTGTTAGGATGACTAGCACCAATAGCACGGCGAAAGTCGTTGGCTAGAACTGCTGTAAAACAACTGCCAGGATTAAATCCGTGTACAATATAGTTGTACATAGGATCGGCAAACTCCTTAGGCATATCCCAACGAGACATGCTTTCTAAAATTTTATTTCGGCTGTACGGCGTTAGTTTCATCTTTTACTTTCACTGATACAAAGTTAGCAATACGGAAACTGCGCCATTCTTTCTTGTCTGTGCACCAAACATTCATAACAGCCGGATTAGGCTTATAAAACTTTGGAAAGTCAATTGGATTATCTGTATTAGTCTCGTGTACCAGCGCAGGTGGTACAATATCTTCTCGCAGAGTACACGGCATCTCTCGAACATCGCCGTTGATTTTACTAAATGTCACAATGCACTCATTTTCAAGTAGCAACTTGTGTAGTTCTTCAGGTGTAGTAGTATTTGTCATGCTACTATTATAACACCTTTATCGCCAGTTGTCAATGACGTATTTGTCTTGTACGTCTAGAGGATTTGGATCGCCGTGAAATACAGCAATAGCACAGTTTTTTGGAATTATAACATCGTCTCGAACAGTTTTGAATTGCCGCTTACTGTTCCTTAGATCTAACTCATCGCGACTGCGAATTTCCCATTTATAACTCTGTATCCATTCTCTCGGCCACCATTTGATCTGATCCTTTGCCACCTTCCAAATCCAATCTTGGTCACCTTGCAGCCGCATAGCTTCGTTTGGATTAGATTTAAATTGGGAGTAAATGTGTGTTTGTGTTCCGTGATTCCACGCCATAACACTGCTGTTGAGATATTTCCAACTAGCATGAAACTTTCTATTAAAGTCTAATATACCTACAAATGAGTTTGTATCAAATAATGCCAACTTATCAATATTATCACTAATAACAACATCAAGATCAAGATATAGTATACGTCCTTTTAACGGCATCAAAGGATTAAACATATGCACCTTATGCCACCATTTTTTTGCATAGCCTTGATCAGATATCACAATACTGCGAACGCCTTCGATCGGATGTTGATCGTCCGTTAAACAGGCAAACTCGTAAGGTATTGTAATATGCCTGCTGACCATATTGCGCAATCTTTCTACATATTCTCGCCCATACTTATTGCCTAACCTAACACACAGCACTGTTATTTGATCTCGATCAGTTTGTGGGATAGCTGCTGATGACGTATGTTCTTTTTCTGCTTGCGCAGCAGCTTTACGAGCTTTACGTTCTGCTTTAGTTTCGTTTGACAATTCTATCGATAGCTATTAAATCTTCTAATATCGGTTTTAAATTTTCCAAGCAAACCATATTAGGGCCATCGCTCGGAGCATTATCGGGATTTTCGTGAACTTCCATAAAAACACCAGCAACCCCAACTGCAACGGCTGCTCGAGCAATTACCGGAACAAACGAACGATCCCCGCCACTTGTTTGTCCTAATCCTCCGGGTGCTTGTACTGCGTGGGTTGCGTCTATAATAACAGGATATCCCGTACTGGCCATAATAGGCAAACTGCGCATATCTACTACAAGATTATTGTAACCGTGTGTATATCCTCTTTCGCATAACATAATTCGGTTGTTACCAGTTAATGAAATTTTCTCAGCAACATTTTTCATATCATGCGGAGCAAGGAACTGTCCTTTTTTAATATTAACTGCAAGACCAGTAGCTCCTGCCGCTAACAATAAATCTGTTTGCCTACAAAGAAACGCAGGAATTTGTAGAACATCTATTCCTGCATCTGCACAAAGGGCTGCTTGAACGGTTTCGTGAATATCCGTTATAATGGGAATACCCAATCGATGCTTTACGCTATTTAAAATTTGCAATCCTTGATCAATACCAACACCTCTTTTAGTGTTAACACTTGACCTATTGGCTTTATCGAACGAACTTTTAAAAATTAGCCCGACTCCGACACTATCGCAAATTTCTTTTATTGCACCTGAAATAAAATCAGTATGATCTTGACTTTCAATTTGACAAGGTCCGGCAATTACAAATATTTTATTATTATTTGAAATTGATAGATTATTAATATTGAATGTATGCATAGAATTATTTACCAATGTTTAAACTGTATCAAACATTAATCATAGTAGAAAGTTTTTTAGCAGTACCTGCACTTAAAGTCCATCCTAAGTGTCCATGCCCTACATGATAGTATACTTTAGGATTAGTCTTGCTTTGTCGAACGATCGGCATCATGTTTGGAGTCATTGGTCTAAGACATGCCCAGCTAGTATAATTACTAGTATCAATTTTTGGAAAGTTGACATTTACCCAATCTAATAAAGGTTTAATCCTATCTTTACGGATATCCCAGTTCTCTCCTGATAACTCAGCGGTACCTGCTATTCTAAATCTATTGCCCAGTCTAGCTGTTACGATCTTAGCTTGATCGTCTAATAAACTGACAGTAGGTGCATGTTTAGCACTTTCCTTGTCAAGCTCAATAGTAATACTATAACCCTTAACTGGATATACTGGAAGGGTTTCTCCAATAGTTTTAGCAAGATGATAACATTCTACACCGTTGGCAACGACAATTCTCTCGTATTGATCTAACATGTTTAAATCTGTAACCTCAACATCGCAGTAGAATTTAACATTATATTTTTCTATCATGACGTTGAGTAACTGCCTACAAAATTTATGAATGTCACCGGTCCAATCACTTGGAGTCCAAGCACCACCAACAATATTTTCTATGTTTTCCAGTGCAGGATCAAGACTTTTAGTTTGATTAGGTTCTAAGATTTTCCATTCACATCCGTTAGCTTCGTAAAGATCTTTTACACTTTGAGCATTATAAAAATAATCTTTATCTTTGTAAAAATGTAAGATACCACATTGCCTTTGATCAAACTCAATGTTTTCGTCCTTGGCAATAGTTTCTAATAGTTGCCTAGATTCGATGCCTAGTCTAATAGTTTCAGCAGTATTGCGAGCATATACTCCAGCTAAGGTATGTAGAAGAAACCCACTCATCCATTTAATCTTTCGCCACTCAAATGTAGGCCGAATCAATAGAGGAGCATCTTTTTGCAACATCCATTTAATGCCTTTCTTAACATTACTCCAGGTATTCCAAACTTCACTGTTACTAACACTTACCTGCCCACCATTAGCATAGCTAGTCTTCATTGCAGGATATCTTTCTTTTTCAAAAACTACGACTTCGTGACCTGACCGAGCAAGAAAGTAGGCAGCAGTAACTCCTGCAATGCCTGCACCGATTACAGCTATTTTCATTTATTGGCCTTCGTAGGTTGCGGAGTTTCCGGCATGTTCAAATACTTCCACGCTTTTAATGCGTACGGTTGGGTTGAGTGGATAACGATGAGGACCATCTCGCAAAATCTTTTCCATTTGTTCATAACACAGCTTGGCAAACATTTCACAGCCGACGCCTGGCACGATTCGTAGATTGCATAATGCACCGCGCTCATGTGGAACACTACTAGCAGGATCAACACTGCCCATATCGACCATGGAATTCATTTGCTTGAAGAATTCAAGCATAGGGTCATCTTCAGCCACTACCAGTGTGTGATCAAACATGTGATCAGCCCATTCTTTAAAAGGCTTCATGCCCCCAAAATCCATTCCCCAGTTCTTCTCATCTAATTCAGTAGATTCAAAAATCAGTTTAATGCCAATCGAGTAACCGTGTAGCAACGAGCAATGACTGTGTGTGGCACGCCATTGTCTAAAGCAACATGACAGCCCTCTATCATTTCCGTAAGTTTTTGTTGAAAGATATTTTGCCATTGTTATTTTTCCTTGTAAACAATGACACGCAGAGTATTTAAAGTGGGATGAGCGTCAGAGTCCACTAGTAACTATTATACTAGAAAACTATTTATAATGCAACAAAATTAACGTTATTTTTTTGCCATTCGCTTGGCATAGGCCATAATGCATGATTTCTTATAATGAACTGTGTATTGTAATAATACATAAAGATTTGAGATATTTGATATACCCAATAAGAATAATCAACAGGCTGAGTGTTGGCTTTGGAATAATTAATTGTATCTTTATAGATGTTATTAACTGACTTGTCTATCGAATATAAATCAAACCCAATTAATTCAACACTGTCAAATTTTAAACTTGCTGCTAACAGAATAGCAAACCCGCCACTGCCCCAATGATCAGGATTATCTTTCTTTGTATCACCCGTGTAAGGTAAAACAGGAACTAGTCTAATGTTTTTATTTTTTTGTATTTTTCTAAAAAAATGAAACCAATCTGGTCGGACATATATTAGTGTATTTTTAGTTTCTTGATTATCAGTAGCTTCTGCAGCCATTCGTCTATCACAGCATACAAGATGATCTACTGTAACATCTCTATGAAGGGCATTACACCCTATCAATGTATGATCTGATCTATAAGTTTCTAGTTCAACGAGCCGTCGACTTTCACCGTTGCCAATAACAACGGCTTTTAGATTATTCGATTCGACCAAAGCCGTTCCACACTCCGGGATTACCAGCTCTTGTACATACCCACCCTACAAATTTTCCAGGACGAGGATCAGTATTCCATACTATATCACCTTCATTGAACGCACCACTAGTAGGTTCACTGTTTCCACTTAGGTGTAGCTTGTCGTTAAATTTTAGAGCACCATTAACATGTAATGAGCTTCTAGGATCGATAGATGAAACATTTACACCTAATTTTCCTAACACTGTAACTTTAGAGTCACCTTGAGAAGGATTACCTAGTACAATATTGCCGCCTGCTTGTATGGTAATTCTAGCAGTGTTATCAGTTCCTAATTCTAAATCAGTAGAATTGAAAGTACCGATGAATCCTACGTTAGGATCTGATGCTCCGATTACTATTTCTATATTCTGATCAACAATATCTAATGCTGCTTTGGGTTCTTCAGTACCTAGTCCAAGTCTATCAGTGTTGGCATCATACACCAAATATTGATTTACTCTAAATCCACCATCTACAATAAGTCCTTTTAAATGGCCGACTTCACGTAAATTGCTTTTAGTAACCGTTGGTCCTAGTTCTTTTTCTGATAAAACATCAATATTGTTAATTGAAATAGACTTACCTCGAGCAAGATCTAATGTTTCAGATAGAAAAAATCTATCAGGATTAGAAG
>Ga0208903_1001661_pt1 | contig 12020 bp, 9 predicted proteins | sample AntAceMetag02UKJ_FD_184769 | JGI IMG/M metagenome (GOLD analysis project Ga0208903, IMG submission 184769) | Saline lake microbial communities from Ace Lake, Antarctica - Antarctic Ace Lake Metagenome 02UKJ (SPAdes) (version 2) | ecosystem: Environmental > Aquatic > Non-marine Saline and Alkaline...
TCCGTCAAGTTTCGTCGAAATTCCCGGCAGGAATGGGTTGTTGGTTTTCACACCCTGGCATTACCACTTTTCGCCGGGTTTTTCATGCCCATTTCCCTCGAAAACAGGCCTTAAGTCCGTGCCATTCTTGCCTGACCCCAAAATAAGGGGCTCTCAAACGCTCTTTGCCTGACGAAAGAACCCCGGCGAGCGGACACCCGGCTAGGAGACCCATGATGCCTATTGGTAATCCTCGATGAGCAATCGGACATCGCCATCAATCTCACTCACCGCTTCTATGATCTCCTGCGAAGGAACGCCAGCGAAGTGAGCATCGTGTCTGGAGTCATCAGTTGTGAGATTATCAGATACAATCCCTACTATTTGTCCTCTCTGATTGATGACGGGGCCACCACTATTTCCGGGTCTTGCGAAGGCTGAGAAAAGGAAAAGTGTTTGGCCCGATATTGTCTCTATCGGCTCACTAGTTACCTCTCCATGCTGGATCGTGAGAGTTGCTTCTTTTGCCATCGGGATTTTCGGATATCCAAAGATATAGACCCGTTCTCCAACTGTCGGCTCGTAGAAAGCAAATCCTTCGGCGGCCCTAAGCTCCTCTCTTACCGTAACAATTCCGACGTCGATGGAGGGATGGGATTTAGCATCGGTGACCGTGAACTCTCTTTTGCCCATTTTCTGCTTCTCATGGAGCGTCATTCCGTCCACTACGTGCGCACATGTTAGGATGTGATTCTTACCCACGGCTATTCCTGTTCCTCCATGCTGATCGCCAGAGTCATTCTCACCGGTCAGATGAATGAGATGACGGTTAATCATGTAAAAAAGACAATCACCTCCTAATGCCGGAGACAACCAAGCACTCCCTTGAAGCTGTGCGCTTGAAAGCTCAAGCTGAAAGTAGTAGTACTTCGGCATGGAGGGGTTTGAACAAAACCCTTGGAGTGTCAGGATTCCCTCTTTCTCCATTGACTCCAAGAGATCGCGGATTCTATCCAAATACTGGCGTGGTTTAGGAAGTATGCCCGTTACGTTGAGATACTTCATAAACTCATCGCTAGAAAATGGTCGAATAATCTTAGGGTCGCAGTCTTCTTTCTCGATGATTTTGCACTTTTCGACGTAGTTGCCAGTGCTGAAGAATCGCAAGGCTTCAGTGGCAATTCCAATTCTCAAAAGCAAAGGAAGAGGGGCTATCTTGTGGAAGCGCTCTGGTTTCTGATCTTTCTCCATTGGTTCTTCTATGATGTGAACTCTAAGCAGAATACTGGCCGGAGACAGCAACACACTCAATCACAAAACAAAACGGCCCCGACCGAAGTAGGAGCCGTTTCTAAAACCCCGCAGAATGCCGGTTTGCCCCCCATCTAACCCAGGGCCGCAAGCGGCTTTGATTTTTCCCTTGTAAAGGCAATCTCCTATCGATCAATAATCCAATAGACATTTCTGACCGTAGTCGTGCCTCACGAAATCTGGCGGCAAGGGGAGGGCGTTGCGAAAGGAATTCCGGCTTTCGAGATTTCGACGAGGAAGGACCTTCATTCCAAATCCATCCCGAGTTTTCGGGGTCCGGCAACATTCCATGACTTTTGATGAAGAGGACGCTATTTTTTATAATACTAGGCAACATTCCTCGACTTTACCCATTCTCCTATTCTCACCGGAAGCTCCTGCTTAAAATTCCAAGGGACAGGCTCCCGGCAATTCCAAGGGAAAGGCTCCCGGCAACTCCTCAACGAGATCTAAGTGAACGATGCATGGCTTCTTCGTTTCAAGAAAAGTTCAATTCCAGCAAGATGAATCTTGAAGAAAGGAAATTCCTATCCTTCTATCGTAACGATGCCGTGCGTAAAATGTGGAAAAAAAGCGAGAATGCATTGTCCGGCCTTGGACGGGGCCTTGTGTTCCCGGTGTTGTGGAACCGGGAGGGGCAGCGAAATCCAGTGCACGAGGGATTGCGAATTCAATCCTTTCGGTATTCATGGGTATGATAAGTTCTCGGAAATCGATAGCAAACTGCCCTCGAAAATGATGCGAATCATGCTTCGGAACGGGGTCACTGAATCGAGCCTGTCTCTCATGATGCGGAAGTTCTCGCTCGAACAAGGTGGCAACGAAAGTGACACGGGAGTTTTTGGAGGGATGATAGACTGGTTTTTCCACGAGCCAGTTTCAGATCGGGAGGAAAGCCGATGGGAGTTGCGAGAGGAACTCGGTTTCGCCCGAGACCTGAGCAAGGACGACACGCGCATTATGGAGGCCCGGCGGCATTCGTTGCCCACGCTTGTTGAATTGCAGCGTACGGAAGGGACGGAATTAACCTGGGCGAGGGACCTGCTCGATCCTGAGCTGGGAGAGTTCCAGATCCTGGACAAATCGCTGGTGAATGCGTTCGAACCTTTTAGGGTCGTTTTTGGCTACCTGACGCAGTTGGATCACTTCTTTCGGGCAGAAGGGTCTTTTTCTATCGTTCCGCTCGATCGTCGCGACGAGTTGGTTGACTTCATTGAGCTTGAATCGGACGCAGATACCTCCCTGGGAAAGAAGCGATGGTTGCGTTTGCATACCCCAATGGTGGCGGAGCAATTACGTCAATTAACGGAACAAGCAAAAGAGGAATTTCTGGCCAATTTAGATCCGACACTTGTGCATTCCATTTATCGCTCATCCTTGAGCCAGGACCAGTGGCGGAAACACTTGCTGCTCGTGAAAGAGCTTGAAGAAGGAGATCCAGAAGATGGAGATGGGGAGATTCCCCCGGGAATACCTGTGGTAGCAGAGTTCGAATGGTTGCGCCAGGGCTGCAGTAATTCGGCTCCCAAGTCAGCCTTTTCACGGTCCCGGCTGAATCCAGATGGAACGGCCACGGAGTTGCTGGGAACCATCATGATTGCTGACGGGTATGTGGCGATCTCCTGTTACGGCAAGACTCTTGCCGCCTGGCTTCGGGAACAGTGGGAGCGGGAGTTCGCGCCTTCCGATCTGGTGTACGAAAGGGAGTCCCTTACAGATTTGCGGGAAATGAAGGACTCTGGCGGAAAGCATCCTATCAAAAAACAGCCGCCGACCGAGCAAGTGAATTCGATTACCAGAGAGTTTGAGCAGCGTCATTATCAGGGGCTTCTACAAGAGACAGTCCCGGCTCTGAATGGCATGACTCCTTTGGAGGCAGCCGGGAGCAACTCTCAGGGTGATCGCAGGGCCTTGGAAAGTTGGGCCAAAGGATTAGTTCAGAACCTAAATTCAAGATACGGCAGGGAAGGGGCTGATTTTGCCTGGTTTTTCTCAGAAATTGATTGTGCCGAACTGGTGCCCGGAGAGTGGCGAATTCCTTGACGCATTTTCAACCGGACAGCTGGAAATTTGCGCGAGGGATATTCGCGCGAGGGACAGGCCCTGGGAGTTTTCCGTCTTTACGTCCGCTTGCTCTTCGACGAAAATGTCGCGAGCGCGGTGAAGGGACGTCTTTTGATCGCACTTGTTTATCTCATCGTCCCTTTTGATCTCCGTCCTGAGGGCACTCTTGGTCCCCCAGCCTACATCAACGATGCATTTCTTCTCGTCACCTGACTTATTAATTTGCTGAACTAAGACGTCGTCCCGCGCGGTCGTATCGAGCTACACTGGTCAGGCACTTCCGAGACGCTGGACCTCGTCTTAGCTTCGAGCACGTTTCTTTCAGAGAACGTTGATTTTTTCCGACAGATTGGAGATTGGGCAGATAAAACCTGGTATCAGGCGACTTAAGGAGAGCGCACTGCTTTCGCCCGAAACAAAGATGATTCGCCGGGGGTAGCGCAGAAATGTAGCGGCGTTGGGAACAACGCCGACAGCAATGCCCCGACTCAGATTTTAGGCGCTGTTCGTTCGATCTCAAAGACAACGCCTCACGCTTAAGAGTGCGGCCCCACCGCAAGCTCTCTGTCCGATTTTGACGAAAGGAAGCCGCGAAAAGTTTGCGTTTCACGCCCAATTCAGGTTTCATTACAGACACTAAATTCGAAGTAGAATACTAAAATCCGAAAAAGATGAACCGACGTGAATCACTCAAAGTCACTGCTCCGGCTTTTGCATCCCTCGCAGTTGGCATAACGTTAACTTCGTGCTGGGAGAGTGGTCCGGAGGGAAAGCCTCCCTATGGTTTTCTCGATCTCTTTAAGGACGGTGCCGATTTCGTCGGATTCGACGGCAAACCACTACGAATCACTGCACTTGAGGTTGCCGAGTACATGGAAGAATGGACCAAAAAATACGGAGACAAGGCAACTCAGGCATCGATTGTTGCGATCGGAGTAGGCAGCTGCCTCAAGGTGCTTCCCTTTCCTGCTGCGCGAATCGCAGGAGTAACGCTGAATAAGGCCGGTATCATCTCGCTGAAACTATTGAAACTCGATTGGGAAGAAATCTCCGAGTCCATTGAAATTCAAGACGAAGAGGCGCGGGATGAGATTCTAAGTAAGCGAAAAATTACCCTCTACAGAGGAGACGGCGAGACATTTCCAAGAGCCGTCGATACGTTCGACTACTAATCCACTATTTTTCTAAGCTCAAAATTCAAAATTACCTTCTCAAGGAAAACTACGCAATGGCTCTCTGGCTCATCCGCTCCGGCAAAAACGGCGAATTTGAAAATCGGTTTCTCAATGAAAACCGCATTTATTTCAACTGGAGTGATCTCAACACCGATCTTTCCGCTCCGAAAAGCCGCGAGGCATTCTACGACGTTTTCTTGGACGTCTATCCAGAGTCGAAGGTGAACGCGGTGAAGAACTGGGCGAGGCAAGGAATGCAGTTCGTTCAGGGAATGCAAGTAGGCGACTGGGTGGCGATGCCGGGCAAATTCAACCCAGTGATACATTTCGCAAAGATTACGAGCGACTACCGCTTTGACCCGTCAGGCGAAGACCGGTTTCAGCACTCTCGATCCGTAGAGTGGTTCGCCGTCGACATCCCGCGGGATCGATTCGACCAAGATGTGCTCTATTCATTAGGAGCTTTTCTCACCGTCTGCCGAATCAAACGAAATAACGCCGACGAGCGGGTTCGCGAGATGGAAAAGAATGGGTGGGTCGTGCCCAAGCTATCCAAGGCGACTTTGAGCGATTTAACGGAAACAGACACGGAAGAAGCCAGCGACGAAGGATCAACTTCTTTTAATATCGAGGAAACTGCCAATGATCAGATTTCTCGACTAATCCTCGCCAAATTCAAGGGCCACGGACTGGCGACCTTGGTCGGTGCCATCCTCGAAGCCCAAGGCTACACGATCTATCAGCCACCGGAGGGACCCGACCACGGTGTCGACCTCCTCGCCGCAACCGGTGCCCTGGGATTCGGGGATCCCCGGATCTGCGTCCAAGTGAAGTCATCCGACGGTCCGGTGGAACGAGTCGTCCTCGATCAACTGATCGGAACGATGCAGAACTTCAACGCCCAACAGGGGCTGCTGGTGAGTTGGGGAGGATTTAAGCAATCGGTTGAGAAAGAGAGAGCAAACCAGTTCTTCCGCGTGCGACTCTGGAATCGGGACGACCTCATCGAGCAACTGCTGGAGCACTATGACAAACTGGATGAGGACTTGCGGGCAGAACTTCCACTAAAACGAATTTGGACCATTGCCTTAAGTGGCGACTAACGACCTCAGGAGCAAGGTTCTCCCCCAGCCATCCCTCAGCCCCCGAAAACCTGCGCAGCCGCAAAGAACTCACCGGGACAGCGCCGCTTTTCCGAGCGCTTGCTTCGCGATCTTCCGGCCGAAGTTTCCGGCAACGAGCGTGGCCTGCCTTGCCCGTGAGCGGACTCGGTTTTTCATCCAGTGGACGGATTCAACGTGGTAGGCCTCCCCGTGAGTGAATCCTGTCTTGTAAGATTCATCCCCGCTGAGAAAGTCGAGAACCTCGACGCCGTCTTCTTTGATCCACTCGTCGATCCGTCGCAGAAGAAGACACTTCCCGGGGGCGAATTTTCCGAACTCGGAATTGAAGCCGGTGAGGTAGCCGAAGTAGCGTTTTCCTTTCGCAAATCCGATATCGATCGCGAGCATTTCCCCCTGGTCAATGAGAGCGGAAACCTGGAGGCCGACCTCGGGATCTTTCGATGCTTCACCGAGGAGGCTAAATAGAGCTTTATCGATGAGCGGGCTGATGCCGTCTTTTCGGAAATGATCGGCATGAAAATCGGCAACGTTTTCCAGATCTGAAACCCGGATTTCGTGGCCTCTCAGAATCTCGATACGCGAGGATGGCATGGCTCTATCGAGTCGCTTCAGGGAGCGTCTCATGTCCAGCCGTCTCTTACCGGGCAATGACGAAAGGTAGGATTCAAGACCTCCCTTGATTTCAACAATGGGACAGGGTGCCTGAGCTTTCGAAACGACGATCATTTCATCGTTCTTTGAAGCTTCGCTCTGAAAGTAAGCATGTAGAAAACCTTCAGAGGAAAGCTTCCAAAAATAGAACCGGTAAGCGGGGAACTCTTCTTGAACGAAATCAAAGATCACATCCATCGCTTTGAAGGCATCTTCCTCGCAGCCCGCAAGAATGTCCTGATAGTCGCCGCTGTGATCCCCTGCCAGCCGGATCTGGCGGCCTTTCCGGTAGCACGGCAAAATCGCTACCGTCTCGCCACCTCTCTCGACGAGAAGCACGAGCGGCGAGTCATACCGTTCCGTGAAATAGCGATACCAGGCGAGGTTCCAGGTAAAAGTCTGAAAAGGGGACGCGAACTTCCCCGTCAACTTCCGCCAGGGTAATTCGAGTTTTTCGATCTCCTCGACTGTCTCGACGAGATGGACTTTCACACCATCAAGACGGACATCGCGCTTCGAGTCCGGGCGGGGATGATGAAGCGCTTTGCTCCTTTCATCACTCACTCGCTCAAGATCACTGGCTTCGGTCGCCTTCATGATTCAAAAAACGATTCTTCCGGTTTTACGGGACGGAGACGATTCATGAAGGCATCCACTCGCCCCTTCACGCAACCGCACTGACGCTTCGGTCGCCTCTCCGTGAGAGTCGAGCGAGGAGACCACAGGTAGAGCGTCTGGCAACGTCAATGTCATCATTCTAATTATGGTAATTATAATATTTAATCATGAAACCACAAGCCAGATTGTCCTCAGCTTCTATTGAGGCAGATTCACACGTCCTTCGAATCCGCTTCGGGCGGCTCAACGACGAGCGCAATGAGCTGCTCCCCGGCGGAAAAGGCGCTGGATTTGGGTCCCACAACGAGGAGTTCTCCGCCATTTTTGATCCGAAAGAGAATCAGAGCGCTCTCCCCGTAGTGACTCCGAAAATCATCGATCGTGAATTCGCTATTCAAGGTCGTGCATTTCATTGTCGCACCGGATCGCGCAAGGGCCTCGATCTCAGCCGAACTCACGGCGCGATCACCGAAGTAACGGCCATGAAACTCCGAAGAGGAGGATTTCCGCTCCGATCCATCAGAGTCGGCCGGCTTAAGTTGATACACGTTCGAGATCCCGAGGGTGTGTCCGAGATTGATGCAGGCGAGGGTATTGACCTGATCGTTTGGAGTCGTCGCAAGAACGCTTCCGATTCCGACCATATCGATCTCTTCGGAAGCGTAGTCCGAGAGCACGTTAGCATTAACCGCAGCGATCCCGGCCATTCTTGCTCGGCTCGTCGCTCCGTAGTTACTGTCGATCATGAGGACGCGAAATCCCTGGTCCTGCACCAGCTTTGCCGCTGAGACCGCCCAGTCTCGAATTCCGACGAAGAGGATTCCCTGTGGGTTCTTCAAAGCCAGCCCAAGTTTTCTCGCGAGAGGAGCCGCGAGCAAGCCGTAGAATGCGACGGTTCCCACAATGATGGTGTAGGTGATCGGAACAATCTTCGCGGCCTCTTCCGCAAAAGCACCTCCACTCTCAGCGAGCTCCAGTGCGAAGACTGAGGAAACCGCCGCCGCAACAATCCCGCGAGGTGCCATGAGGGCGAGGAAGAGCATTTCCCGTTTCGGGATTTTGCTGCCGAGGGTGCTGATGAAAACACTTAACGGCCTCACCACGACGATCAGGGCAACGAGCATGAGCAGCGCCTCTTTCCAAACCAACTGAATGTCATCGATTCCGATGCGGGCTCCGAGCACGATAAAAAGGCAAGAAATAAGAATCGTTCGAAGAATCTCCTTAAACTCAACGACGTGACGAATCTTCGCCCGCTCCTGATTCGCAAGGCCAATGCCGAGGATCGTGACCGTGAGCAATCCCGATTCGTGCTGAACGAAGTTCGAAAGAGTGAAGAGAGACAACCCTACCGTGAGAACCACCACAGACTGGAGAAAGTCGGGCACCCAGTGACGACTGAGCACGTAAGAGAGACCGACCGCAGCCCCATAGCCCAGACCAATTCCCACGAGGAGAGTTTTTCCGAGTCCGATGAGAACCCCTTCGGCACCGGAATGCCCGTGACCGAATAAGGCGCCGAAAACAAGAACCGCGAGGATCGCACCAACGGGGTCAATCACGATACCCTCCCACTTCAAAACGGAATTCACGGATCGCTTCGGCCTCACCGAATTCAAGAGCGGCACGATCACCGTCGGCCCTGTCACAACAAGAACGGCGGCGACGAGAAAAGAAACCTGCCAACTGAAACCGGCGAGATAGTGCGCCGCCACCGTCGTCAGCCCCCAGGTGACCATGCTCCCAAGACCGATGAGACGCAGGACCGTCCCGCCGGCTTCTTTGAGCTCGGAAAAGCGCAAGGTGAGCCCGCCCTCCAGCATGATAATCCCCACCGCCAGCGAGACAATCGCAAAGAGCGTCTTCTGCTCGACGATGGCTGATTGGTCATAAAATTGACCAGCCACAAAACCCGTCGCGAGTAAAAGCAAGATCGACGGCGTCTTCAACTTCCAGGCTAGCCATTGCGCCCCGATACCTAGAAACAGGACCGCAGTGTAAAAGATGAGACGTTCGTCCATGAGTGAAAATAAGAAGCGCTCAGCCGCCCTCCCCGGAGGCAACGCTATCGCCCTTAACGGGATTTCCAATTCCTTTTTCAATGCAATCAGGTTAAAAGTAAAAGGGTAGCTCTCACCCCCGGAATCGTAACCGAAGACAAATCCCCGTATGTTCAGACGCCCCCTCCCGCTCCTTCTCGCAACCAGCCTCGCCATTTCCGTTTTCTCAACCGTGATCGGGCAGGAAATTGTCGCCGCCCCCGAGGTGACGGCCGCCGTCGAACTCGCCCCCGACGTCGTCAAGTCGCTCGAAGCGCTCCGGTCCGTCCGCGAATCACTCACTTTAGTGAAAGAGGAAATCGCCACCGTCGAGGCACTGTCCCGCACCGCAACCGAGACCGAGATTCCACAAATCGAGGCCGAACTGAGCCTCCTCAACGCGCGGCAGCAATCTCTCCAGGACGATTTCGAAGCCATCGCCACGGGGATCGATCCTGAAGCCTTTGAAGGAAACCTCGATACGGAATTTGTCCTCACCAATGAGCTCGACACCCTCCTTGAACCGATCATCGGGGAACTGAAATCGCTCACCGAAAAGCCCCGCGAAATCGAACAGCTCAGGAGCGATCTCGCCCGTTGGAAAACGAAACTGAAGACGACCGAGGCCGCGTTAACCAACCTATCCGACCTTCCGCAGGATCAGCTCTCCGAAGCCCTCGCGACCTCCGTCGCCGAAATCAAATCGCTTTGGGAAACACGGAGAACTCAGGCGGAGAATCGCATTCAGGCAATCGGCTACCAACTCGAACAGGCCGAGCGCAGCCAGCCCAGCTTCATCGAAACCGCACGGGAAGGCCTTCGCTCTTTTTACAAAAGCCGGGGACGGAACTTTCTCCTCTGCATCGTCGCCTTCTTCGCGACTTTCTTTCTCCTGCGATTTCTTCACCAGCGGGTCGATCAATTCTTTCCGTGGAAGAAAAAACAAAAGCGCCCCTTTTACCTGCGCCTCATCGATGTCGGGCTGAACGTCTTTTCCGTCCTCGGGGCCGTCGCGGCTTCTCTCATCACCCTTTATGCAACGGGCGACTGGGTTCTCATGGGCCTCGCGATTATCGTCTTGATCGGAATCGCCCTCGCCGCAAAAAACGCTCTGCCTAAATTTTATGATCAGGGACGCCTCCTCCTCAACCTCGGGGAAATCCGCGAGGGAGAGCGCGTCACTTACAACGGAATCGCGTGGCGGATCGACCGCCTCAGTTTCTACTCGGTTTTGATCAATCCGGATCTGCGCGGCGGGATGTTGCGCCTTCCCGTCAATCAATTGAGCGGCCTCATCTCGCGTCCCGTGAGCGATGAGGGAGAATTGTGGTTTCCCTGTCACGAGGGCGACTGGCTTATGCTGCCCGATGAAGGACTCGGTCGCGTCATTGCCCAAACTCCGGAGTATGTCCAAATCGTGAAGCTCGGTGGCGCGAAAATCATGATCCCCACGACCGATTTTTTGTCCAAATGCCCCAAAAATCTGTCGCCCGGATTTCGGATCTCCTCCCTTTTCGGCATCGACTACGACCTCCAGGCCGACTGCACCACGACGATCCCGGAAACGATGTGGGCATACATTACGAAAGAACTCACCGCCCTCGTCGCCGATCGTGAAAAACTCGTGAGTCTCAAAGTCGAATTTGCCTCAGCGGGGGCGTCCTCGCTCGATCTCGCGATCATCGCGGATTTCAATGGGGCACTCGCTTCCAAATACCAGGTTTACGAGCGGGCGATCCAGCGTTTCGCGGTGGAATGCTGCAACGAAAACGGCTGGAGCATTCCGTTTACCCAGATCACCCTGCACAACGCCTTTCCGGAACCGCCGAAGGCTCCGCCCGCGCAAATCGAGGAAAAACCGAAACTTCCTTAAGTTTCGTTTGATTGAGACCGACTTAACCCTGTTAGGTCAACCACGCTACCCTGTTAAGTCTCCCCTGATCTATGTCCGAAAGGCAATCAGACAAAATTCGTCGCAAAAGCTATCTCCGGCTTGTTTTCGTTCAAATCGAGAACGTCTACAACGCGGTGCACCGTTTCCTCGCCTGGATCACGGGGCGACTCGGAAAGCCGATGACGGCGGAGATCTACTACGCGACCCCCGTCGACTGGGGCGTCACCGTGAAGGGCCGGGCTCTCCTTGCAAAGGAATGGCACGAACCCCGCCCTGAGGACAGCCGCCTCAAAAATTTCATCCAGATGTTCAAACGCTGGACGACGCCGGAACGACCTTTCACTCTCCTCCGCCTCAGCCTCGGCGGAAATGCGACCGAAGTTCGCGCGGACAACGAGGGCTATTTTGAAGCTGACATTCCCAAGTCTCAATGCCATTCCGAGACGCTCCTCATCGAGCTTCCTGAATCGGAAGTCTCCGACTCGATTGAGCATCCTCTCCATCAGGTCGGAAAGGATTTCAAAGTCGTCGTCGTCAGCGACATCGACGACACCGTCCTCATCACCCACGCCGCGAATCGACTTCGCATGGTCCTCACGACCATTTTTGGGAACGCTCTCACGCGCCAGCTTTTCCCGGGGTCGCCTGAGCTTTTTCACGCCCTGCACGAAGGTCCCTCCGGCAATCACGAAGGCAATCCAATCAACTACGTAACGAGCTCGCCTTTCAATCTTCACAGTCTCCTCCAGCTCATCTTTCAGGAAAACAAAGTGCCGATGGGTCCGTTTTTCATGACCGACTGGGGTATCGATGCGGATAAATGGTTTAAGATCAGCCACCGTGATCACAAACTCGACTCACTGGAGGAAGCGATCAAATGGCACCCTGACAAACCCGTCATCCTCATTGGTGACAGCGGCGAGCACGACACCGCGATTTATGTGGAGGCAGCCCTGATGCATCCTCACCTCATCGACCTCATCCTCATCCGCGATGTCACGAGCCGCGAGCGCCTTGAGCATCTCAAGGAAGAAGTCACGAAGCTGGAGGAATCCGGCACTCGCTTCGCGTTTTTCCGGGACTCCACCGAAGCGGCGATCGTGCTCCGGGAACGCGGTTGGATATCTGAAGCTCAATTCAAAGAGGTTGAAGACGCCGTCGAGAG
>Ga0208903_1001665_pt1 | contig 12000 bp, 16 predicted proteins | sample AntAceMetag02UKJ_FD_184769 | JGI IMG/M metagenome (GOLD analysis project Ga0208903, IMG submission 184769) | Saline lake microbial communities from Ace Lake, Antarctica - Antarctic Ace Lake Metagenome 02UKJ (SPAdes) (version 2) | ecosystem: Environmental > Aquatic > Non-marine Saline and...
AGTCTTTCAATTAGTGTTTGCATTTTGTTTATTTTTTTAGTGTTCATATATATTATCAGATCGATCTCGTGTCAACCCTGCATTCGTGTATAGCATTTTAGTAAAAGTCTTGTCTTATCCAGTTGAAGATAATTCTGTCGACTGTCATTTTATCAGATCGATTCAGCTCTTGATATTCTTCGGTTAGTTTATATTTTCCCGGACTAAAGTCGTAAAGATTTGAAGCTATAGTTTGTAAGTTGTTTTTTCCTAGTAATGTTTGCATAATTTATATTTGTTTTAGTTACATTTATATTATCAAAAGGATCTCGTGTTAACCTTTTTTTATTTAGTTATTTAATATGTCTTCAATAGAGTCTTTAGTGTATGGTAAAACTTCATTACAAAAAAATCTTTCGATCATATCTTCACTTGGATTAGTATTCATAAATTCTAATACTTTACTTTTTAAATTCATATCTTTATTTTTTAGTTACATTTATATTATCAATTGTTATTCGTGTCAACCCTGCTTTTGTGTATAGCATTTTAGTTATTATTATATTGTTCCATATTTTTTAAAGAATTCCAATCTAGAAGCTTTTAAATATTCAATTTCCTTGTGGACTATTGTTTTATTTAGCAAATAGTAAGTCACTTTAAAATCTCCTTCAATCTTTTCAATTATTTCTTTCATCTTATTATTATTTAGTTACATTTATATTATCAATAAAGATCCGTGTCAACTCTTTTAAATTATAAAGAGATAAGGCTCGGCTATTGGGTGAGGTCTAGCCAAGCGTAGTCCTGATCATCATTAGAATCCAAGTCATAATAGGTAGTCTGCATAGCGTGTGTGTTAATTGGTTACATTTATATTATCAATAACACCTCGTGTCAACCCTTTCACATTGGGGTGGGGGAGCCTGGGATATTGGGGTGAGGTCACCGCCACGGCATAAAGTATATAAAAACCAACATTAACGCCATTTAAATAGACTAATGCTGGTGAATACCAACGTTGCAGCGGTAAGCACTCGGCTCGGATCTAGGACGTGAGGTTCGCTCGAGACTAGGACGTGAGGTCAGGCACACACCATACCCAACCACGTACACACCACCACACCCCAATGTAAACTTAGTATATCTACCAGGAAAAGGCTAAAGCTGCACCAGAACTCACCGAAAAGGCAAAACCTCAACGCCAAACATACAGAAAGGTGGGGGACCCGGCCAAAACGAAACGGAAAAGGTTTTTAGTTGGTGGTGTAGATATATATATGTTACAACTCACCTCTCTTTACTTAATATTTTTAAATCGGGGGTAAAAAAAAATTTTTTTTTTATTATTTTGGTGTAGTAGTGCGACGTTAGGCTGTTAATTAAATAATTAGTAGGCTAATGTCACACTATTATTGGTGTGTAAAATGGGGGGCTTGTGCGTGAATATATAATGTATACAAAAAACGATGGATTATGGCGATTAACTTGGGTTTGGAGGCGGTTACTACTGTGTATTTGGGTGTGGAGACGGTTACGGCTATATATTTAGGTACAGAGACGGTTATATAGATATGGGAAAACAGAAATTATCACCGGAGGGGGCCAGGGCTAAGGCTAGGCGTGATTTGGCTGCGGCTAATAATCCTGATAGGAAGGCAAAGCGGGCGGATAGTCAGATGAAGAGGCGTGAGGCGATAAAGTCTGGTAGGAATATAAAGGGTAAGGACTATGACCACAATAGTGGTAAGTTTACATCGGTAAAACATAACCGTGGCGGCACGCAGGCTGTGGATAAGAAGGATGGTACTAAGGCAGAAAAGAAACAATCAAGGAAAGCATAAGATATGGCAATAATATATAACTATGAGGTATCAACAGAGCCAAAGTTAGGAGACTTACTTATAGGTACTGATACGAATTCGGGTGGTAAGCCCACGAAAACTTTTTCAATAGCTTCGCTTGTTGGATTAGTGGGTACTAATGTACCTGGTGGTGGAACTGTAACAAGTATAAGTACTACGGCTACTAGTTTTATAAGTATGATGGGGGGAACGATCACTACTAGTGGTTCATTATCGGCATCGTTATCGGCTACTGGAACGCCTTCAGCATCTAACTTTTTAAGGGGAGATAATGTATGGGCAGCACCTACGGCGGGTACAAATACTACTTATAGTATATCTGCAGTACAGAATGGTTTAAATAATAATATAAGGCTAACAGGGAGTGATACATCGCAAACTATAGTTTCTTTGATAGCTGGTGCAAACATTGTTCTTACTAATAATGGCGCTAGTGGTATTACAATTGGGGTTACAGGACTTCCTTCTGGCACGGTGACAAGTGTTACTGCCGATGGGGGATTATATATAGTTAGTGGATCTGCTACGGTAAATCCAGTACTATCGGTTGACTTGACTGGTATTAATAACTATATTAGGTTTGGTGAAGTGCAAACAACAGCTATAAGTGATGACTTCATAGCTTTCAATCAGAACTCGAGTGACAATGTTAAAACAACAACACTTGGGGCTATAACACCTTCAGCACTATCGCTTGTTAAAGATTATATAGATGCCGGTGATGTTGGAGATGTAAGAAATGATGCGGATACCTTTACTACCTCTGCATCTATACAACAAATGGTTAGTTTAACAGCTGCTGAATATGCGGGTATAGCCACTAAGGATGCTAATACCTTATATGTAATAGTAGGTGCAGCAACTACATACACAACTACATTAGGATTTACAAATACAATATCGGGTACTCAGTACACTATAACAGGTGATCAAGCGGGACTTACTAAAACAGGTATTGCCGGAGCGTCATATGCTTACAATTCTGGTGTTGTACCTAATTCAGGATATTATTTTTCTTCCGGTCCTAGCGTTGTAAACGCGGCCGGCGCTTTCAGCGCAACGGAAACAGTTAATACTACATTGTCCGGCACGGTTACAGTGATTGATGTGCCCCCTATTACGGCTACGCTATCTGTATCTACGGGTGGTGTGCAAGGATCTCAATTTACATTGGGTGGCGATTTAACGGGTGCAACACAATCTGGCCCTTCTCCACTTACATATGCTTTTGCTACGACTATTACACCTGCTGCAGGTTATGAGTTTACTTCTGGCCCTACGGTATCAAATGCTTCTGGTACAATTAATGGTTCTCAAACCGTGGTTACTAGTATAACAGGGGTGTTGGAACAAACAGCGCCGGCGCCTGTAACGGTAACAAGTTCTTTAGTTAATAACCTCACGGGCTTTGCTTCGCAAGTTGTGATATTTACATCGCCAGGATCATTCTCCGGAAACTCACCGGTTGCATACAACTTTACACTTAATTATTCTTATGATGAAACCAATTATATGATAGAAAACCTTAGTTTTACTGGAGATATTAATGGAAGCGCTACATCAAGTAAGACGGCTGTAATATATGCTACTGGTAATGTAATAGCTGTAAGCAATCCCGCTGTAGTAAACCTTAGTTTATCCAATACTATATCTGGGGCATCAAATGGATACACCTTAGGTGGTGATCTAAACGGTGCAACACAATCAGGTGCCACACCTTTTGCTTATGCATTTAATACTACTGTTACTCTTGCTTCGGGTTATGAATGGATGGGTGGTACTGCGCCTACTATAAGTAATGCTGCCGGCACTACTCCCACTGCTGGTCAGCAAACTGTTACAACTACAATATCAGGGGCTACTGTGCAACAATCTGTGCAACCGGTTACTGCTACTCTTGGCGTTACATACAATATAAGCGGTGAGCAAGTTTGGTCTCCAAGCGGTTATTTAACTGGTGAGACACAATCTGGACTACCGACTTTCAACTACGATTTCAGCAGCAGTACACCTAGTATTACTGTACCTGCAGGATATGGTTTCTCTTCAGGTCCTACAACTACAGGTGATATAGCTGGTCAAATAAGCGTGAACACTCCCATTCCAATAACTGTTACAGCTACAGTTGTTGCCGAGCCAACATATAACTATTATGCAGTTAGAGGATGCCCTAATTCGTTCTATGAGAATCGAGATATGTTTATTAGAACTTACTCTACATTACCGGATGCAAATGGAAACCCAAGTAGTTCAAGTACTATCAGTTGGAATGGTCAATCATTCTATGCATACGCTACGTTAACAGAAGCTCAATGGAATACAGGATCAGGAGATTTAGCTTCAATAACATATAGCGGTTCTGTTTCTGCTGGTTGCCCTGCAGCGCCAACAGGCACAGTTAACTTAGCATTCACAAACAATGTAACTGGTGGTAACTTTACAACAAGTCTAACACCTGGTGCATCTATAACGGGTAATGTGGGTGATGCTTATTCTTTCGTACATACTATAACCGCAGATTCTGGTTATGCATTTGATTCAGGACCAACTTGGACTCCTAGTGCCACAATATCTGGTACTATACCATCTGGAACAACAACAATAGCGCAGTCTGTCACTGGTAACGTTGTAGTTGCACCATCTTGTACCTCTTATATAGTAACAAATGAGGGCGGTTCAACAGGATCTTTCACATATGAAAGGTGCAACAATGGGAATATTATAGATGTAACGCTGGCCCCTAACGTATCATCTGCTACTTTTTGCGCCAGGAATAATTCAATAATTATGCCAAACACTTTTACTGAAACAGAATACGGTCCTTGCTAATAAACATAAAAAAACTAAAAATAAAAAATGGCAATAATATATAATTATCCACAAGCAACCCCAAAGGCAACCGACTTGCTCATAGGTACTGTTACTTATGAGGCGGGTGTTGCGGATCCAATAGATGGCAATCCCACAAGACAATTCACTATAGGTGATGTTGCAAAGCTGGTTTCGTCATATGTATTGTCAAGTCAAGCTTCTGGTACAAACGCAACTTTAGTATTAACCAATAACCTTGGCAATATAAGTGCGGTAAACCTTATTCGTGGCACTGGCATATCTATTGTTAATACCGGTGCAAATGGTGTTACTATAGGTAACTTAGGTGTTTTATCGGTTAGTGCTTCAAACACTAATTACATAACTATGACTCCTTCAGCTACCTCTACAGGGGCTGTTGTATTTTCCGCAGCTCTTTCGGCTAGTGGAACGGCTGGAGCCACAAGTTATTTAAGAGGGGACAACACTTGGTTTACACCGGTTAACACGGTTAGTACAACTGATTCTACTTTTATTAATCTTACCCCTACAGCACCTACAAATGGTACTGCAATTATTACAGCATCGTTATCAGCTACAGGTACACCAACTAATTTAACATTCTTAAGAGGAGATAATACGTGGACTGTACCTGCGGGTGGAGGTACTGTTACCTCTGTTACCGCTGGTGCTGGTATTGCTGTGGATAACACAAATCCTAATGACCCTATAATAAGTAATACAGGTATACTATCAAATATAGCTGGTACAGGGATATTAGTAACAACAGCTTCGGGTAATTCAACAATAACAAATGATGGGGTTCTATCCGTTACAAGTGCAGACGCTAATCTTATAACAATAGGTGGTACTGCGGCGGCGCCAACTGTTACAGCTAATACTTCAACTATTGTAACTAGCGGAACTAATTTGGTTACCTCTGGAGTAATATTTGATTACGTTACCGCGCTTAATTATATACCTTATTCAGAAACATCTACAGCTTTAATGCAATTTGTTGATGCTGCCAATACGCTGGGAACATCGAATACGGTTGTGCCTACTCAATTAGCGGTTAAAACGTATATTGATAATGTAACTACAGGAGGGCTTATATTTCAAGGGGGCTACGACGCTTCTACAAATTCTCCTAATATAACTTCTGGAACCGGTATAATACAAGGTTGGACTTACGCTGTTACTGTTGCTGGAGACGGAGGCGGTTTTTGGAACCCAACGTTAGGTATAGGTGATTTAGTTGTAGCTAATATAGACAATCCAACTACAATTGCTGATTGGACAGAAGTCCAAAGCAATATAGACGTCGCTACGGCAACCGTTCAAGGTATAGCGAGTTTTCCTACTGCTGGAGGGTTAGAAGTTGTTACAGGAGCTGTATCAATGCCAGACATTGTAGGTTTAACACCTGGATCATACACAACAAGTAATATTACAGTTGATGCTAAAGGTAGGGTAACTGCTGCCTCTAATGGTGTAGCGGGTGGGGTAACAAGCATTACTGCAACAACCCCAATATTAGCTTCATCTTCTACTGGGGCTATAAATATTTCGATTCCTTCTGCCAGCGGGGCATCTGACGGTTATTTAACAAGTGCAGATTGGACAACATTTAACAGTAAAACAACAAACACAGGGACTGTCACTTCTGTAGGATTAACAGGCACAGGTATAGCCGCTCTTGCTATCACAGGATCCCCTATAACAACTAGTGGGACTTTAAATATTGCGCCTACCGGCGGAACAGCGGGTCAGTTTTTACAACAAGATGGTAATTGGGCTAGTATTCCAGCCGGAGATACTTACGACCTTAATGCTACTCAAGACGGTTTAAACGTAGACGTAAATTTAACTTCAGGCTCTGGAACTGATAATTCAATAATTCAGTTTACTGCCGGAAGTGGTATTACACTTACTAGGAACAGTGCTAATGAAATAACAATAGAAGGGTCTAGCGCTGGAGCTACAATAGTAAAAGATGATTTTGTTGGAGATGGTGCAACTACAGCATTTACTTTATCTGTTTCCCCTATATCTACATTATTCACTAGTGTTTATATTGCTGGTGTATATCAAGAAAAAGAAACATATTCTATAACAGGTAGCACGCTAAACTTTACAACAGCCCCTCCAAACGGCGGTTCTATTGAGGTTATTTCATTGGTTTCTAATAATATATCTCCTAGTGCAAATACAATAACTAGGGATGATTTTACGGGTGTTACAGCCCAAACGGATTTTACGTTATCTACTGCACCTCCAAGCATTGACTTTATGGATGTGTATGTGAACGGGGCTTACCAAAATAAAGATACATATACTTTAGTAGGCACAACATTATCATTCTCTGAAGCGCCAGATGCTGGAGATGCAATTGAAACTATGATTATTTCAACAGCCTCTTTAGTTACTGCGGTAAGCTCGGTAAATGGGCAAACAGGGGCTGTTGTTTTAAACAACCCTTTTGTTATATCTACAAGTACAGCCGCTATAGCAGGTTCGTTGTATGTGCTTACAGCGGATTTAACATTGACATTACCGTCTAGTCCAACAAACGGAGCGTCTGTTAAAATGTCAAACTTATCGGGTGTTGCTACTTGTATAGTTGGTAGGAATGGGAATAACATAATGGGGCTAGCACAGGATTTAACACTGGACAACGCCACGGCATCATTTGAATTTGTATATTCAGGGGCAACAAAAGGATGGGTAATAATAGGATTATAAAAAACAAAACAATATGAGTAATTTAACAGATTTTTTTCCATCGGGCGGCGGCGGTGGTTTAACACCTAAGTTTGAAGAATTTAACTCTTCAGGAACATTTACGCCTACACAAGCATTAATTGATGCGGGTGGTTATATAGAAGTTTTTTTAGTTGGCGGCGGTGCCGTTGGAACAGCTGATGGTCCTACCTATGATTTCGCTAACGCAGGCGGATCTGGGGGGGAAACTATTTTTAAAAGTATGTACTTAACTTCTACATCCAATATAACTGTTCTTATAGGCGGGTCTATTTCTGTTACTGGAGATGGAAATCAAAGCTCATTTGCAGGATCGACTGCTGGCGGGGTTGATGTTGTTTCATTAGGAGGTCAACAATCAAGTCAATCAGGAAGAATGGGGTCTGGATTTGGAAGCATTGCTGAAGGAAACGAGGCTTATCGTCAAGCTTATCGTCAAGCTTCTGGAGCTTCAAGCGGTGTTATGGGCTATGGTGGAGGCGGTCGAGCTGGTCGAGCTAGTGGCATCACGGCTGGTAAACAAAATTCAGGACAGGGATCATCTAGCGGACAAACTTCTGGTTCAGGATATTGCATAATTAAATGGTACGAATAAAAATGGAAAACTTAATAGCTATAATAAAACAAGGTAAAGTAAATAATATAATAGTGGCGTCTGATGAGTTTGCTGCAACTTTACAAGAACAAACGGTAAATGTAACAGGTAAAAAAGTTGCAATAGGGCATAGCTATGCTAATGGCGTATTTTCTGCACCTGTAAAAATTTTAAAAGAAAAAACTGATGAAGAAAAAGAATGGAGAGATTATGAGTTACAATCAAGTGACTTTATTGTTCCTTTAACAGACCACACACAGCGCGCTGCATATATGACTTTTAGACAAGAATTAAGAGACTACCCTGCGCAAGCAGATTTTCCTAATGGAACTAGACCTGTAAAACCTTAAAATATGGCACTAACTAAAATAATAAAAGAATTAATATCTGACAACTCTGTTGATGCTTCTAAGTTAGATGTAATTGGGAACGGAACAGTGGGTCAAGCTTTATTATCAGTAGGAGATGGTACGATGTCTTGGGGGCTAGTAAGCGGAACTATAAATCAAAATGGTTCAGCAAGTGAGTTAAAATATTGGTCGGGAACACAAGCACAATACGACGCTTTAACTCCAAGTGCTAATACTATTTATTTTATTTCTTAAAATGGCTATTTATAAAAACACAACGGAATTATCAAAAGTATATAAAGGGGCTGCGGAATTATCTGCGGTTTACTTTGGGGTAGATAAAATTTTTCCAGTCAGCGTATCTTTATTTTTTTGGGGTGCTGCTGGCGGCGGCAGCGGTGGAAAAGATGGTTCTAATGGGTTGCAGGGTTGCGGCGGCGGAGGCGGCGGCTCCGTAAGAGATTCTTTTAATTTTGAAGGCACAATACAAATAGTGGTTGGGGCTGGTGGCTCATCATTAAGTCAATCTGGAGGCCACACTACTTTAACATCTTTACTTGGCTCTTATACTTTAAACGGCGGAGGCGGCGGGGGTGGTAATTCATCTGGTTCGGCTAAAAACGGAGGGTCTGGTGGTGGTGGTTATCAAGGCTCTGTTGGTGGATTGGGTACGACTGGTCAAGGTAGAAACGGAGGTAATGGTGTTGGTAATGGTGGTTCTGGCGGAGGCGGTGGCGGAATTACTGGAGCATCAGTATCAGCAACAGAACCACCTTTTTCACCAGAACAAATAAACGGAGGCTCTGGCGGATTGTTTAATCAATACCCCAATTCAACTATGGACACTTTTGGTGTTGGAGAAAAAGTATCAAACAACTGGTATTGCTCTGGCGGCGGAGGAGGTAGAGGTAGTTCTGGGGTGGGGTATGCGCAAGGATTAGGCGGAAATGGTGGTGGTGCTGATTGGTCTACGGTGAGTGCAAACGCCAATACTGGCGGAGGCGGCGGAGGTATTGGCGGAGGCGGTCCTTTTAATGGTGGAAGTGGTTTTGTTGTTTTGGAAATACCAGAAAGCAGCTTTAGCGGACAATATACGGGAACTTCAAGCGCAACTTTAATATCTGGAATTTGGTTTTTAGTATATAAATCAACTGGAACTTATACTGTTTAAATATGGGACATTACGCTAAAATAGAAAATGGAATTGTAACTCAAGTTATAGTCGCAGAAAAAGAAATAATAGATAATTTTTTTTCCGTAAAAGAACATTGGATAAAAACATCTTACAATACATTTGAAGGAATTTATTACGAAAATGGAACTAATACACCAAGTAAAGACCAAAGCAAATCATTAAGAAAAAATTATGCAGGGATAGGCTTCACATACGATTCTGAAAGAGACGCTTTTATATCTCCTAAGCCTTACAATAGTTGGTTATTAAATGAAGAAAATTGTAGATGGGAGGCCCCTATTGAATACCCAACAGACGGTAAAATGTACTCTTGGAGTGAAGAAGAATTAAACTGGATTGAACTAATACAAAAACCTTAAAATATGGCATTAACTAAAATAACATCAAGCGTATTAGGAAACGATTCTGTATCTTACACAAAGCTAGGTGCGGAGTTTACAACGCAAGCAGCATTGGCGGGGACTGTTTTGGATTTTAGTTTGAATTCAGCATTCACAGCGACAAACTCTGGCGTAGTTACCTACACGATTACTAACGCCAACGTCTCTATGGTAAAAGATTTTTACCTTAATGGAACAGGCAGTTTTTTAATCACAGGAGGGGTATTGATTTCTGGGGAATTTGTTGAGTCTGTAGATAATTTTATTCAAATAGTAGCCAAAAGCTCCTCTGTATTTCATTATTCAATTTCACAAGAAATAATATAGATATGAAAGTATTAAATGAGAATGGAGTATTAACTGTAGTTAGTTCAGTTCCTAAAAACAAAACAATAAATGGATCGACGGTTGTGGGGTTCAATAGGCTTTCTGACGAAGAACTAGAAGCTTACGGTTATTTTAATATTAACACGCCTACTTACGATTCAAGAATAGAGGAGTTATCTGCTATTAAATTAGTTGGCGATGTTTATACCTATGATGTTATTGATAGGGTTATTATTCAAACTTTAGCAGAATTAAAAACCCAAAAAATAAGCAATTTAAAATCTATTATAGGTAGCCAATTACAAAAAACAGATTGGGTGGTTATTAGGCAAATGGATAGTGGAGAAGTTGCCCCACAAGAAGTGATAGATAGCAGAGCAGAATTAAGAACACAAAGCAATACAATAGGTGAAGAAATTAAGGCTTTAACCACAAAGAAAGCGGTTCTTACTTATGATTTACCAACCTTTAATATTTAATAAATGCTAGGAAAAAGATTAATAAATACTGGTGGCGTGTCTTGTACAACTGATACTTTACAGATATTAGGAGATACATCTTGTATTGCTACTTATCAATTAAATAGTAATGCTAATGATTTAAGCGGAAACTATAATGGTACCGCAACAAATGTAAGTTATGTTGCTGGAAAGTTTAATAATGCTGGGTCTTTTAATGGGAGTAGTAGTTATATAGAGGCTCCAGCTGGATTAAGAAGAAACAATAATTTTTCTGCATCTTTATGGTTTAACACAAATAGTTTAACTGATACTCAATCGCTTATTTCATTTAGAAATGGTAAAAAATTTCAAGCATTCTTAAACAACGGTAATGTTGGTAACGCTTCTATAAGAGTTAATGCTGGAAATAATACAGCCGTAGATACTGCCACTGGAATTTTTACTACTAATACTTGGTATCATCTTGTTGTTGTTCAATCTTCTATAACTGGTGTTACTGTTTATTTGAATAATTCTATTGTTGCGTCTAATTCTGCTGCAACTGGCGATTTGGTTACAGTTTCTGGAGTAGATTCAATAGGCTCATATAATGGGGCTTCTAATTTTTTAAATGGAGAAATTGACCAATTTAGGTATTTCAACAAAGCACTATCGACAGGCGAAGTAACAACGCTTTACAATGAAGTTGCTTGCTAAATAAATAAAAAAATGACTACTTCTGACCTTAAAATCGCTTTTATAAACATATATTTGCCAGAAAACTTATTTACTGGCGTTTTTTTAACTTAACCGCACAAAATGGCTTTAACTTTATGCAATTTGATTTAGTGTTTAATAAGTAAAAAGACCCTTAAATAAGTGATAATAAATTATAAACCAAAGTTTAACCAAAACCATAAAAATGAAAATTTTTTACGCAACAAACTCGTGGATAAATCCTCCGCAAATTACCGAAGAAGAAACCCTTAAAAGGTTTGCCCGCCAAGCCGAAAAAAAGAATTGGCGTATTGTGCAACTACCAAATGGTTACTACCAAACAGAGTTCGTCAACGAAGACGGAAAATGGCTTGATGTAACAAGAAGAGAAACAATTGAAGAGGCTGAAGAAACCATTGATAAGTCAGTATTACATTATCAAAAAAGACTCGCTTTATCAAATGGGCCTATAGTAGTCAAAACATTCGAATAAACATTTCAATCAAATTTAATTAAATTATGTCAGACGCAATTGTCAAGAATTTAAGTTTCGGCAACGAAGCTAAAGATAAAGTATT
>Ga0208903_1001667_pt1 | contig 11993 bp, 10 predicted proteins | sample AntAceMetag02UKJ_FD_184769 | JGI IMG/M metagenome (GOLD analysis project Ga0208903, IMG submission 184769) | Saline lake microbial communities from Ace Lake, Antarctica - Antarctic Ace Lake Metagenome 02UKJ (SPAdes) (version 2) | ecosystem: Environmental > Aquatic > Non-marine Saline and...
AAAGTTTGAAAGGTCGTTCCTCGCGGAAACTTCAACAGGAGTTCCCTTCTTTGAAAAAGCGTTATTGGGGCAATCATTTTTGGGCAAGTGGGTATGGAGTTTGGAGCAGCGGCAATATTACCGATAAAATGGTCAACGACTATTTAGAGCATCATAGACGAAAAGATAGTGATGACAATTCAAATTTTATACTAGAGTGAGTGAAGGGAGGACTTTCAGTCCTGAGTAAAAAACCCCTGCACTTCTAGTGCAGGGTGGTTTAGTTGAGTTTAACATTTATATAAGAAAAGGTCACACTGAGCGCAGTCGAGTGCGCAACTTGAATGAACTTGTACCTTGAACCTTCATCCTCGAACTTTGAACTTGAACTTTGAACTTGACACTTGAACTTGAAAGCCCCTAAAGTCATAAAATTTCATTAAAACATAGGGAGTTTTTTACGTAACTGTTTAGCTTTAGAAGCTTAAAGCAACCAAACATGTACAAAAACCTCTTCTTCGCGCTCCTATTTATTTGTGGTTGTGGATATCAGCTCCAATCCCAACGAATGTCCGAAAAAGGTTTTGGCATCGTAAACTTGGAACGCCATCAATTTACCTTCGGGACGGGATTTAGGTACGAATTAGGATTATTTAGAAATGTAAGTGCTTCCACCAGTTTTGCGCCCGGTTTGGCTGCTTACCAAGAGGGTTACACTTTTGGGTTAGCTTTTAACATTAGAATACGGTATTACCATAATTTTCAAGAACGCCTGGATATCAATAAAAACGTGGTCGGCAATTCCGCTAATTATATAGGGCCGGCAAGGAGTGCCTTTTTTGGTGCTTTACAGTTAACCAATAGTATCAGGGATGATAGGGATTTTAATCTTGAATTTTTTGGAGGGGTGTATGGCATCCAAAGAACCTACCGATCGGGCTTTAATGTTAATGCGGAACTTGGTTTTGGGTATTATCGCGGGGATGGTGTTTTAAATGGTTACGGAGGTTTGTTCAGCTTCTCCGTAGGTTGGGTAGCGACGAAAAGGAGGTCTCGCACACCAACTTTTGATTGATTGAGTAGTTTCAGAAAAGGTACTAAAAGTTGTTCAGTTGCAATAAGTTGACTCTTTAACCGCTGTAAATGAGTAAGGCTTGTAAAGACCATTTAAGGGGATGAAAATAAGATTATGTAAAAGTAAAACCAATGACTTTTTTCTTCAGATTTGCGCGCATTTTTAAACATGATAAAATGAAGAAAAGAAGTATATTTTTTATGCTAATGTTACCGTTATTGTGGTGTGGTGCACAGTCCCCAAAATAAGTAGAGGACGGACTTTTTAAAATCAACGCTTTAACCCCTGGAGCATCTTATGAACTAGGTGTTAGTAATACTACCACTTTAAATTTTGATGTATTACTAGGAGTAGAAGTCCGGGGTGGCTCGGAACGAAGTACAGAATTCGGTATTTATCCAAGTCTTGGGGCAGAGTTTAGAAAATGTGTAAACATGGACAGGCGGTTGCGTAAAGAGAAGGATATTTCAGGTAACTCAGGTAATTATGTCAGTTTCACGAATCAGTTTCAGTTTGGGTCGCCCCTAATTGGAAATTTGAACTAATCCTCTGATTACTATTATCTTATTGGGGTAGTATATGGTATTCAACGTATGCGGCCCAAGGGTTTTTATTGGGGCGTTTCATTTGGTCCAAGTATTATTAAGGATAATTTCGATGTTAATGCAGCCGTTGTGTTAAATCTTAGATTGGGATGGGTTTTGGGCCAACGAAAAAAGAATTGATTTTCTATTTGAACCCGCTCAAAATCAGCTATATAAAAATAACATAAGATTAAGTGTGCGTGTAAAAAAATCAAGTATCTTTGCACGCCTAAAATAGACCCTAATGTCCAATACAAAAAATATCGCGATCATTGCACACGTTGACCACGGCAAAACTACCTTGGTCGATAAAATCATGTACCACTGCAGCCTTTTTCGTGAGAACGAAAATGCGGGCGACCTTATCTTGGATAACAATGATTTGGAGCGGGAGCGTGGGATAACCATTACTTCCAAGAACGTTTCCGTTGTTTACAAGGACACTAAGATAAATATTATAGATACGCCCGGTCACGCCGATTTTGGTGGAGAAGTGGAGCGCGTTTTGAATATGGCCGATGGCGTTCTTTTGTTGGTAGATGCCTTTGAAGGACCCATGCCGCAAACGCGTTTTGTATTGCAAAAAGCGATAGATCTTGGCCTAAAACCATGTGTGGTTATAAATAAGGTAGACAAGGAAAACTGTACGCCCGAAGAAGTGCATGAAAAAGTATTCGATCTCATGTACGAATTAGGTGCCGAGGAATGGCAGCTGGATTTTCCAACCGTTTATGGTTCTGCCAAGAACAATTGGATGAGTGATGATTGGAAGAACGAAACCGATAACATTGAGCCGCTTTTGGATATGGTGTTGGAACATATCCCAACCTTTGTCCCTAAGGAAGGGAATACACAAATGTTGATTACCTCTTTGGATTTCTCCTCCTTTACGGGAAGAATTGCTATTGGACGTTTAACTCGGGGAACTTTGAAGGAAGGGCAGCAGATTTCTTTGGTAAAAAGGAACGGTACTATCGTAAAATCAAAAATAAAGGAACTTTTTATATTTGAAGGTCTTGGCCGTAAAAAGGTACAGGAAGTGGTTACGGGCGATATTTGTGCTTTGGTAGGGGTCGAGGGTTTTGAGATCGGTGATACCGTTGCCGACCTGGAAAATCCGCAGGGTTTAAAAACCATTGCCATAGACGAGCCAACCATGAGTATGTTATTTACCATTAATGATAGTCCGTTTTTTGGGCAGGATGGTAAGTTTGTAACGTCAAGACATATTAAGGAGCGTTTGGAGCGGGAGTTGGAGAAAAACTTGGCCTTACGGGTTAACCCAACGGACAGTGCAGATAAGTTTCTAGTATTTGGCCGTGGGGTATTGCACCTTTCGGTATTGATAGAAACCATGAGACGCGAAGGTTATGAACTACAGATCGGGCAACCACAGGTCATTATCAAGGAAATAGATGGTGTAAGGTGCGAGCCTATAGAGCATTTAACGATAGATCTTCCAGATGAGGTTTCCGGTAGGGCAGTAGAAATGGTCTCTATCCGTAAGGGGGAAATGACCAGTATGGAAGCAAAGGGCAATCGTATGCTTTGCCAATTCCTAATTCCCTCCAGAGGTATTATAGGTCTTAGGAATCAGTTGCTTACCGCCACGGCGGGCGAGGCCATTATGGCACACCGCTTTTTGGAGTATCAGCCTATGAAAGGGGATATCCCACAGCGCCAGAACGGTTCTTTGGTGTCTATGGAAAGAGGAAAGGCAATTCCTTATTCTATAGATAAATTACAGGACAGAGGTAAGTTTTTTGTAGATCCGGGAGAGGATATCTATGAGGGACAGGTTATCGGTGAAAATTCTCGTGGAGACGACATGACCATCAATATCACAAAAACAAAGAAATTGTCCAACGTGCGTTCCTCTGGGGCAGACGATAAGGCCAAGATCGTACCGGCTATCAAATTTTCTTTGGAAGAAGCTCTAGAATACATTCAAAAAGATGAATATGTTGAGGTAACGCCAAAGCACATTCGACTTCGTAAAATATATTTGACGGAAAACGACCGTAAGCGAAATAAGATCGCCTAAATTTTATATAGTGCCCCGAAGAAATTCGGGGCTTTTTTTTGCCATACGCTCCAAGGCAAAAAGGTTATGCAATTTGGCGGATTTTCTTTTTAGATTCTAAAAACCTTTTAGGAGCAAGCAGTTTTCAGTAGCAGGTGGAACTGCCAAAATCCCTAACCGCCGTCACCGCATATTACGCAGTACATACTGCGTACTGCAACTTTCTACTCAGGTTTGTTGCGGACAACTGGATTTTATTCATATTTTAAACTCAAGGCTCGTTCGTACATGATTTGAGCATGTTTATTTGAGAACTTCCTAATTTTTTGTACCATATTCTAAAGGCTCAATAATAATTCTGCAATGCAGTACACTGTGTGGGGGATTCCATCTTTTTTTGTCTACTTTCAGTTCGGACTAACGTAAGAACTAATCTATTTTGTAATGGACCTAATAGGAAAAAAAGTATTGATCACAGGCGGTACCCGAGGTATAGGCCGTTGCTTGGTAGAAGAAATGATCGCTCGGGGTGTTGGGCATTTGGCCGTGATCGCTAGGGATAAGCAAAGTTTAAAAGACCTCGCCGAAAAGTACCCTGAGGTAAAGTTTATTAAAATAGCCGGTGATATTGCGCATATTGATGTCCTGCGGGAGGCCGCGGCACGTATTGAGGACAAGTGGGGGCATTTGGACATCTTGATCAATAATGCGGGCATTGTTTCCGCAGGCCCTCTAGAAGAACTTCCGGATGAAGAGTTATATGACCAAGTGGCCGTGAATTTTACGGCCGTATTGTTGTTGACCAAATACTGTATTCCCCTGTTAAAGGCTTCCAAGGAAGGTGCCATTCTAAACATATCTTCGGGTCTGGGGCTGCTGGGAATGCCTTTTTATGCCGTTTACGGTAGTACTAAGGCCGCTTTACGTCAGTTTTCGGACAGTATGCGCAGGGAGCTTGCGCCCGATAATATCCATGTTACCTGTGCCTATCCCACCGCTACCGCCACGGATATGATGCAAAAATTTGAAGGCAGGGAAATGGATTCGCCCGTGTATGTGGCCAAACGCTCTTTGGAAGGTTTGCTCAACAAAGAACTGCATGTCATATTTGGAGGAATTGAAAGGGAAAACGATACCGTTCTGAATTTTGAGCATCCCGAGGAATTTGACAAGATCGTGGCTACTAATTTTGAAAGTCGCAGAGAATCCAGTACAGGCCACAAAGCAGTATGATGGCAGGTGGTTTAGGTTATACTAAATAGATAGGGTATTCCAACCTTTAATAAAAGAACCAGGAATAAAGAGACAAGAACCAAGACAAAAGGACTGTTTTGGCAATAGTAGCTGCGGTGTACCCAAAAATATTGATCCTACTCCGTAAACTCAAGTTAAAAAGAAAAAGAGTTTAAAAGTTAATATTCTCGAATCAGTTTAGTTTATAATAAATTAGAAATCAATACTTTAAAATATAAAAATTCACTTTTAGCTAATTCTAAACCAAAGCTACTTTCGGGAGTGGACTCAATATTTATTCTTGAAAAATAAATTCCATGATGCTCCTCCTTGGTCTCGATAATTATCGGGAGGGTAAAGAACAGCATGCCGAAAATCCGATTATTTTTTCCCTATATAAAGGGAATAATCGGATTTTCTAAGGTAATGTCAAATTAAAACCTTGGTAACTCGGTATAATTTAAAATAGCAACAAGCTAATACACTAGATGCTTTATGCTAAATAGAAGATAATTGCATCCAATCCTGAATAGAAAATCAAGGAGGAGAGTGCTGAGAACCAAAAAAAGTACAGTTTTATCTTGACTCTTGACTCTTGACTCTTGACTCTTGACTCTTTGCAGCGTCATTTATTCGTCTCTGCCTGCGAGATAGTTTGATCCTTAGGTGCCTGGTGTAGGGCTGCCGCCGCCGCACCCAAGATACCCGCGCTGTTCATTAGCTCGGCCGGAATTACAGGGGTCTCTATTTTAATGCGGTGTTTAAATTCATCAAAATCCTTTGAAGAACCGCCACCTAATATAATCAATTCAGGCGCAACGATCAATTCTACATATTTTAAGAATTTGTTCAAGCGTTTACCCCATTGGTCATAGCTAAGATTTTCCCGTTCCTTGGCGGAATCTGCCGCCCAAAGCTCAATTTTCTTGTATTTTTTGTAAGGTATCTGTCCCAATTCAAAATTAGGAATCAGTTCGCCGTCCCAAAACGCACCGCTTCCTAGGCCGGTACCAATGGTAATCATGACCACAAGTCCTTTTTTCCCCTTTCCTACGCCGTAGTTCATACTGGCATAACCTGCTGCATCGGCATCATTGATTACGGTTACCGGTAAGCCCGTAGCTTCACTAAAAAGGGCTTTGACATCCAAGCCCAGCCATTTTTTGTGAAGATTTCCGGGAGATTTACAAATACCGTGTTTTATAACCGTTGGGAACCCGACTCCGACCGGACCTTTATAGTCAAAATGTTTTACGATTTTCGCTACCACAGCGGCCATGTCCTCTGGTTTTCTGCCCTTTGGGGTAGGTATGCGATAGCGCTCCGTCAACATTTCTCCTGTTACCGAGTTTACCAATGCTCCTTTAATGCCTGAGCCGCCTATGTCAATACCAAGAACTTCCATTATGCTTTTTTTATTTTTTTAATACGTGCAAAGTAACAAAAAAGAATTGGGTCAGGAAATCTTGGGACGCGGCTTCTAAATTTAGAGTTTGGAGTTTGGAGTTTGGGGTTTGGGGTTTGAGGTTTAGGGATTTGGATTTTGGTTTCGTGTTTCGGGAGGAGTTTAGAATTTAGATTTTGTTATTTGGCGTTTATTATTTGGTCTCGACGCTTCGGGAGGATTTTGGATTTTAGCCCCGACATTTTGGAAGGAATTTGGAATTTTAATATCCCCCCTAGATTCTTTATTTTTGATTGTAAATCTCTGGCGTCACGGAAATTTTTAGGGCAAACGCTCCGTTTTTATCATAGTACTTATAGTCCATCGTTATCCCATTATCCCTATAGACCTTTAGTTCCGGACTAGTTTTTATATTGTTGATAATATCCGGTCGAAGATACTTGTTTACCGTATCCAGATTCACCTCCGTTTTGTCGATGCCCAAGAGCGTGTAATGATAAATGAAATTTGTTTTTCCTAGGGTAGCCGCACTATCCAATCGTATAAAATCATCAATTCGGATGGGGGTTTGCCTGTTCAATTCGAGTGCCGCACTTTTTAATTCGGATTCCAAGTCCTTTTTGAACAGTTGTTGAACGCCAAAATAGGAGATGACAAAGGCAATACTTCCAACGATTAGCCCTATTAGTTTACCTTTTTTCTTTGATTCTTCGGTACTCATTTTCTTTTGGGGGATTGCATCCTTAGGTTTCAGCGTACTCTTGTCAATGCTTCAGTCCAATAGCTTTAAGGCGACTATAGTGTACACGGATATTTCCTCGTCGGCTGCATCCATTTCGGTGTCAATTGTATAGCTAACCTGAAAGTTTTTGCCAATAAAGGTATCCGAGGTAAGGTCGTAGCTCTTTTGAGCTGCTGCGTCCAAATAATTGAATGGGTTGGAATAGCCGTCGCCATCCGTAAAATAAAAAATACTGTCCTCATAGCCGTCAAAAGTGGCTTTAATGGTCTCGGTTTCTTGGGCAGCGGTGTTGGTCACAACCGACACCATAAGGAATAAGGAAATAAAAAGTGTTTTCATCTGTGTATGTTTATTTGTTTTTTAGGTCAGGCTTCGGCTATGCTCAGCACAGGTATGTAATTCGCCAATTTGTATTTAGTTCCTTGGTTTTTAGCTGTTTTTAAAAGTATTCGGCAACCTTCGGTTATGGTCGGTGCCAACTTTTTGTTCTGGCTTATTTCATAAGAAGTGATTTTAAGTTGCTATTGCTGTTTTTTTCGAATTGATAATCCCCTAAAAATAGCTTCGATTTTTCGCAGTAAATGAAAACAATATTCCAATACAAAAATCATTTCGTTCCATTTATTTTTTACCGATCACAAGGGGTGTAAAAAACTGTTTTTCAAAGAGGTATAGTCTAGTTAGCGGGTTAAAATATTTCTTGATAAAACAGTTGTATTTTGAAATAGATACTACCTTTGGTGGGTTAATTAGTAATCTATTCGAAACCCCTTATAACAATGATATCAAAACATATAGGAATACTTTTTTTACTTTTTTGTGGCACCCTGCTCTCTCAGGAAAAAAAGGAATTTTCAAGTGATGATATCGCCAAGCAGATAGCGGGTCATAAAAACGATATCCGTGGGCCGTATAGGGATATTCGTTGGTTTTGTACCGATGGTAGCATCCGGCAACCCAAAGATCCTTGTCCGGTCGAAATAGGGCCGGGCGTGCAACATGCGCGTTACAAGGAAGATGTTATCGCCTTGGGAAAGAATCAGCAGATTTATCTAGGCCAGATTTTGGCGAATACGGACAATGCCGAATTTTGGGATGCGGACCGCAGGCAGTCCCGCTTAAAACAATACCAATTGGACAAATACCTGCGCACGGTAGATAACGGATGGATCAATCAAAAAGGGCAGTTTTACCGTGGCGCCATACAGGTGGAGGACGAAGAAGCGTGGGGCATCGAATTTTATACATGGTTGCTGGCCAAAGAAGAGGTTTTGGAACAGCACTATTTTCTGGTTCGGCAATCGTTAAAGGATGTACCCCATAACGGGGATGACAATATCGCACAGCAGATGAGAAGTCAGTCCAAGGTAATATCCGACGAATATCTTCCCTTTATGGATTTACGGGTAAAGATTCATGGGCAGCCACAAGAAGGGGATATTCAAAAGGTAATCAAGTTTAAGCAAGAACATAGCGCAAAACTCTCGGCAGACTTGCAAAAGAAGTTGGATACATTGGTGCGTGTAATGCAAGATTTCTTTACTCCCGTTGCAGTAGATACCTTGCTTGAAAAGGCAGTATTGTTAAAGGAAACACCACTCGGACAGCAAATAGCGGCCTATGCGGATTATTGGAAAACAGCAAATTACGAAACCACGAAATTTGCCGAAACGGCGCAGTTGCTATTGGATATCCGTACCGGAATAGTGGCCGAAAAACGCCCTATGGCACGTTTACAGTTGTTGGACATCAGCTTAAAATTAGAGGAAATCCTATTTAAAAGCGCAGCCATGTGGCGGCCGGAAACCTTGAGTGACCAACTGGAGAAAATCTGTGCCTTGGGAACGGCATCCGCTGGTGCCGGCTATTTGGAGCTGTGGGAATGGGACCGGATCATGAGCACCTTGGCGCAATCCGGAAAGGAAAATCTTACGTTGGCCGAACTGACTGCGATTTTGGAAACGGCAAGAGGAGCGGTGGAATGGAGTGCCGCCATGGTCAAGGCCAATTACCAGGATGTAGTAGATACCTATACCGCTTTTGAACCTAAGACCTACGGCTTTATAGATGACAGGATCAGGGGGTCCATTGCCCTGTATTTGGGTGAAAGTGTTGGGGAATTGGGCGATTTTATTGCCAAGGAGTCCGCTTTGACGAATAGTGTGATGGATATTCCCGGGCAGAGTTCCTTTCGCGGACTTAATCCGGGATACGCCTTTGGGGAACTTGTTGTGGTCGATGGGACTTCCGAGGATATTGACGTGTCCTCGGACAAGATCTATATTTTTCAGCGTTCGCCGTCAGATCTAAAACCTGTTGCAGGTATTGCTACCGTTGCAGAGGGGAATATGGTTTCCCACTTGCAACTGTTGGCCCGTAATTTGGGTATTCCCAACGCGGCCTTATCTGGAGAAAACTTACAGAACTTAAAAAAATATGATGGGCAGCGCGTTTTTTATGCCGTATCCAATAAGGGCAATAGTATTCTGAAACTAGAAGCCGATATGACTTCCACAGAACGGGAATTGTTCGCCAAAAAAGAGCGTAGTGCGGATAAGATCGAAGTGCCCATAGAAAAATTGAGATTGGACAATACCGGCGTACTGAATTTACGTGATGTCGATGTCGCGGATTCCGGGGAGCTTTGTGGTCCAAAAGCGGCCAACTTGGGCCAGTTAAAGAAACTATTTCCGGAAAAAGTAGTTGAAGGTGTGGTTATTCCCTTCGGGATTTTTAGGGAACACATGAACCAAAAAATGCCTGAACAAACCCTATCCTATTGGCAGTTCTTAAATGATATGTTTACCCAAGCGGACGCCATGCGAAAGGAAAATATTTCGGAGCCGGAAGTAGAAAATTATCAATTAAGACAACTGGAAATCCTTAGGGATGCCATTAAAAAAATGCCTCTGAATACCGATTTTATCTCTGAAATGGAGGACAAATTCACAACAGTTCTTGGAAGCCCCATGGGCGGGTTACCTGTTTTTTTACGAAGCGATACCAATATGGAGGACCTAAAGGATTTTACGGGAGCCGGTTTAAACCTTACTGTTTTTAATGTGATGGATAAGGAAAAGATACTACAGGGAATAAAGGACGTTTGGGCATCGCCCTATACGGAGCGCAGCTTTAAATGGCGGCAAAAATATCTATTGAATCCCGAGAATGTTTTTCCTTCCATCTTGGTCATCCCTAGCGTAGATGTGGATTATTCCGGGGTGCTGATCACCAAGGGCATCAATTCCGGCAATGAGGAGGATTTAACGGTTGCCTTTAGTCGCGGGGCAGGTGGCGCGGTAGACGGTCAATCTGCGGAAACCTATACCTTATACGCCAATGGCGGCAATCGGTTATTGGCACCGGCACGGGAACCGTCCTATACAAGTTTGCCGGTGACGGGAGGAACGGGTAAAAAGTCCACCACCTTTGAGCAACCCGTCCTTAATGATAACAATAAGAAGGAGATTCGGGAGTTCACAAAAACCATTAGGGAAATACTTCCAAAAGCAACAAATTCCGATTATACGGGCGCCTATGATGTAGAGCTGGGCTTCAAGAACGATAAACTATGGCTTTTTCAGATACGCCCTTTTGTAGAGAATAAAAAGGCGTTGAGTTCGGGCTATTTGGAGTCTATAACGCCTAAGATTGATGCTAATAAAGTAATTTCACTGTCTAAAAAAATAGATTGAAAGCCCATAATGGGCAATTAATTAATGGCATACCAACAAATATAAGTATTGGCCAATTAAATACCTGTGCTGAGCATAGCCGAAGCATTACTTCTAAAGAACAAATACATATAAACAGATGAAAAAATATATCCTACTGTTTTTGGTGCTGATTATGGCCTCGGCCTTTACCACGTATACCTACTACCCTATAGATGGCTATGAGCTTACGGGGATAAAGCGTCTAAAGCGTTTGGAACTCATAAAGGCCAACCCTCAATTTAAAGAGAAACTCTGGACTATTGTTAAGGCTCTTCAGAATGGCTTCAAAGAGAGAGGCTTTGATATTGGTGTGACAGAAAGCTGCGTAACCCCAGTATTTCTTCATGGAGATTATAACTTGGGCATAGTGACTAATTTAATTCGTGACATGCGTGAGAAAATGAATGTCTTTTGTTCTATCATTATCTATCCTGTCGTACCTAAAGGAGTTATTTTACTTCGTATTATTCCTACCGCTTCTCATACACTTGAAGATGTATCTTATACTATGGAATGCTTTGAAGAAGTTCAAAGAAAGTTAAAGGCTGGAGAGTATGCGAGCGAGACACCAGTAGTAGCATAACCGTAAAATAAAAAACTAACCTTTTCTTATATAAAATGGCCTCTAAGCATCTTAGAGGCCATTTTATTGTGAATCTTTTTCCAAAATTTTATAGAAGTACTCGGGAATTAATTTATCTTGCGAAGGATTAAAATAATTATTGTTTCAAAAAAACCCTTATTCCAATGGACAAATTTCAAGAACTATCTGATTTAGTAGCGTCAATGCAAGATGATTTTGACAAGTTTTACGACAAAAAGAACAAAGCTGCTGGCACACGCGTGAGAAAAGGAATGCAAGCCCTTGCCGTTTTTGCAAAAACTACAAGAGGTGAAGTTCAAGAAATGAAAAATGCAGACGCTTAATTCTCTGCTGCGAATCTCACTAAAGATATTAAGAGTTCCGATGCTTCATCGGAACTCTTCTTTATTTAGGCTAGTAAAGTTCGGTATTCTTTAAAGTTCCCGTACCTCTAATTGTTATTTTGCCCGTTTCTGGGTCGAAAACCTCGGTTGCAATCTCGGCAATGTGCTTACCGCCTCTAATGTGCAATACCTTAAAGATGACCTCGTACTCCTTATCTACAAACATAGGTCTCAAATACTCTGTTTCCTGTTTCAAGTAGATTGAACCTGGTCCACCGGGTTTATTCATACCTAAAAATTTGGTAAAAA
>Ga0208903_1001683_pt1 | contig 11913 bp, 10 predicted proteins | sample AntAceMetag02UKJ_FD_184769 | JGI IMG/M metagenome (GOLD analysis project Ga0208903, IMG submission 184769) | Saline lake microbial communities from Ace Lake, Antarctica - Antarctic Ace Lake Metagenome 02UKJ (SPAdes) (version 2) | ecosystem: Environmental > Aquatic > Non-marine Saline and...
CGACGACGAGTTTCGTTCTCATATGATCGGCAACGGACCACCCAACGACTTTCCTCGAGTAACAATCAATCACCGTGGCCAAATACACGAAGCCTTGCCATGTGTGAATGTAGGTGATGTCACCGACAAACTTGACCCCCGGACGATCCGCGGTGAAGTCCCGTTTCACCAGATCCGGCATCCCTATTGCCCCTTCACCATCCGGTTGGGTAGTGACCCTAAATGGTCGCGGTTGGCAGGCCACCAAACCCTCATCACGCATGATGTGACGCACCAACTCCGGGGAACACTCACTGCCTTCATCAACCACATCGGCGTGGATCCGCCGATACCCGTAAGTGCCATCCGATGCGGCGAAAAAATGGCGGACACGGGCTGTCAACACCGCCCTGCGTGCGGCGGTCGCAGACTGCGGGCGGCTGCGCCAATGGTAGAAACCCGATGTTGACACGTCCAACCAGCGACACATCTTCGACACCGGGTCCGTGTTGTAAGGCTCGTCATGTTGGGAGTCGACATATTCGTATTTGCTCACTACCGCTGCTCCCTCGCGAAGTAAGCGCTGGCTTTTTTTAGAAACGCCGTCTCAGCCCGCAACTCCTGGTTTTCCCTCTCCAACTGCTTCAACCGTGCGCGTTCGGGGACACTCAGCTCACTATCGGTCCCGCCGTGAGCTTCCCGATATTTGTTGAGCCAGCTACGCAACGTTTCCGGGCCAACACCGTACGCCTCAGCGACTTCCCGAATAGGTTTCGAGGTGGAAATCACCTCCCGACATAACTCGTCTTTGAACTCCTGGGCGAAACGTCGACGTGTGGCGGACATGCTGTTCTCTCTTTCAGTGACACCCTCATTTTAAGAGGGCCCACTGTCCGAAAACACCGTGGCAGTCCAGATTGCGATAGCGATATTCATAGGTGTTGGTAAACCTTTCAAAGTGATTGATGAGCATGTCGCGATTGCAACCTGCTTAGTTAAGTACCCCTAGACATGTTTTGTCAAGTTATACTAGACAGATGATGGCAAAAGTGGAGTTTCCAGTCGACTGCGAAGAAGAGAAGTCGGGTGGCTGGAAGGCGTCCGTGATTAGTCCCGACTGCGAAGCACGTGCTCGGCGCCTTGACAAGCTCAAAGAAGGAATCGCCAAATCAATCCATGAGGCAACAGGCGTTGAACTGTGTGAGATTGTAGTTCGCCTTCGCGGTATCTTCCCGGAGGCTATCGATTCATTCGAAGCAGCACACCACAAAATCGATCGCGCTAACGAGCTGCGTGATGAGGCCGCTCAGGAAATTAGGACTGTTGTTGGTTCGCTCCGGGATGAAGGCCTAACAATGCGGGACATCGCTGCCCTTCTCGGCATCAGCCCACAACGTGTGGCACAGCTCACCCGGACCAAGTAATGAGGAGGGCCTTGTGAATACGGGGGATTGTGGAGCCTAGTTCGATCCACAAAGCCCTACATCGGCTTGTTTGATGGCCTGTTTTTGGGAATTACAACTATAAATTACAACTACTTAATGGCGCGAAAGCGCGGGCCCTCTCGTTGCCAACAATCCCCCAGTGCTTGCAGAAGCTGCAAGACTGAACTTCATGAAAAGAATGAAATGTAGTCAGCTTGGTGGCGCTTGTGATGTTGAGTTCATTGGGGAATCGTTCGCTGAGATCGCTTCCCAAAGCCAAAGTCACAGTAAGGCTCGATTTGACGCCCAAGACGGGCCCCACATCGACGCGATGTCAGCAATGATGGTGATTATCAATAACGGTGACATAGATGCATGGATGACTGCTCGCAAAGCGGAATTTGATTCTCTGTAGAGCAGGAGCAGCTTCAGCTGTTACTTGTATTTTGTGGAGCCTAGGAGAATCGAACTCCTGACCTCCTGCTTGCAAAGCAGGCGCTCTACCAATTGAGCTAAGGCCCCTCAGGGATTTTATTTAGTTGTGTGGGGCTACCAGGACTTGAACCTGGGACCTCTTCGTTATCAGCGAAGCGCTCTAACCACCTGAGCTATAGCCCCCTAGGCCGACTACGATTTTAGCGCACTCTGGGCACAAGCCACTACTCTACTGGTTCGTGAACCCGACTGTTAAACCACCGGTCAATCGAGCAATAACGTTATAGAGGATTGCGCTCAGTGATCCGAGGACCGTCAAGGACACCATGTTGATAAGTCCGCCCACCAAGCCCAGGAGGGCGACCTGTTCGAAGCTCAGTAGCGCGAGAATTGCGCCGCCTCCTTCCCCTAGAACGTCGCCGACAACTCCTTCAACAGCACCGATTACTCCCACTGAGCTCAGCAATACCCAGCTCAACAGGACCACCAAGAAAACAGAGATCGATATCGCCGCAGAAACCAGAGCAGAAACTTTGACCGCAGCCCACAAGTCGATATAGACAAGGTTGAGTCGGACCTGCTTCGCCGCTGGGGCAGACGACCTCTCGGTTTTCATTCGTGAGGTGGGAGTGTCAGTCATTCGGTAGTTTCTTTCTCTTCTTCTCCACTGGATACTTCCACGACACTACTCTCCTCATCAACGGTTTTCAGGTCCCGTTCAGAGTTCCGCGCAATGCCCAAAACCTTGTCTTCCTCGCCCATTCGCGCGAAGACAACTCCCATCGTGTCCCGGCCCTTTGCGGGGACCTCCTCGACGCTTGATCGCACCACTTTGCCGCTTTCGAGAACGACTAAGACTTCGTCTTCGTCTCCCACAATCAATGCTCCAGCGAGGCCACCTCGGGTTTCTGACAGCTTCGCTACCTTGATCCCCAGGCCACCACGCTGTTGAGCGCGGTATTGATCCACGGCGGTGCGCTTAGCGTAACCGCCCTCGGTCACCACAAAAACGTAGCCTTCATCAGTCACAACGGAGGCAGACAGCAACTCGTCTTCCCCGCGGAAGTGCATTCCAATCACGCCTGCGGTAGAACGGCCCATTGGTCGCAAAGATGAGTCTGTCGCACTAAATCTCAGCGACATCCCGGCCTTCGACACCAACAACACATCGTCGCCCTCATTGGCGAGCATTGCAGCAACCAACTGGTCTTCTTCTTTGAGATTGATGGCGATGATTCCACCGGAGCGGTTGGTGTCGTACTGTGTCAGCTCTGTTTTCTTCACCATGCCACCCTCGGTGGCCAGCACCAGATACCTGGCAGCTTCATAATCCGCAATATCCAGAATCTGGGCTATTTCTTCGCCGGGCTGCAACGCCAGGAGGTTTGCTACGTGCTGGCCCTTCGCGTCTCGACCCGCTTCTTGGACTTCATAGGCCTTTGCCCGGAAAACCCGCCCGGTGTTGGTGAAGAACAGGAGCCAACGATGAGTGGTGGTGACAAAGAAGTGCTCGACTACGTCATCCGCGCGCAACTGAGCGCCCTTAACGCCCTTTCCACCTCGGTGCTGGCTGCGGTAATTATCACTCCGGGTGCGCTTGATGTAGCCACCCCGGGTAACCGACACGACCATTTCTTCCTCGGGAATCAGGTCTTCATTGGTCATTCCGCCATCGAATCCCATGACGATTTCTGTTCGTCGGTCATCACCAAATCGATCGGTGATGTCAGCAAGTTCCTCGGAGACAATGCTCCGCTGGCGTTCTTCGCTGGCCAAAATTGACTGGTAATCGGCGATAAGGCGTTCGAGCTCAGCCGCTTGATCCATGATCTTTTGGCGTTCGAGTGCCGCCAAGCGACGTAGCTGGAGATTCAGGATGGCGAGTGCTTGTTCCTCATCAACGTCCAGCAGTTTCTTCAGGCCTTCTTTGGCCTCTTCCACGGTGGGGGACTTGCGAATAAGGGCAATTACCGCATCGAGGGCGTCAAGCGCTTTGAGATATCCGCGCAGGATGTGGGCGTCAGCCTCCGCCTTGTCGAGGCGGAACTGTGTCCGCCGGACAATAACCTGAATTTGGTGGGAAACCCAGAGGGTAATAAAGGCATCCAGAGTCAACGTTCGGGGGACCCCGTCGACGATGGCCAACATATTGGCCCCGAAATTTTCCTGCAAGGACGTGTGCTTGTAGAGGTTGTTCAGGACCACCTTTGCCACAGCATCACGTTTTAATACGATGACGAGACGTTGTCCGGTCCTCCCAGAAGTCTCATCGCGAATATCAGCAATGCCCGTGATTTTCGCCTCTTTAACAAGGTCAGCAATTTTGACCGCGAGGTTGTCCGGATTGACCTGATACGGAAGCTCGGTAACGACAAGACACGTCCGATTATGAATCTCCTCCACGGTGACAACGGCCCGCATCGTGATGGAGCCGCGACCGGTGCGATAAGCATCGGCGATACCGTTATTGCCGAGAATTTGAGCCCCGGTCGGGAAATCTGGCCCTTTTACCATCGTGAGAGCTGCCATCAGCAGCTCCTCCGTGGATGCCGTCGGGTTCGCTAAATGCCACTGGGCAGCCTGCGCGACCTCGCGCAGATTGTGCGGAGGAATGTTGGTCGCCATTCCCACAGCGATCCCCACTGAGCCGTTCACCAGCAAATTGGGGAAACGACTGGGAAGAATGCTCGGTTCCCGGGTTCTTCCGTCGTAGTTGTCTTGGAAGTCGACCGTGTCTTCTTCGATGTCCCGAACCATCTCCATGGCAAGGTTGGCCATCTTGGTCTCGGTATATCGAGGAGCTGCGGCACCATCATTACCGGGGCTTCCAAAGTTTCCCTGCCCCGCCGCCAGCGGGTAGCGCAGGCTCCATGGCTGGACGAGACGGACAAGAGCGTCATAAATGGCGGAGTCGCCGTGAGGGTGGAACTTACCCATCACGTCGCCAACCACGCGAGAACATTTCGAGAACGCCTTATCCGGCCGATATCCTCCGTCATACATCGAGTAAATGACCCGGCGATGAACGGGTTTCAGTCCGTCTCTGACATCGGGTAAGGCGCGGCCCACAATGACGCTCATTGCGTAGTCGAGGTAGGAGCGCTGCATTTCTACCTGGATATCAACCTGGTTGATACGATCCACGATGGGGCCGTTGGTATCTTCGTTAGCCACGATTCCGTCCTAAATATCTAAGAAACGCACGTCGTGCGCGTTGTGTTGGATGAAGCTCCGCCTGGCTTCTACGTCCTCGCCCATCAGGGTGCTGAAGACGGTGTCGGCGATAGCGGCGTCATCGAGAGTCACCTGCAATAGGGTTCGGGTCTCTGGGTTCATGGTGGTGTCCCAGAGTTCCTGGTGATTCATCTCTCCTAGACCCTTGTAGCGCTGAATGGAATTGTCCTTGGGGAGTCTTTTTCCATCTTTCTTGCCCGCCTCAGTCACCACATCGCGCTCTCGGTCGCTAAAAACGTAGTCGTGATCAGCGTTAGACCACTTAATTCGATACAGCGGCGGTTGAGCGAGATAGACGTAGCCTCGCTCGATCAGTGGTCTCATATAACGGAACAGAAGGGTGAGGAGGAGCGTGGTGATGTGTTGACCGTCCACATCAGCATCGGCCATTAAGACGATCTTGTGATACCGCACCTTATCGACATCGAAATCCTCACCGATTCCCGCACCAAAGGCGGTGATCATCCCCTGAATTTCGTTGTTTCCTAGGGCACGATCTAACCGCGCCTTTTCCACGTTCAAGATTTTTCCCCGCAAAGGCAAGATGGCTTGTGTTTCTGGGTTTCTTCCCGACACCGCGCTGCCGCCTGCGGAATCACCTTCCACCAGGAATATTTCACTGACCGCCGCGTCCTTGGACTGACAATCTTTGAGCTTCCCCGGCATTCCGCCAGATTCCAGTAATCCTTTACGTCGCGTTTGCTCTCGCGCCTTCCGGGCTGCAATTCTTGCTTGAGACGCCTGAACCGCCTTACGAACAACATCTCTGCCCTGTGCTGGGTTACGTTCAAACCAGTCTCCGAGGTGTTCACCAGTGACTTTTTGGACAAAAGACTTTGCCTCTGTGTTCCCCAATTTGGTTTTCGTCTGACCCTCGAACTGTGGCTCGCCCAACTTCACCGAGACAACAGCGGTAAGACCTTCTCGCACGTCATCGCCCGTGAGGTTCTCATCCTTCTCTTTCAGTAGTCCACTAGCCCGAGCAAAACGATTGACCAAGGTAGTCAGCGCCGCACGGAAACCCTCTTCGTGGGTCCCCCCCTCGTGAGTATTGATGGTGTTGGCATAGGTGTGGACGCTCTCGGAATAGGCGTTGGTCCACTGCATTGCTACTTCGAGAGCGATCTTGCGCTCAGTGTCCTCTGCTTCAAAAGAAATAATCTCCGGGTGAACGACATCGCTTTTCTTAGCGTGGTTGAGATACTCGACGTAATCCACCAAGCCTTTTTCGTAGTTGTAGCTGTCCTGTCGATCAGCCCCGGTAGGCCTCTGGTCGTGCAAATCAATGCGAAGACCCTTATTGAGGAAGGCCATCTGCTGGAAGCGGGTCCGAAGGGTTTCATACTCGAAATCCACTGTTTCAAAGATTGTTGTGCTGGGCCAGAACGTAATGATTGTCCCGGTTTCACTGGCTTTTCCTGCTTCGGCGAGCGGAGCTTGCGGCACACCGTCTCGATAGGACTGAGTCCAGGAGCTGCCTTGGCGACGAACCTCCACGTCGAGCTTCTCGGACAGCGCGTTCACCACACTGCTACCCACCCCGTGGAGACCGCCGGAGACGGCATACCCACCACCGCCAAACTTTCCTCCGGCATGCAGGGTGGTAAGGACGACCTCCACCGTTGACCTTTTTTCCACGGGATGCTCGTCGACGGGAATACCTCGGCCGTTATCGGTGACCTTTACCGAACCGTCCGCTTGAATGGCCACAGTGATGAGATCACAATGGCCGGCAAGCGCTTCATCTACGGAGTTGTCGACAATTTCATACACCAAATGATGCAAACCTCGAGGACCGGTCGACCCGATATACATACCCGGGCGTTTACGCACCGCCTCAAGCCCCTCAAGTACCTGGATATCGCCCGCGCCGTAAGAGTCTTCTTCGGAAGGTTTCTTGGCCGCTGGTGTCATAGGTGTTGCTCCTGAAGAGAGGTTCAGCACGAGGGTGCTCCTGCTGATCGAGGCGCTCTTTCCGCCGCCCCTCAGTCTACCGAGAACGACCCGGAAAAGACCTGATTTAGCCCCTCTGGGGAGGGATTTTTTTGATGTCGACCAATTACGGTTTGTTACCCATAAGTATCGCGCGGGCCGCGCCCTGGAACCGAGCGGGGGCCATGTTTCCACGAGGGGGCACCCGGCCCTTTAATCGACAGCGTGGTGATAGCCGCCTGGGGGAATCGCTCCAGGAGAGATTCCAGGAGCGTGGATTTCATTATTCGCAGCTGGGTAGCCCACGCACTGGAGTCACAACTGATCTCCAGCACACCCTCTTCCGCTCCGGTTGGGGAGGTGTGCAGCGCTACGTCATCGCCCACAATGTCTGCCCAAGCGCCGATCAGGTCAGCCTGGGCGAGAGGCATCTCCCATCCCATCGTGTGCTCCAGGGCCCCAAACGCTTCAGCCATCGAACCTGGGTCGCGGTGGTCAGAAAACGGAAGGGATCCCTCGCGAGATGTTTCACGTGAAACACGTCGATAACCGCCAAATCGCTCTCTCAGTCTCCGATAGACGATTTTTGGTTCGTCAAAAGTCATCGAGCCGTCACCGCCCCCGCGAAAACATCGAACACTCGCCCCGACAATTCTTGGGGAATGTCCTCTTCCACCGCGCTGGTGACAATGATTTGCTCGTAATGGTCCATCGCGCTCACCAACTGGGCCCTACGGCGGGAGTCTAGTTCCGCAAAAACATCGTCCAACATGATGATTGGGTCACCACTGGGTTTATCAGCCTTTAACCAGGAGGCAGTTCCGAGCCGCAAAGAAAGAGCAAGGGACCACGTTTCGCCTTGACTCGCATGAGTCCGCGCGGGCTGACCCTCGATCAGTAGTTCCATATCGTCTCGCTGAGGCCCCACTAAGGACATTCCCCGTTCCCGCTCCGCTGGAGCGGCCTGATCCAGCGCGACCGAGATTAAAGACACCAGGTCCTCCCGGGAAACCCCCTCCTCCACGACAAAACCTTTGGGAAGATAGCGCGCCGTGATGTGCTGTCCCGCGGCGAGATTCTCATACGCTGCCGTGACATTGGGCAGAATTGCTGCCCATTGCTGAAGTCGCTGGGCAACAATATCGGCGGCCAAAGAAATAAAGGAGGCATTCCAGACTTCGAGAGTGGAAAGGTCCGCACCCCGCGGCTGCGAACGCAATGACTTCAACAAGCTGTTTCGTTGTTTGAGAACCTTGTCGAAATCTGCATAGGTTCCAGCCATCGTGGGCGATGCACCGACGACCAGCTCGTCAAGGAATTGCCGCCGAAAACCTGGTTCACCACGAATAATTGCTGAGTCTTCCGGGGCGAACATCACCGCAGAAACCCACCGCGGTATCTCTGAAATCTTGACCGAGTTGCCGGACACTGTGGCGTCGCTCGTGCCAGAGCGCTTAAGTGTGACACCGACGGAAACATCACGGTCCCCATGACGAAGACTGCCAAATATGGTGGCTCGATCGTAACCATCCCCGATCAACGCAGAGGAACCACCCACGCGATGAGACCCAAGCGTTGAGAGATATCGAACAGCCTCCACCACGTTGGTTTTGCCTTGACCGTTAGGCCCAACCAAGATGTTGGTGCCCTGCGTGAAGCTGAGCGAGCTTCGGTCGTGATTACGCCATCCCACGAGGTCTAGCTGGCTAATCCACACGAGGCGGACTTAGCGCATCAAGAGATTTGGCTGCAACAAGTATCGGTATCCCTCAGAAGCGTCGCCATCTTGAGACTTTTGTGCCGTCAATAACACCGGTCCTGGTTTGTTCGGGTTATCAGTGTGCGTGAAGGAGACTCGGACAAATTCGCTATGCGTGGCGGCCAAGCCATCAATGAGGAACTGTGGCTTGAGTGATACCACGCACTCTTTTCCTACAAGATGCCCGTTGATTTCTTCTGACGCTTGTGCTTGGTCCGACCCAAGAGCCTCGAGGGCCACCCCATCAGCGCTGAACGAATATCGAAGAGGCGCCTCCCGCTCAAGCACCAATGCCACCCGACGGGTAGCTTCTATCAGGTCTTGCGTGCTCACCACCGCATAGTCGGGGGTGGTTTCGGGAAACAGCTTCTGGACGGGAGGGAAGGAGCCCTTGATGAGCAACGTCGTCACCGTGCGCTGGTCAGAGCTAAAAGCGACCAACTCTCTTTCACCGCCCACACTTAGCGTGATCGTCAAGTGGGCTGTGTGAGCAAAGGTTTTGCCGATCTCCGCCAGCGTTCGAGAGGGAATGAGCGCTTGAAGCCCCTCGGCGGCAACCGAGCCACCGGACCATGAAAGTTCCTTTGCTGCAACCCGATAACGGTCGGTGGCCATCATTACTAAGGCAGAGGAAGACACATCCAACAACACGCCAGTTATCACCGGGGTCACGTCATCACGAGAAGCTGCGGGAGCCACTTGCCCCACAGCTTGGGAAAATTCCTCGCCCGACACTGAGCCAGATACGCCCTCAACTTCGGGCAAATTTGGATACTCTTCGACCGGCATCGTGGCCAAAGTAAATTTTGCCGAACCCGACACCACCGAGACAGAAGTTCCACTCAAAGAGAGAGTGACGCTGTCTTCGGGGAGGCGCTGAGCAATCTCAGACAGTAAGCGCCCAGAAACAAGGACTTGACCGGGGGCGTCTACCGAAGCCGCAACTTTCGTTTTGGCCGACACTTCGTAATCAAAAGAGGAGATCGTCACCGTGTCATCCTCGACAGTGATCAAAACACCACTCAGAATCGGCAAGGTTGTGCGCTGAGGTAATAACTTCACAGCGAAAGAGACTGCTTCACTGAAGACATCTTTATTCACTTCGAACTTCACAGGACACCTACTCAATTGCTAGACGGAACCGGGTACTTGATTCTGTCACAAAGCCTTTGGCGTCGTAGTCGAAGGTTATTGGGAGGAAGAAATTGATTAATTAAGTAAATACTCATAACGGCTGTGGAAAAGAGGATAACCGGTGGACTGCGCTGAAAAAGGTCGTGAACTACATCGGTGTCAGATGTGGAAATCTTCCGGAGAGGCCTGTGGATAATGCCTGAGAAACTGGTGAAATCTTTTCCAGCTGCACTAGCGTGTGAAGAATTTCGGCGTGTCTTCCCCAGTAGGTGACACGTTTTCCACAACTTATCCACAGTGTGGGAAACCTTCAACTAGAAGTTGGGTTATTTTGTGTAATTCGAGCTTTGTTTGATACGGCTCGTAAGTTCAGTCACCTGGTTATAAATCGAGCGGCGTTCCTTCATGAGTTCGCTAATCTTCTTGTTCGCATACATCACCGTCGTATGGTCACGGTTTCCAAAAAGCTGGCCGATTTTAGGGAGCGACAGGTTCGTCATCTCTCTCGAAAGATACATTGCAACCTGGCGAGCCAAGGCGATGGTCTGTGAACGCGAAGATCCATAGAGGTCATCGACGGTGAGCTGGTAAAAAGTTGCGGTGATGTTGATGATGTCTACTGGTGACACAACATTGGTGTCTTCAGTGAGGACCAGGTCCTTCAATACAGTGCGGGCGAGTTCCATGGAGATAGGCGCTTTGTTGAGGTTTGAGAAAGCGGTGACTCGGATAAGTGCACCTTCTAGTTCGCGGACATTGGAAGATACTTTCGAAGCCATAAGCTCCACAACGTCATCGTTGATGTCTATTCGTTCACTCGCGGCTTTCTTCCGGAGAATGGCGATACGGGTTTCGAGGTCAGGAGCTTGAACATCTGTAATAAGGCCCCATTCGAAGCGCGAGCGCATACGGTCCTCAAAGCCGGTCAGCTGTTTCGGGGGCAGATCACTGGTGACGACAACTTGCTTGTTGTGGTCGTGAAGAGTGTTGAAGGTATGAAAAAAAGCTTCCTGGGTGGAATCTTTACCTTGAAGAAACTGGATGTCATCAATGAGCAGAATGTCGACTTCACGGTATCGAGCCTGGAATTCTGGAGCTCTGTTGTTGGCAATCGCGTTGATGAAATCGTTGGTGAACTCTTCGGAGCTGACGTATCTCATGCGGCAGCCTTTAAAGAGGCTGATGGCGTAGTGGCCAATGGCGTGGAGAAGGTGTGTTTTTCCTAGACCAGAGCCCCCATAGATGAACAGCGGGTTATAGGCCTTAGCTGGGGCTTCTGCTACCGCGACAGCTGCGGCGTGAGAAAACCGGTTGGAAGACCCAATAACAAAATTGTCAAAGCTATATTTCGCGTTGAGGCGTGACTGATTTTCTCCCACAGAGATCGAACCAGGGTCGAAAGATTCGCTGAGTATCTCCGCGGCGACAGCTTCCGCCAGTGGGATTTGAAGGACATCGCTTTCGATATCCGGGTTAACAACAATGGCAAAACTACTAACACCAGAATCTTCGGTGCTCTCCAATGCTTCTAAAAGCGGCAGACGCACTCTCTGTTCCAGCATCCCTCGGGTGAGCTCGTTAGGAACTTCGAGATAAAGAACCCCTGCCATCACGCCGCGAGGTTCGACAAGGTCGAGGAAGCCCCAGAGCTGAGGAGTGATTCGGGCGTCGGTGGTGAGATGAGACTTAACCCCTTGCCACAAGTCAGCAACCTGAGTCTCTGGCTCGCTCACACCTTCACCCCTTTGCGATGTTGTGGATAACAAGAAGCTCCACCCTATGACAGGCGGAAATACTGACCATAACAGTACAAGCTCCCTGTGGATAACTACAGCCCTAGGATGGCTTGACCACCGCCCCTTAGGGGCTTATCCTGTAGTGTTGCCCATTCGGGCTAAGTTTTGATCAGGAGAACACCTGATCGGTATCGAGGAGTTTCCATGAGTAAGCGCACGTTCCAACCCAACAACCGTCGCCGCGCCAAGGTTCACGGTTTTCGCTTGCGCATGCGTACCC
>Ga0208903_1001694_pt1 | contig 11863 bp, 18 predicted proteins | sample AntAceMetag02UKJ_FD_184769 | JGI IMG/M metagenome (GOLD analysis project Ga0208903, IMG submission 184769) | Saline lake microbial communities from Ace Lake, Antarctica - Antarctic Ace Lake Metagenome 02UKJ (SPAdes) (version 2) | ecosystem: Environmental > Aquatic > Non-marine Saline and...
GTCGTGTGTAATTTCTTCACCGTTGTATGGTTTAAAACTGTTGATATAAGGAAGACTTTCTATTAAAGGTCGGAGTGCTTCGAACTGGGCTTCGGTCATCTCGCCCTTGTGATCGCCAGCATTTGGTGCACCTAATACACGGTGTGCCATACGATCCATATCGTTAAGACGCAAATAAAAATCTCCTCCACCTAAGTGCTTGACCATAGCAAGGGAGTAAATTAAATCGCCGAATGTTCCTGAATGTGAGAATGAGTTCATAGTGTTGTAAATTGTAGCATATTTACAACACTATGTCAACCCTGATTAAATTTTCATAAACCAGCGGCAGATAATCTTGCTTCTAATTCTTCAACTTTAGCAGACAGTTCTTGAATAGACTTTGTTAACACCGCAGTTAGTTTTGGATAGTCCACACTTAATGTGCCGTCACTATTTGTTCCGACTACTTCAGGAACAACTTGCTGTACTTGTTGTGCAAGAAAGCCGATTTCAGTCTGTGAACCAAATCTTTCAGTATCTATCCAATTAAACTTAATTGAATTTAATGCAAGTGTAGCAGTAAGTCCTTGATCAATCGGATGTACATTTGTTTTTAAATTTGCATCTGAGGAACTATTAGTAACTTCGCCCTCTTGGCTTGAATACACTGCTCGGTTTCCGACGCCTTGTAAACTCTTAACAAATAAATTTTCTCCAATTCCTACTCCACCTGCAACTACTAGCGTTCCACTAAAAGTATTTGTTGCAATAGTAACACCTGACAAATATAATTGAGTAGCAGTACTTGTAGGTCTACTGCCTGCAACTGCAAAGGTCCAAGTGCTAAATGTAACAATATCTTCGTCTGGACTTAAAAAATACTCGTCAATTAATATGGTCCAGTCTGTACCTGTTCTTGCAACTAATGTTCCTTCCAAGTAACTTAAAAATGCACGTTCTTTGACAATTGCTCTTATTCTTTGCCCAGTAGTATATGCATGCTCTTCACTTTCAACGGCAAACTGTACCTCAGTATCAGAACCTATAGTTGCTAAACTAACAGGATTATCATATGCCCAAAGAACATACCCGAGACCTGGCTGGCCTATAAGTCCGTTTTCGCCTGCTATGCTAATTGCCCAAGAACTACTCGAAAGTCCTAGCGTTCCTTGAGCGTAATCCGATATAAAAATCAACGACGTAGTGGCTAAATTTACACTTTCGACTTGTCCGTCCATATAACTAAATGGTTGAGAATTAATTGCTCCTGCTCTAATTCGCATACCTGCGGTGTATCCCGATACATTTGGAGTACCGTTAACATCGTATAAATCTGTAAATGTTTTAGTTCCTGTGCTAACAGTATTAGTCGAACTACTAAAAGCAAGTAGTGCCGGACCTGTCGGACCTACTGGACCTTCGACGCCGGTAGCGCCTATTGGACCAGTCGCTCCGTCAGCACCTGTTGCGCCTGTTGCGCCTGTTCCGCCATTTCCACCATTAGGTCCAATTGGCCCAGTCGCACCTTGTATAGATCCATCAACTACTACTGTACTACTATCATTTAATGTAAGTATTAATGTAGTACCTGTAACACTGGCAGTAGTAACATATTGTCCTTGAGGACCTGTAGCACCTGTGGCGCCAACTCCAGTAGCACCTGCAGGTCCAGTAGCACCTGTTGCGCCTGTAGCACCTTCTGCTCCCGGATTTCCTTGCGCCCCTGTAGCACCCTGACCAGTAGCACCGGTTGCGCCTAAATCACCTGTAGGTCCAGTTGCACCTTGCGGACCAGTAGCACCTGTAGTTCCTAATGCACCTGTTGCACCTGTTGGACCAGTAGCACCTGTGGTACCTTGTACACCAGCACCAGTTGCACCTTCTGAGCCTGTAAGTCCAGTAGCACCAATTACTGATCCAACGTTAATTTCGCTAGCATCATTTAATACTAACAACAATTCTGTTCCTGTTATTGAAGCAGTTGTAATATATAGTCCAGTGGCGCCTGTAGCACCTTGGGCAGCAGCACTTCCATCAATACCTTGCGGACCTTGTACACCGGTTGCGCCAGTTTCTCCTGTAGCACCAGTTGCACCAGTAGCACCTTCTGGTCCGAGTGGTCCTATTGGACCTGTTGCACCTTGTACACCAGTAGACCCTGGCACCGTAGAGTCTGCACCTGTTGCACCTGAAGGTCCTGTTGCACCTGTTGCACCATCAACTCCGATTGTCCCAGTAGCACCTGTAGGACCTGTTGCACCAGTAGCGCCTTCGCCAGTTGCACCTTGTACACCCGTTGCTCCGTCATTGCCTTGATTTCCTTGCGCACCAGTAGCGCCTGTAGGACCAACAATATTACCGGCATTAATTTCACTACTATCATTTAATGTAATTAACAAATTTGTTCCGGTTACAGTAGCAGTAGTAACGTATAATCCTGTGGCACCTTGTGCTCCAGTGGCACCATCATTGCCAATAGCACCAGTTGCGCCAGCGCCAGTTGCGCCTGCAGGACCAGTTGCGCCTTGAACACCTGTAGCGCCTGTAGCACCGTCTGCACCAGTTGATCCAACTCCACTAGGTCCTGTGGAACCTGCTGGTCCAGTAGCACCAGTTGTGCCAGGAACTATTGAGTCTGCGCCGGTGGCACCTATTTCTCCTTGTGGACCAGTGGCGCCTGTTGACCCGTAACTGCCAGTAGCACCAATTGCACCTTGTGGGCCAGTAGCACCAGTAGCGCCGTCGATACCTATGCCACCATCTGCTCCTGTAGCACCTATGCCACCATCTGCTCCTGTAGCACCTGAAACAGGGCCTGCATCAATTTCAGTCGAATCATTTAAAATAATAACTAGATTAGTGCCACTAATAGTAGCACTAGTTACATATAGTCCTGTTGCACCTGCAGGTCCTGCTTCTCCCGTAGCGCCAGTAGCACCTGCACCTGTAGCACCAACATTCCCTGCAGGTCCTTGCGCACCTGTAGCACCCGGTAAACCAGTAGCACCTGTTGAACCTGCACCAGTAGCACCATCTGGTCCGGCAGGACCTGTGGCGCCAGCCGCACCAGTAGCGCCTTGTGGACCAGTTGCTCCGCCTGGATCGCCTGTTTCTCCTTGTGGACCTGTAGATCCAATTAAACCAGTTGCTCCTACAGGACCAGTTGATCCGGTTGATCCAGGTCCGCCAATGGGGCCTTGAGGACCAGTTGCACCTGTAGTACCTTGTACACCTGCACCAGTAGCACCTTGATATCCTTGAATACCCAACGGTCCTCTTTCACCAGTAGCACCAGTAGCACCGCTGCCTGTTGCACCAGGTCCGCCTGTGGCGCCTTGTGGTCCAGTTGAACCAACTTCGCCTGCTACGTTAACAAACCAAGTTGTTAATGTTGTAGCAGTACCCTGTGTACGGTCAACATATACTGTAACTGTAGAACCAGTAGTGTCATATGCAGTAATTTGTCCTTCTAACCATTCGTTAACAGGAATACCGCTGGCATAGTTTTTAGCACGAACTCGCTGTCCAATTGACCAAACGGCTAAACTTTCTAAAACAAACACTTTTGCACCAGTGCCAATTGTAATAGAACTGTTTGAATAAACTCCGACACCTAATCCGTCTGGGCCCTGCACTCCAGTAGCACCCGTTGGACCAGTAGCACCGATTAGACCTGTAGCACCTGTAATACCGTCTACTACACTCAATGTTCCTGTGGAATCTACTGCAAGGCCAGCGCCGATAATAACACCGCCTAGTGTAGCAGTTGTAGCAGTGGGTAAAGTATACTGATTAGCACTTAGTAATCCTGCTGGAGTAATAGTCAACCCATTTCCAACTTGAATAACACCTACTGATGCTGTGGTTGCTGTAGAAACCGCAACCTGTATTGTGGCAGTATCAACACTGACAACACCGGCATTTACCAATAAGCCGTCTCCAACTTGCATGATACCTTTTAGGGATTCGCTTGCAGTTGGAATACTGTTTAGATCGTTGAAGTTACCGCTGATACCCACAGCACTAACTGTTTGCACACTAGCATCAATTTTCCTACGGTCAAGGTCAAAGAATTCAAAATCAACACCAGTGCGGCTTGAAATTTCAATACCAAATACGCCGCTGGTCTCAAACGTCATTTCGCCGCTGACGCTGTTGAAGTTTACCAATCTAGTCACGTTGGTAATACTGCTGACATCGCTGAATGTCACAACAGTAGCAGTAGACGGAACTGAAACATACACACGCATTGTGGCATATTGGTCTACTGGAAACTGTTTTAATCCTAAGGTAACGTTGGGAAACGCTTCTACATAATGTATCGGTGCTTCGTAGTAACTTAGAGCAACTGTGCCGCTTTGCGGGCCATGATTGAACAAGCGTTGTGTCCAATCTGCTAGTTGTACTTCACGCAGTTCTGCACCTACCATGTAGTTTTGAAAGTCGTCTGCGTTTTCTACTCTAGTTGTGCTGGTAGTGCCTTTTACTGTGGCATTACGTTGCAGCCCTGTAATTTCGTCACGGGCAGCAGTTAGGCCTTGTACAGTGCCTTGAAAATTGTCTCTAAATCCCTGCGAACTGTTATTTTGTCCTGATACAGGAAACTCTGGGTTAATTTGTGTTGGGTCGATATTGCTTGTCATTTCTAATCCTAGAACGTAGATTCCACTATACGCTATTTAGCCCAGATCGGTTAAGTAAATAGATCTATGCAACCATGCCCATACAACCAAGTAGTAAGTGACTACAAACGTTTTTATCTAACTTGGATAATCAACAACATCTGTACAAATCATTGCCGCTATTGCCCAAAATATCTACACGAGGGCAAGAATCATCACTACGACTGGAGTGAAGCGGAATACTTTATCGACAGCATATTAGAACAGCACCCCATGATACATTTGGTTATATCAGGGGGCGAGCCTACAGTAAGTCCTTTTTTACCAAAGTTACTTAAAAAATTTGCCAGCCCTAAACACTATGCTGGCGTCAGTAGCAACGGTGTTCGTAAGGCAGAATACTGGGACGGACTAGATGTAGAAAATCTAGGACTCAGTTATCATCCTGCGTTTCACGACGACGGTTGGGTCGAACGAGCAAATCAAGCAAATCAGTATGTCAAACAGGTCACGGTGAATCTAATGATGGATCCCGACTACTGGGATCACTGCATGATCATCTACGATCAACTGTTGAACGAAACTGACGTCTCAGTTATACCCACTATGATAGTAGATTGGGGATCGGGTCAAACTCCCACCTATACTGAACAGCAGCAACGCTGGTTCCTGGACAATCCTGCTGTGTATAGAAATCTTTGGGTGGACCCCATTGTTCCCAGAAACTTTGCCATTCTGGATCGTCAGGGCGAACCGGCATTTCCCGGCAAGAGTTGGACTGTGGAACTGATCAATCGCAGAGAAAACAACTTCGGTCGCTGGGAGTGCGACATAGGACTAAAATCCGCATTTGTACAGTTCGACGGCAGTTACCGTAGAGCCAACTGCGAACAAGGCGGCTACTCAGGATGGATTCGAGACGGCTACAAGCAAGTGGTCAAGCCAGTGATCTGCGGCTACACAGAATGCCAATGCCTTACTGACATATCCATACCTAAACGCAAACAGTCTGCGGCAGTGTGGCGCATACAGCCAGTGAAATAGCGGCGGCACTTCCTGTCAAATAGAGCGAAGCGACCCAGCGGTAGCGCCAGCGATTAGATCGGTAAACTGCTCATATAACGAACTAAAATCTATACATACTGCCCACCTATCCTCCCGCAGGCCCAGTACAGCATGCGGCACAGTGTGGTCAAACAATGCCCAATGGTACTGCGGAATGACAAACCTGTAGGCCTTACCGCCTTGTTTGAATACAGTAGGATAATCCTGTGTAAGTGAACAAACAGCACGGTAACGTCGAATACGATCCTGATGAAATCCTATTCCCGGCGGCTTAACCCACTGTAGATGCAACTGACTGGGATGTAGACTGTAGTTGATACTGCTACTGACCCGTTCAGCGTCCAATGACTGTTCTGGCCATGACCATAAACCCGCATAACGTGCATCAGCAGTGTATCCATCCTGATTAGTGAGTAGATGCTGATTAGACTGTATGCGAGTATGTATTGACTGTAGTTCAACGGGCAGTACGGGCCATGCTAACAAATGGATCATAACAGTAAGCCTAATAACAGTCCCGTAGAAGAACACACTAGTGCAACGGCCAGCACACGGTGAGCAGCAACAGTGACTATATAGTGTTCTCTAGATGTGTATATAGTGGGATAACGGAAAGGACGTAGTAAACGGCGTAGCATGGTATAAGAATGGTTATAGCAGTAATTATCACAGTGCAACAGCCCGAGGAGTATATAGCGAGTAAAAAAAATTGTAAAAAAAATTTCAAAAGTTGAAAACAGTAATCCAACGAAGTTTTTAGAGAGAGGTCTATATAGTGGCTTAAAAATTTTGTGCGCAAATTAAAGTGGGTCCAGAGATCTCGGCCCCTGGTGATTACATCTAACTGGGGTGGGGATATTAGGAACTTTAGAGGGAACTTTGGGGGAGAATTTGATTGCGCTGCTGCTAGCGCTAGTACTTTAGTAGTACTAGTGCCCCACCCCCCACCCCCCACGATGCTGAGAAAGATTTAATTATTTAAAACTATATATAACGCCTTGTGCGCTAATTGTTTTAGTAATGCCATTTGCAGCCCATTCTGCTTCTATTGCACGTAATTGCTTGCGATCTTTAATTTGTGCATCTGCTACTTTAATTGCAATTTTAGTCTTGCGATAGTTAATGTATACGTTAGTTGCACTGTACAGCATCTCAAGCAATAACTTAATGCGCTCTGCACGTATCTTAACAGCATCTGTATACAATGAAGCATTAGCATAGTTGCGCATGCGAGCGTTTTGCATTGCTGCAAACTTGTATTGTGTAGCAGTAGTCTCAAGTGTATGTGCTTGCATAGTGTGTGTGCTCTCTAGTGTGTGTGTTGCTGTGTATGTATTATAACATACACTAGAGCAGTGTGTCTAGTAAAGACCCTACACACTGCTCTAGTACTTTATACTACCCAGCCTACGAATGTTTCGTAATCATATACTGCTACAACTGTATCTTCACGTGTATATACAATTAGTCCCCCGATGTTGTCTGCAGATGCATCTTGCAGTGCATACTCGTTTACAAACTGCTCTGTTAACTCATCTAACTCTGCATCTGCATCTTGTGCTAGTAGTGCATCTACTTGTGCATTGTAGTTTGCTGTTACGGGAGTAGTGTTAATAAACTCTATGTTGTATGTGCTTGCTTGCATGCTGTGTTACTCTCTCTCTACTGCTGTTGAACATGTGTGTATTATAACACTAAACAAAGTCCCTGTCAAGTGGCGGGTTATTCTAACTTGCTGTAATTTCAGCAAGTAATTCGTTCAAGTCGTTGGCCATGTCCTGAGCAGCCTGCTCAGTGGCAAACTCTGTCTTGCCAATCCAGCCATTGTCCGTGTTGATCAAACGGTAAGTCTCACTCACTAGTACATGCTCTTGCGGAGCAATTTGGCGTGTCTTCATATCGATTTGAACTGCGTACATAGTAACTCCTGCGTGTTGCTGTCTATGAGTGTATTATAACACTAAACAAAGACCCTGTCAACCTCTGGGTTATTGCACACTACCATCCCACTCAACTGTCCACCCTTCTGCTTCCAGTTCTTCTAGTACAGCATTAAAGTCGTCCACAATGATCTGCAGTTGGCTGTATCGCTTAGTGTCCTTCTTGCGTAAGATGTTGCTGCCTTCCTTGTAGACTAACCACACATGCTCTGCACAGTAACTCTTGTGAGCCACGCTGGTGCAGCCGCAGGGCTTGGCCTGTGCTCCTAGGTACTGGCACTCTTTGTTGTATACGGTATTAGTCATTGTACTTGTTCTCTACTTGTCGTATGGTCTTGACCAGGTCTTGTTGTTGTTGTGTGTCTAAGTCTATGAACATCAGTATGCCTTCTACATAACTCTGCTCATGTTGCTGTGCCTTGGCCGTGCGCTCGCTTGCCCAGAACAGCGCCAGTACTGCCCAGAACTCCCAATTGGTTAGGGTAACGTTCGATAGAGTCAGTACCAGCCCTAGTGCTAGGTACAGGGCTAGTCGTTGTATCATACTCGCTTCATACATGTGGTCTTGGCCATTGCAGTCCAGTTACGGGGGAAACTCTTGCGCAGGTCCGCAATCTTCAGCACCATACGCAGGCTAAGTTCACGCAAGCGAGCGGCATTGTTGACCACAAACTCAATGATCTCATCACTGGCACCCGCTTCAAACTCGTATGTGTCCAGCATGCCGTCCTTTACAATCTGCTTGATGCGAAGTATCTTTTCACGCTCAGTGTCCATCTGTAGATCGATGTAGTGGCACCGGCTTTCCAAAGCATCCAGGTGATCGCGAAGTTTCTTAGAGCGGACATGTTCAAATTTAATGTTAGTGATAAAGATAGCGGCACCCTTGAACTCAAAGCGATCTGGGATGCCTTCTGTGCGCAACATGCGGCTGTCAGTGTTCCAAGCGATGAAACGCTTTTTGCTTGAGTCCAAGGCTGCCTTGAGGATGTTAAGGCTCAGGTCTTCCATTAGGATTGAGTCACAGTCGTCAAACACCAGTACTGACTTTTCATCGCTGTACTCGTACAGTTTAGCATATAGACCCAGTGCTGACATGGCACCCTTGACAATTTCGTACTTGGGTTTGCGGTTGCCCAATGTATTGAATAGGTCGTCTTTCTCAAGTACCTGCTCAACACCGAAACTCTTGCCTACTCCTGGAGGACCGCTGACGATCATTGCTCGCACATCGCCCTGCTTGACTGCCTTGGTCATCTCGGTAAGGATCTCAAAGCGCTCACGCAAGCGCTCAATGATCTCTTGATCAGACTCTCTTGCCACAGCCATTTCGTTAGCACGGATTTTCTCTTGATCAAACTCTAATACAGTTGCAACTGCGGTACTTTTTGCTTTGGCCATCTTGTGTTCCTTTTGCGTTTAAAAATGTATTATAACACAGGGCCGGAGCCCTGTCAAGTGTTTTTTAATCTAAACGTGATCCAGCGTAGGCTTCAAATCCGTACTTCTTAAACACATCAGCGGCTGCTCGTGCACCTGCTTCTAGTGTGTCCACGTTCTGGCAACCGTAGCCACTTGGGTTCCAGATCTGGAATGCTTTGGTGTAGTTCTGTCTGATACCTGCGGCTTTCATTGCACGGCCTATCTTGGTCGAACCTTTGATCGCCTTGCCCTCATGCTTATAGATGTTGACCCAAGCAAATCCACAAGCGTATTGATCAACGCCACCTAATCGAGTTTTGAAGTAGTTGTCGGCTGCTTCGTAGGCTGCTTCTTGTGCTTCACGTACAGCGGCTTTGATAGTGTCTACTGTGATCATTTAGTGTGCTCCTATTGCGTTGTTGATGTATGTATTATAACAATAAACAAAAACCCTGTCAACCGTAGGGTTGTTGCAAATTAGCCACAGTTACCATTGCTTCTTGTCGCCGCCCTGCTCGTTCCAACGGTAGCCTGCGTAGTAGGCACGCATCTGGGCAAGGGTCATCTCTTCGCCGGTAATCTTGGGCAAGTTGCCTGTACCGTTTGGGTACCAATGTGGTTCCTCTGGGCGGCTGTAGTATGAATCAGCACTGCCACGATCAAACGGACTACCGTGGAACTGATCGAACTTTTGACCCTCAAACTCAACTTCAGTAACTTGATCGAACATTAAAATTCTCCCTTTACAATCATTGCCACGCCCATTATGATCACGGGCATCATTACTACTGCTAGATTAATTAGTGCTTGCATCTTCTACTCCTTGTTGCTGTTTATGTATGTATTATACTGTCAAGCAGCCAACTTGTCAACCAAAATCAACTGTGGCTTTCCTACAACACGACCGCCGTATATTGTTTGATATAGATCAGCGGCTGCTCGTATGCAAAACTTAATCTCAGTGCCATTGGGTTTGATCAGTGTGTACTGCATGCTTTTCTCCGTTGTGTATGTATTATAACAAAGATCGAATACCCTGTCAACTAGTAGGGGAAAAGGTGAACCCTGCGTACTTCACAGCAGGCAGGGTTCGGGGGTTGCCTGGGACACTACCCCCAGGGCTTAGGAGCGGCTCTCAGTTTTTATGCAAGGCCGAGAGCAAGAGCCTTGTAACCTGCGGCAACCAACTTGCGTGATGGAGTGCCAATTTCATACTCAGTTACCTTTACACCATTACCTGCAACACGGCTTTTGGCATAGACTGCATAACCATTCTGGCGAATGCGACTTACTGAAGCACTCATATTCTTAATGCCAAATCGCTTGCTCGCTTCTGCTGGTGATAGTTTCTCACCAGCGTACATTGCTGAGAATAGTTTAAAGTCTTTGGTTTCTTTGCTAATCATTTTCATCTTTCTGTTTCCTTTTAAATTACACTGCTGTGCAGTTAATAACTATTGTACAAGGATACTAATCAGTTGTCAACGGCGAATTTGCCCAATTGCGTACAACTTGTTCGAGTTCGGTAAAATCTAAGTTCATTTATTATCTACTTTTGTTTTAAACACGCCTGCAAGGATCATAATTGCAAACCACGTTTGGATTGTATAGGGAATTACCAATGCTGGGAACAATGTATTGACACTCCAGATAATTAGGAATGGTCCTGCAACAAGGACGAACAATACAAATAGAACTAATGCTGTAATCTTCATTTTATTCTTTATCGAAGAGGTCTTATTGACATTGCCTCTACGCACACGGCAGGGGTTATTTAGAACGGAGCGTCTTCCATATCAGAAGTGTCTACTACAGGTGCCTTTGCCGCTTTGACTTTGGCTTTGATCTTCTCCATAGTAGGAGCCGTTGTGGCTTTGGGTGATTTAGTAGCACGTTTGCCTTGTGCATCTTCCAATGCGGCACGTACTTCAGCATTACCGTTGTCAAAGTCGATGCTCAACAGGTAAGTAACGGCATCTTCTTTGCTCATAGGGGTTTTTAGTTGAACAATGTCGATGTCTTTGTGATCATTCTTTTGAAGGATCTTGACACGCATTTGATCGTTGGCGAAACGAACCTTCATTGAACCATTCAAGCGGCTCACGCCAGCATATGCAAAAATAGACATAATATTTCCTTTTCTCTCTGTGTGTAAAGTATGAACAGCACTATTGCTGTTCATGTATTAATTATACTCTCTTTTGAAGACCTTGTCAACCAAAATCTGGCATATAGTGTTCTTCTTCTTGTTGCAAATCAGCCACATTATTTCCTTCAATCCAATCGAATACAATTTCAATTGGACACTCTAACATGACTGCAATGGTCTTGGCACCGAAGCCCTCAATATACAATTGCTCAATGTCGTAGGCTAGTTCTGCTAATTTACTCATGATTCTGCTGTCTCCTCAAATGCTTGGTCGTGTAAGAAACTAACTAAACGCTCTTCAGATAGGCTGCGGATCAGTTCTTCAATAGCAGTCAAGTCGCCATTGAGTACATCTTCTTTGATCTGCTCAAGCACAAGGGCTAGGAGTTGCTGTTTAGTCATCGTATGCCACCTCGCCCAATTCTGTTACGTTTTCTTCAACTACACTCACATCAGTGATGCGGGCTGTTTGATCTTCGTTGCTAACACCTTGGAAGGCTGTGCGGAAACTTTGGTTCTCTGCTAGGAAGCCGAATACATCGTATCGATCCCAACCTTCTGGCACTTCAAGTGTTTGTGTGAGCAGGGTTTGTACTGTGACTTTCATGCTGTTTCCTTCTCAGTACAAAATGCAACCAACTCAGAGACTGTGCCTGTAAACACCACATCGGTGGTATCGCTCT
>Ga0208903_1001709_pt1 | contig 11814 bp, 10 predicted proteins | sample AntAceMetag02UKJ_FD_184769 | JGI IMG/M metagenome (GOLD analysis project Ga0208903, IMG submission 184769) | Saline lake microbial communities from Ace Lake, Antarctica - Antarctic Ace Lake Metagenome 02UKJ (SPAdes) (version 2) | ecosystem: Environmental > Aquatic > Non-marine Saline and...
AAAGGTCATTTCGAGAATAATCTCTTATGCCCCTCTTTTTTTTGATAACAAAGTTTTCTTGTTCTGGTTTTTTCATAATAGTATTATATCATATAATACTGCAAAATCAAGCACCTACGCTGAATAAGCTATCTTGTGACTACTCATATTTAGACTACTTGTTTCCCTAATCATTTTACCTTAAAATGAAGTAATGAAAATAATCTTCGAATCACACAAAACAACTGAGGACAATGAAGGTGACATAGTCTCAGGATGGAGCGATGTTGAGATTTCACAAAAAGGCTGGGAGCAAGCTCAGGAAATGAAAGAGAAGTATCAAGAAATAAGGGATATAGATGCGATCTTTTGCTCTGATTTACAAAGATCATATGATACAGGGCTTTTTGTTTTCCGAGACCATGGGCTGCCAATTATTATGGATTCTCGACTGAGGGAGTGCAACTATGGGGTACTTAATGGTGCAGCAAAAGAAACAGTGTTCGGAGATCAAATTAACAGAATAACTACTCCGTATGAAGGTGGTGAGAGTTATACTGACTGTGTTAATAGGATCAGTGATTTCCTTAATGAACTAAAAGAGGAGGAGTACAAAAAAATCGTTATTGTCGGACACAAAGCGACACAATACGGCATCGAACACATAATCCTCGGGAAAGACATCGAAACTCTCGTGACCGAAAAATGGCAGTGGCAACCTGGTTGGCAGTACACATTATAAGGAGATAACCGGTCGATATTATTAATATACAAGCACCACATATGACAAAAAAACTCTACGTAATCCCAGGATGGAACGAAAAATGCTCTCTTGCCCCATATCTGACTCTCGCCAATCTTGCGAAAAGTAAAGGGTACGAAGCAACATGCATAGAAATTAATTGGAAATCTCCTCTATCTGGACAAACCTTCGATATCACGGAAGGATCGATTATATTTGGATTCTCACTCGGTGCAATATTAGGGAGACTTATTACACAGGAGTCCTCGTGTAAACACTTGATCCTTGCCTCAAGCACTGTGATGCGAAATCTCGAGGGATCAGACCATGGAGCTTACGTAGACCTTCTTGGTAAAGATTTTGTCGAGGATATCATCATTAACATAACTGAAGCGAACAAAGCTGAGAAACAGACAACGCTCTATGGCGATCAAGAAGGTGAATCTTCTGATGTTCTGGTACAGAACACGGGACATGAATTAAGTGATGAATATTTGAAAGTGATTGGCGAGTTACTTTAGTCTACTTTTCCTTGAAAGAACAAAATTCATCAATCTCACAGACACAAAAATTCGTTCTGATAATTAACATAAATAACTATTCCTATGCAAGACAAAGCAAGCCTGAAAGAACCTCACACAACCAACATCTTCTTCCCCACCTTCGACACCACTCTGACTAATACAGAATCAACAAAGTCTCTTGTTGATCAAATTGAAGATAATCTCACTCTTGATCTCGGAAATTACCCTCGAAAAGAACTCTTACTTTCAGATCTTGAGCGAAAAATATTTGGTGAAGGAGAGGTTTCGGATGCCCTCTTGAGGGACTCTAGAGACTCAATTACTCGAATTATCGAAGATGGAATTACCAAAACAAGCGAGTACGTAAGCACAGCGAGAAATGTGGCTGTCTTTGTTTTTCCGACTACCAATAAGTCAGCAAGTGAATTTATGGGAGGAATTAATGCCTTCGCACTTGGAAAATATTCAATCTATCTTTTTGTTGATCCTGAAATCGAAGGCTGGGAAGGAAGACTAGAGCATACTATAGCTCACGAGTATTCACATTTGGTGACTTTTAGGTATTTTAAAAATGAAAGAATTATTGATGAGATGGTTCTTGAAGGCCTCGCAGAACATACAAGGGAGCATCTTTACGGAGGAGACAGGGCAAGATGGTCGGTCGCTATCCCTCGAGAAGAAGCACTCTTAAATCTCAAGAACCTGCCCGAGGAAGTGACAGATCTCCTTATTACAGAAGAGAATTATGACCTTCAGCTTTCATACTTTTTTGGAACAAAAGATTTGCCGAATTGGTACGGATATTCACTCGGATACTGGCTTATCGATGAAATTCTCAAAACTACAAACTTACCGCTTCCAGAACTCTTCAAAACAAAACCTATCGAGATATTAAATATGCTTAGGAAGGACTAGAGAGGACCGCCCCTTCTTCACCATCTACGATATACACATCACCATCCTTGAAAGTTTTATGCTTTATATCGTTTTCACATACGTACTCATATTCTTTTTTGACAAGATCTGACTCGTGGTGATCCGGACAAAAATGCACAATAGGATAGAAGTCAACAAGTCCAAAGCCTTTCCAAACCTCACCAGTGTTGTATCCGTCAGCATGGACATCTTTGTCGTAAGGAACGTTGTGACAAATCAGATCAAAATCTTTCCGCTCTCTACCTCTGGTCCTAGGGTTGATAAAAGAATCAGACCAAGGAGCAAAATCAAAACTGACTCAAGAAGTAACGTAAAAACCTCCTGAAACGCTACGCTTGCAGAGTGAAGGAGATTTTATTACGAAGCGACAAAGTTATCGCTTGATCTAGGTTTTTTGGTGCATGGAGTGAGATTTGAACTCACGTAGACCGAAGTCGTTGGATTTACAGTCCAATGCATTTGACCGCTCTGCCATCCATGCATATCTCTACTGAGGACAAGAAAAAGTATACCAAATGCCACCTGTAATGCAAACGGAGCGTGTATCAAAAAACTCTCCGGTGCAAGGAGAGTTTCATGTGGTCATTTTATTTTACGGGAACAGCGAGACTTTTTTCGTTAATCTCTGCAGCGAGGAAACTTTTCTTGTTTTTTCCTTTTTTTACATCGAATATGAATTCTTTCTTATTGTACCCAACAGTAACAGTACTTCCCTCTTGAAGTCCTTGAGAAATAATCAGCTGAGCGAGAGGATTCAAAATCTTATTCTGAATAAGTCGCTTGAGTGGCCTCGCTCCGTAATGAGGATCATACCCTTCCTCTGCAAGGAACTTCATCGAAGTGGCATTCATCTTAAGGGTAATCCCTTTCTCTTCGAGTCGTTTCGTAACGTCTTTCATTTGGATGATTACAATTTCTTTAATTGCCTCCTTACTCAAAACATCAAAGATAACTACATCATCAAGTCGATTAAGGAACTCAGGCCGGAACTGCTCCTTGAGCGCTTTCTCGACATTTCGTTTCATCTCATCGTATTGCTCTTGCTTAGACCGAGGGGCCTGATCAGAAAACCCAATTGATTCCATCTTGTCGATAAACTCAGCACCAACGTTGGAAGTAAGGATGATGATTGAATTTTTGAAGTTAATTTTTCGACCTTTAGAATCAGTCAGATGACCATTATCTAGAACCTGAAGCAGAATGTTAAAGACTTCAGGATGTGCCTTTTCAATCTCATCGAACAGGATCACAGAATAAGGTCGGTGTCTGATTCGCTCAGTGACTCCCCCTTCCTCATGCCCTACGTACCCTGGAGGGGCACCGATAAGCTTTGAGACTGAATGCTTCTCCATGTATTCGGACATATCAACTCGAATGAGCGATTTTTCATCATCAAACATAAACTCAGCAAGAGCCTTGGTGAGTTCAGTCTTCCCTACTCCTGTTGGACCAAGGAACATGAACGAACCAATCGGCTTATTAGGGTCAGATATTCCGGCTCTTGCACGCTTCACAGTACTTGCCACTCTCTCTACAGCACCATCTTGCCCAATGAGTCGTGTTTTGAGTTCTAACTCCATACGGGCCAATTTTGCCATCTCCTCTTCGAGCATTCGTGACACAGGAACACCAGTCCACCTCGAAACAACCTCAGCAATGTCTTCTTCCCCGATGTCTTCTCTTAGAATTCTTCGCGACTTCTGAAGATCCTTGAGTCTTTTTATTGCATCGTCAAGTTCTTTTTGCCCTGCAGGAATAGAACCGTACCGAATTTCGGCAGCTCCTGAAAAGTCAGTATTCAACTCAGCAGTATCAGCGTCATGTCGCAAATGCTCGAGTTCTTTTTTCTTATCCTTAATATGGACAATTGTATCCTTCTCATTTTTCCACTTCAGTTCAAGTTCAGCAGCCTCCTCATCAAGATCAGCAAGTTCGATTTCAATTGTTTTTAAACGTTTGGTTTTTTTCGTGCTTTTCTTGTCTTTTGAAATGGCTTCTTTTTCAATCTGAAGTCGCATCACCTTTCTTCGAGCTTCTTCGAGTTGAGGTGGAATATTCTCAAGAGAAATCTTAAGCTTAGATGCAGACTCATCAATAAGATCAACGGCTTTATCTGGAAGGTAGCGATCGGTAATGTATCGACTTGATAATTCTACAGCCGCGACAACCGCATCATCGGTAATGCGAACTCCGTGATACACCTCATATTTTTCTTTGATTCCTCGCATAATGGCGATAGCATCTTCGATGTTTGGCTCTTCAACGAGAATCGGCTGGAACCTTCGAGTCAGGGCAGCATCTTTTTCGATGTGCTTCTGATACTCCTGAAGGGTTGTTGCTCCAATCACTTTAAGTTCTCCTCGAGCAAGCGCAGGCTTAAGCATGTTAGAAGCATCGAGAGATCCTTCTGCAGCACCAGCACCAGCAATCATGTGAATTTCGTCGATGAAGAGAAGAATCTTCCCCTCAGATGCTGCTATATCTTTCATAATCCCCTTCATCCGATCTTCAAACTCTCCTCGGAATTTGGTTCCAGCAACCAACGAACCGATATCAAGCGAGACAAGCTCTTTATCTTTGAGAGACTCAGGGACGTCTCCACTCGCAATACGGTTAGCGAGACCTTCAGCTATCGCCGTCTTTCCCACTCCAGCCTCACCAATCAGAATTGGATTATTTTTTGTTCGCCTTGAAACGATCTGAATCAATCGCCCCATCTCTTCATCACGCCCAATCACTGGATCTATCTCATTATTTCGAGCTCTATCAGTCAAGTTCACTGTGTATTTTTCGATGTTCTTCATCTTTCGTGGTTGCTGATCATCTGAGACTTTTTTCTGCTTCAACTCTTTCACCACCTTCATTACTTCTGTCTTTTCAATACCAAAACGCACGAGTAATTGTCTCGCATTACTAGGAATATCTAAGAGTGAAACAAAAAGATGCTCAGTTGAGACAAAGTCACTCTTGAGACTTGCTGCCACTCGCGTCGAATTTTCAAGAACTTGAGCAAGTTCTGGAGAAAGATACATTTGGTAACTCGCCGAAAGAACCTGAGCTCCTTCAACACCTTCAATATTTTCGAGGAGGGTATCTATGAAATGAGTAAGGTCAACTTCGAGATTATCGAGAATTGAAGCAACCATGCTTTCTTCCTGAATCACGAGTGCTGAAAGCAAATGAAGAGGAGTTACGTGATTTTGACCACGCTCTACCGCTAATTCATGCGCATTTTTGATGGCTTCGTGAGCTTTTTTTGTGAAATTTTTGAATGGAGGCATATAGCAATACTTTATATGTTTTTAGTAATTTTGCAAACAACCTACGCTTCCTGCAGATCTATAGTTCCATCGGTCAAAAGGTCTTCTTGCAGTTCGACTACAGGCAAGTTCACGAAAGCATCTATCAACGAAGCTGATGATGAAAATGAAACTTGCGACCCCTCTCTCCCTGTTCTAATCCCAATTACACTTCCTTCAATATCAATAAGTGCCGATCCTGTGATTACCTTAGTCGAATCAACTGATGTATTGATCAGCGTCACGAGAGGCTCTGAAATATCACCTTCAGTCTCTAGATTTACAATTCCGCTTTTTGTATTCAATGAACTCACGATTCCTTTAGTCACCACAAGACTTGAAACTCCACCAAGAGCAACAACGCTCTCTCCAATTGAAAGGTCATTGGAGTTCCCTATACGGATGGGACCAAACCCAAGCTCTGAATCTTTTGGTTTTAATACCACAAACCTCTGGGCCGGATCAGTGTAGACAAGCTCTAGATTAAATTCTTCGCCTTGATTTTTCCCCGTGTAATCTCTTCGAGAATTATAGAACTGTGCCGGAACAAACATCATTCCATCTGAACGAAGAACAACACCAAGTGCAACCGACACCTCTTTTTTTTCCTCGAAGATCCTTACGAGACTCCCCGAATTCACAGCGATAGATTCGATGATCTTGTCATTTTCGTTTATGACAACCGTTACAATCTCTTTTTCAGATTCCCTCTCTACAATAACAATCTCAGGCTCTACGGGTTCGGCAGGAACAACTCGCTCAACAGTCTTTTCTACAACTCGATTAATTGTCTGAGTTACGGTCTGTCCTGGAGATTGAACAACAAGAGACAATGTGGTAATTCCTGTAGCAATTGACGTTACGATACTTACTAAGATTGCGAGCAAAATGACTTGTTGTTTGTTGAGATCTTCCATAGTGAGGTCATTATACCAAAATCGAGAGACTTATGATACTAAATTCTTAAGAACCTTAAGCACTTTCTTAATTTCAAAAATCTTAGTTCCTCTTCCAAACGAAAATCGTATCGATGATCGAGCACACTCAGGATTGAACGACTTGATACTGTGAGACTCACTCTCCTCTCCGGCAGTCCTGCATGCAGTCATGAAAGAAACGTTAATACCAGATGAAGCTAGTTGAATCGTCAAAAACTCAGAATCAACTCCAGGGAAACAAACATTAACAATATGAGGCGATTTCTCTCCCTTAATACCATGGATAGAGGATTCTAGAATTTGCCCTTGTACTCCTTGGACAAAAAAGTCATGGATCTCTTGAACCCTCTCACTTTCAGATTCTCGAAGCTGCTCAGCTTTATCGAGAGCTTTCGCCAGACCGACAATTCCTGGCACATTTTCAGTTCCTGGGCGGAGACCCTTTTCTTGTCCTCCTCCTTGATACACACCTTCAATTGGCACGGAACTTTTACAGAAGAGAACCCCAACTCCTTTTGGACCATAGAACTTTGACGAATCAAGAGTAATTAGATCAGCACCAAGACTTTCCTTCTGAACCTTAACGTAACAAGGAGATTGACTGGCATCCACATGAAATACCGGATAGATACTTTTTGCTTCTTTTTTGAACTTTTGAATCTTTCGAGAAAGAGCACGAATAGGCTGAATAATTCCTGTTTCATTGTGAGTATGAATACAACTCACAAGAGCTGTCTCTTCGGTAAGTTCTTTTTCGAGCATTTCCGGCGTTACAACCCCATTATCATTTGGCACTAAAAGTGTCAGACTAATCCACCCTTTCTGCTCGAGGTACGAGCAGACCTCAAGCGTCGCAGGATGCTCGAACGCAGTGGTAATTACATGAGGAATATTCGTTCTATCCTGTGTCCAGATTGCTTGCAAAACACCCCTGAGAGCAATATTAGACGATTCTGTTCCTCCACTTGTGAAAATAACCTCTTCTGGGCGGCACGAAAGATACCGGGCAACTGACTCACGAGCGCCATCTACTGCAATCCTTGCACCACGAGCATCATCGTACAGTGCTGACGGATTGTGAAACTTCTCGGTAAAATATGGTTTCATACTTTCAAAAACCTCCAGATCAAGTGGAGTAGTCGAAGCATGGTCGAGGTGGATAGTTTTTCTAGGCAAAAATTTCATAAACGGTATACTTCCTCTAACTTTACCAACTTTCTCAAAAAATGCCATGCTTATCATTGATCTTCAGATGCTTACCGTAATTACTCTTACTCTCGGGACAATCCTGGGAGTAACACTGGTCCTTGTATTTTCTCTTTTTATGAGAATCAAAAAGCTCACACGAGGGAGCAATGGTTCTTTCGAACATATCGTTCAAGATGTCCAAAAAACCCTCACAGACTATGATTCGTTCAAATCAGAAATTCAGCACTTCCAAAAGACACTCGACGCGAAGGTCTCTCACATTAAAGGATGCTCAGAATGTTATAACTTCAAAGCTTTTGATGGTATGGGTGGAGGAAAGAACTCTTTTGTCATGGCTTTCCTCGATGATTATGGAACCGGACTTCTTCTTTCAACAATAGATACGAGAGATCGGGTCAATATTTTTGCAAAACCTGTAACTAATTGGAAATCAGAACGAACACTCACCGAAGAAGAGCGTGAAGTATTGACAAAACTTAAGAAATAGCTATTATGCTATGGTATTTGGGCGTTTTCTCGTGAATCTCTTTCCTTCACAGAACACCCCTCAGAACCTCTGATCTCATTATTATCCTGCTAACTTCTCTTACCTTTTATATGTCTACCACAACAAAGCGTCCACCAGTTATCGTCATTATGGGTCATATTGACCATGGGAAATCAACGCTCCTCGATACCATCCGAAGCGCCAACGTTGTAGCAGGAGAAGTGGGAGGAATAACCCAACATCTTGGAGCCTACGAGGTCACCAAGAATGGTAAGAACATGACCTTCATTGATACTCCTGGACATGCCGCTTTTACGAATGTTCGAGAAAACAGTGCGAGTGCTGCAGATATTGCCGTCCTCATTGTCTCAGCTGAGGACGGAGTGATGCCCCAAACAAAGGAAGCGCTCAAGAGCATTAACGATGCAAAACTCCCCTATATCGTAGCGATTAATAAGGTCGATAGTCCAAAAGCTGACGTGGCGAAGACCAAGCAAAGTCTCCTTGAAGCTGAGATTTATGTTGAAGGATACGGAGGAACAACACCAGCTGTTGAGATTTCCGCACTCAAAGGCGACGGAATCGACGAACTCCTCGATCTCTTAGCTCTTACGGCAGAGATGGAGTCTTTTGAGGGAGATCCTACTGAATCTGCGCGCGGAGTTATCATTGAAGCTCACACAAATAGTCAAACAGGGGTCACCGCAACGATGATTATTAAGAATGGAACGCTTAAGACTGGGCAGTTCGTAAGCTGTGGTCGGGCATTAGCTCCTGTTCGAAGCATCGAAACAACCGGCGGAGACAGACTTAAAGAAGCTTCTTTCACCAGGGCTATTAAGATTTCAGGATGGAATGACATTCCTTTTGTAGGGGAAGATTTTCAGACGTTCAAAAATAAAAAAGAAGCCGAAACATTCCTTATAGAATGCGCTGAGATCATCGAGAAGAAGCACAAGCCAATTATTGGAAAAATCCCCGAGGATACGGGAATCCTCCCTATTATCATCAAGGCTGACACAGAAGGGAGTATTGCAGCACTTGAACAAGAAATTGAAAAGATCGACCATGAGCGACTTATTAAACGTGTTATCTATACGGGTACAGGAAACATATCAGAAGCCGACACTAAGATAGCCTCAGGAGACCAGGAACCAGTCATTGTTGGATTTAATGTGAAAGTTGATACTCAGGCCCAAGCAGCTATTGTTCGTGAAGGTGTCGAAGTCTATACCTCTTCAATCATTTACGAAACAATCGACTGGCTTAAGGATCTTGCCAAGGAGCGTGTTCCAACCATCACTGTTGACGAGGAGTCAGGAAGAGTCAAGGTGCTTAAAAACTTCAGTCAATCTAAGAAGATCATGGTTCTTGGTGGACGTGTTGAGGAGGGAGAAGTAGAGCTTGGAGCCAAAGTGAAGATTATGCGTCGAGGTGAAGAAATCGGAACCGGTAAAATTACTAATCTTCAGCGAGTGAAAGAGGTTGTCGATCGAATTGGAGATGGAGAGGAGTTCGGAATGTCACTCAGTGACCGAACCGTTGATCCTGTGCCAGGAGATTACCTCGTTCCATTCAAGAAAGTAACCAAATAATATATGTCAGTTCACAATGAACGTGCCAAAGAAGAACTTATACACCTTGCAGCGCAGTATATCCAAACAGCATCTTTCCCCGAGTCACTTATCACTGTCACTCGAGCAGATGTTACGTCTGACTTCAAAACCATGAATATCTACGTAACCGTCCTTCCAGAAAGCGCAGAGGATAAGGCTATTAAATTTCTCCAGAGACACAAAAAGAATTTTAAGCATTTCGTAAAGACCAACTCTCGAATTCATCACCTTCCCTTCTTTGATTTTGTAATTGATGCAGGAGATAAGGTGCGAAGGAGACTCGATGAGATCTCTAAAGATATTGAAGTTAACTAAAAACCCTCTTTTCAAAGGGTTTTTAGTTTTGCTCATTTTTTTAGAGGCGTGGGCGAGAATCGAACTCGCGCATGGAGGATTTGCAGTCCCCAGCGTTACCACTTCGCCACCACGCCATTAAAAGACAGTATACACTATTTGAGATCGGTGTGAAGAACTCACATATAGAGAGATAGACTCCTTGCTCTTTCCTCGAATCACGCTAGAATAGTTTTGTACTCATTCTGCCTGGGTGGTGGAATTGGTAGACACGCAGCACTTAAAATGCTGTCCGCAATGCGGGTATGGGTTCGATTCCCATTCTAGGCACCAAGATACTTATCTGTAACAGAATGATGTACAAGAAAAACCTCAGTTTTAACACTGAGGTTTTTCTTTATTTTATGTGCCCCTGCTAGGGCTCGAACCTAGGACCGTTCGCTTAAGAGGCGACTGCTCTACCAGCTGAGCTACAGGAGCATTTCAGCACTACGGTAAGAAAGAGTATATCGTATTTTTGTATTTTGTCTATTTCTATGTGCCGAGGAGAGGACTTGAACCTCCACGGATTGCTCCACCAGTTCCTAAGACTGGCGTGTCTACCAATTTCACCACCTCGGCAGGAGGTTGCCCCAATATTCTACACGAAATCAAGATATTGTCTACTGATTTTTTAGAGCTCTAGGTGGTAGGTTTTATGTCATCAGGATTAGGCGCCCTTTATATACGAGAACATTCGTTTCTACGATATTGAGATGCTTCTCGTGGAAGATTGACTTTGTATCTAATAGTAGTATAATATTGTTAAATGTTCTCGGGGAAGTACAACATAATCAGGCTCCATTCTGGAGTACATATGTCAGAAACCTCACACACCATTATGAAAAACTTTTTTTTCAACATAATAGTGCTCCTCGGAGCACTACTATTCCTGAATTCCTGTGGCGACAGCGTCACAGTCAACCAGGCTGCGGCCTGTCCTCCTGGGAGGCCATCTTGCAGCCCCTCGAGGGCCGCAACAGTTACCCAAGGGGTAACTGTCAATAAAAGAACCACGTTCGCCCTAGTGGCGAACGGGGTCGGATACAGACATGACCTCCCCTTCCGGCGAGGGTTTGGGGGGCAAAGATTTGGAGGTGGAGGCCAGAGGTGCTTCCAGCAGCAGAGATTTGATCCTCGCTTTGGTGGAAGAGTTGGCCGTCCGGGGTTCTCCACCGGACATCCCCGGACGGGGACAATGAACTATCCTCCCCAAGGTCCTCCAGGATCCCCTGGGGGAGGATACCGAGTAGGGGGGATCGCAGGAGCCCTCCAACAACGGAGATAAGCTCCAAAACTTCAAGCATCCGTATTCTCTCATGAGATGCGGGCGCTTTTTTTATATAAAATCCTCCTTGAGATCCCCCTCCTGACTCTTTTTACAAAAGCTTTACTTTTTATATATAAGTAGTATAGTACATACATGGATAAAATCATTCTCTTTATAATTGTTATAGCTCTCGCAGGAGGTGGTGGAAACGCTGTTTTTGGCGACTCCCCTCTTTCTTCTGATGGACTCCTTAATCCCAAGAACCTATTTGGTGAAGGTGGGATTGCAGGGCTTCTGAATACACAAGAAGGAATAGATACTGATAACTCAGTCTTTGGAACAGGAGGACTCGTCGGGATGCTTAATGAGGGGAATAGCCAGGGTCTCGCAGGAATCATTGCAGAAGACGGAGGAATTGCAGGAATGCTCACTGAAGGAAACGAAAAGGGTCTTGCTGGAGTTCTTAACGAAGGGAACGAGA
>Ga0208903_1001711_pt1 | contig 11793 bp, 7 predicted proteins | sample AntAceMetag02UKJ_FD_184769 | JGI IMG/M metagenome (GOLD analysis project Ga0208903, IMG submission 184769) | Saline lake microbial communities from Ace Lake, Antarctica - Antarctic Ace Lake Metagenome 02UKJ (SPAdes) (version 2) | ecosystem: Environmental > Aquatic > Non-marine Saline and Alkaline...
GAATACCACTATCGCTTCAATAGAAGAAAATCTAGGGCGTCGTGCCCGATGGGTATCTTACGAAGGATGGTAAAAGCGCCATGGCTCCCTCATAAATTGGCTGTTGCGAACTAGGTCTATAAGCCTATTATTTAAAAAATCAATTAATTTAAAAATTCAAATCTTATGAAAAGAAATCTAAGAAACATTATGTCTGCTTTTGCTTTTGCAATATTTATATTTATGGCTTTGGGGAGCGAAGACGAAGAAACAAGTAACCTTACACCACAAGAACAAAAAGTACAATCTCAATTTAGTTCGTGGGACGGTTCTCACCGAGGGTTAGAAACAATGATTAAAAAAAGTATGAACGACCCAGATAGTTATGAACACGCTGAAACAAGATTTAGGGATGATGGAGATAAAATATTTGTGATTACAACATTTAGAGGAAAAAATGCTTTTGGAGGGACTGTTTCTAATACTGTAAGTGCTTATGTCGACTACAACGGAAATGTAATAAATATTGTAAGTCAAGAATAAAAAAAGCCCATAACAAAGGCTCATAAATAATTGCCGTATTAGTAGTAAATTCAAGCATTGTAGCTCGTATGAAGTTCGTTGTAGATTGAAAGATTACTGCTTCGGAATCGGCAACTATTCATAGCCAAACCGTTGTGCTTCATGCAAAAAAGCCAACTGCACAAATAGCACATTTGGTTTTTGCCATCGCACAGGCAAACCCCGAAAAACCAAAAGAGCTATTTTTTTGCCAACGCATTAGACGAAAATTGAAAATACATTCTTATATTTGACAGAATCGTCCAAACAAAATAGACAAAATGAATTCTTTTGGAGAATATTTAAGAAACAGAAGAGAGGAGCTTGGTCTTCCATTGCGGAAAATTGCGGCTGAACTGGATATTGACACTTCCATTTTAAGTAAGATTGAAAGAAACGAGAGGGCTGCTTCGAAAGAAATGATTTCAACACTGGCATCATCTCTTGAATTAGAAATAAAAGAAGTGGAAATTGAATTTATTAAATCTACAATCTTAAGTGAATTGGGTGATTTGACATTTATTAAAGCTGGGCTGGAAAAAACCCTAAAATCACTCTAATAGCACTTGACTTTATGAGCGAAAAAAACAACATAGATCAAACAGACTTAACCTTCTTCACAAATGAAGATGGTCATAGTTTGTTGAGTAGATTTCAATCTACTTTAAAAGACACCCAATTATTTGATGTACTAGTAGGCTATTTTAGAGCTAGCGGTTTTTACCAATTATACGAATCACTTGAACCAGTAGAAAAAGTGAGAATTCTTGTCGGCCTAAGTGTTGACCGAGACTCGTATGACATCCTGCAATATCATGAAGAAATTGGGGCTATTGATTTTGAGTCTCACCAAAGAACAAAAAAGAAATATCAAGAGAACCTTAAGACTGAAATCGAAACCAGTCAGGAAAATGACAACAAATTAGAAATTGGCATTCGAAAATTCATTGAGTTTCTGCAATCTGATTGTGTAAATTCTGAACTAGATAAGTCAAACAATGGTAATGGTAAGAAACTTGAAATTCGTGCTTATCCTTCAAAAAACATTCATGCTAAGGTATATATAGGTAAATTCAAACCGGAAGACAGAGATTACGGTTTTGTAATTACAGGCTCAAGTAATTTCTCTGAATCTGGATTTGTCGCAAACAGAGAATTCAATGTTGAGCTACGCACAAAAAGAGATGTCCTTTTTGCTGAAGACCAGTTCAATTCTCTCTGGAAGGAATCGGTTGATATCTCTGAAGATTTTATAGACACCATTGCGACTAAGACATGGTTAAATGATCAGATTCTACCTTATGAACTTTACCTGAAGCTTATTTATGAATATCTAGAAGAAGATATAAACCTAGAAGATCAGTTTGTGCCCTTTTTGCCAGATGGTTTCATGAATTTGAAATATCAAAATCAGGCAGCTATTCAAGCAAAGAAAATTTTAGAAACTTATAATGGCGTTTTTCTGGCAGATGTTGTTGGCCTTGGCAAGACCTTTATAACCGCCTTGTTATTACAGCAAATACAAGGAAGAACGTTGGTGATTTGCCCCCCAGTTTTAAAAGATTATTGGAAAGATTCTTTATTCGATTTTGGGATTAGAAGCTTTGAAGTTGAATCACTTGGAAAACTGGAACACATTATCAAAAAAGGACTAGATAGGTACGATTACATTGTAGTAGATGAAGCACATCGTTTTAGAAATGAAAATACGCAATCCTATGCTAATCTTTTGGACATCTGTAGAGGAAAGAAAGTCATTCTTGTAACAGCAACTCCGCTCAACAACAAGGTTGATGACATATTTGCTCAACTTAAATTATTCCAAGCACCTAAAAACTCAACTATTCCTGGCGTACCTAACCTTGAAAAGTTTTTCGCTAGTCTTAAAACAAAGCTTTCCAAACTTGAAAAGGATGACCCAGAATACAAAAAGCTTATTAAAGAAGTTTCAGGGGATATTCGAAACGGAATTCTACGATATGTAATGGTTCGGAGAACGCGTTCTGATGTTATGACCTACTTTCAAGGAGATATGAAAAAACAAGGACTGTCTTTTCCTGACTTAGACAATCCACTAAAAATAGTTTACGAGTACAAAGGGGAACTAGAAGAGATTTTTAAAGAAACTATCTTAAAACTTCATGAATTTACATATGCGCGTTATACACCGCTACTGTATTACATTGGCAATAAAAATCTAAGTGAATTTGAAAAGCAACAACAACGAAACGTTGGTGGCTTTATGAAAGGAATCTTAGTAAAAAGACTGGAAAGTAGTTTTCACGCTTTCCGCCAAAGTGTTGACCGTTTCATTATCTCCTATGAAAAGTTCATAAATATGTATCATGGTGGCACTATCTATATCAGCAAAAAAGTAGATGTCTACGATTTAATTGAGAGTGATAACATTGAGAGACTAGAAGAATTTGTAGATGATGAAAAAGCGCACAAATACGATTCGAAAGACTTCAAAAAAGAGTTTGTCACCAAACTTGAATTCGATTTAGAGATATTAAGAAGCGTTCAAAAACTTTGGAAAAAAGTAAAGTCTGACCCTAAGTTGGAGCAGTTCATTCACGATTTAAAAAACACAAGTGCACTTAAGAGCAATAAGCTGGTTGTGTTTACAGAATCGAAAGAAACAGGAGATTACATCTATGAAGCTTTAATTAAGGAATTCCCAAATCAGGTGATGTTCTATTCGAGCAAAGGTGGTCGTCATTCAAATGACACACTAACTTCTAATCATGCAGTTTCTCGAGATTTAATTACGGCTAATTACGACCCGAACAGAAAAGTTAAAGAGCAAACCAATGATTTGAAAATCCTAATTGCAACGGATGTTTTGGCTGAGGGTATCAACCTTCATCGTTCCAATACCTTAGTTAATTATGATTTGCCTTGGAATCCAACTCGTGTTCTGCAAAGAGCCGGGCGTGTTAATCGTTTGGGTAGTAAATTTTCAAAGGTTCATATTTTCAATTTCTTCCCTACAACACAATCTGATGAACACTTAGGTCTTGAAGTAAACATTACGAACAAAATCCAAATGTTCCATGACATACTTGGTGAGGATGCCAAATATTTAAGTGACGGTGAAGAATTTGGAAGTCAAGAATTATTCAACACGTTGAACAGTAAAAAAGCTTACACAGGAGAAGATGGAGAAGGTGATTCTGAATTGAAGTATTTAGAATTGATGCGAAAAATTAGAGATGACAATCCTGACCTTTTTGACAAGATTAAAAACTTACCAAAAAAGGCTCGTTCGGGATTTAAAAAGGAAGTTATCGAAACTGACCGTTTAGTAACTTTCTTTAGAATCGGTAAACTCAAAAAATTCTATTTAAACCAAGAAGGGAAAGCAAGTGAAGTTACCTTCTTTGATGCAGTGCATGAATTGGAATGCGAACCAAAAACCAAACGTGCTCAAATGCCTAATGATTACTACCATTACCTACAAACCAATAAAACACGTTTTGAATTAGACACTACAATAGGTGATGAACCAACCAAAGGCTCTGGTGGTCGTTCAAATGCCAAATACATTGAAACCCGATTGAAAGATCGATCATTTAAAAACTTCAAAGGCTTTACCGATACAGATGATGAGTTCATCAATGGAGTAAAAGAAATGCTTTTGCAAGGTACCATTGCAAAGAAAACTGCTCAATTAATTAAGAAAGAATTGGAAAAAACACTAGACCCAATTGTAACGCTTAACATTTTGAGAAAACATATTCGTTTGATTGCCATTGAAGGCAATAACAACGCTAAGAAATTTCAGAAAAGAGAAGTCATTCTATCTGGCTACATTATTAAATAGACATGGATAAAAAAGCTGCCATAAATCTAATAGAAGACACGTTCAATGCTCATTTCAGTGAAGAGCAGTTTACCCTTTTTGCAAGGAACTTACTGAACGACCTTGAGCCAAAAAATAACGCCTACAGTGGTAATTACATTTGGGACGATTACAAAGACCACATAAATACCTATAAGCGCATTGGTAAATACATAGACCCTGAAGGTGAAGCTTTGGATGTGTTGATTGTAGAAGTGAAAAGCGTGCTCAAACTAGAAAGAGCCAGAACCGCTTTGCGAAACTTTGTCATCAAACATTTGAGCAAATTTGAAAAGGACTATGCCTTAGTTGCTTTTTATTCTAAAGAAGACGAAGGTGCAGATTGGCGTTTTTCGTTTATCAAACTAGAATACCGTTCTGAATTAGATGAAGCAAAAGGCAAGGTAAAAACCAAGAAAGAGTTTACTCCTGCCAAGCGATATTCATTTTTGGTTGGTGAATACGAAAAAGCACATACCGCTAAAAATCAACTGCTTCCGCTGTTACAAAACATTGCCAACAACCCTACAGTTGAAGAACTAGAAAGTGCTTTTAGCATTGAAAAAGTTACTGACGAATTCTTTAATCAATACAAAGACCTATACGTTAAGCTATTCGAACACTTTGAAAATGACAATCACATAAAATCAGAGTTGGCTAAAACAAATATTGACAATGGTCGATTCACCAAAAAGCTACTAGGACAAATTGTTTTTCTCTATTTCTTGCAGAAAAAAGGATGGCTGGGCGTTCCCAAAGATCAAGTTTGGGGTAAAGGGCAAAAACGCTTTATTCAGAATTTATTTGACCAAGCACAAAGCGAAGAGGTAAACTTCTTTAAAGACAAATTACAGTTCTTGTTTTATGAAGCATTAGCAAAAGAACGTAACAACGATAACTCCTTTTACAAAAAATTCAAGTGCCGTATCCCATTCTTGAATGGCGGTTTGTTTGAAGCAGAATACGATTGGCAAAATGCCAACATTTCTATTCCAACCACTCTTTTTAGGAACGAAGAAAAAAATAAAGCGGGCGATATTGGCACAGGTGCTCTAGATGTTTTTGACCGTTACAACTTTACCATTAAGGAAGATGAGCCACTTGATAAAGAAGTAGCCGTTGACCCTGAGATGCTGGGTAAGGTATTTGAGAACATGCTCGAGATTACCGAACGTAAAAGCAAAGGCGCTTTTTATACGCCAAGAGAGATTGTGCATTATATGTGTCAAGAAAGTTTGATTCATTACTTGGATAATGCATTGAATGATTCAACTGCTAGTTACCAAGCCATTGATAGTGACCAAACCAAGATCTTTGACGGCAGCAGCAATAAAAAAGGACAAGCTAAAATTGAGCTTGAGCACAAAGGCAAAATCATTGTCCCGAAAGCAGACATTGAAACCTACATAAGAGAAGGCCACTTCGCTTTGGAAAACGACCAACGAGTTGCAAATACAGGTAAAGAAACTAAAGATTACAAATACCAATTACCCGAGAGCATTCGCAAGAATGCAGAGGTGATTAACACCAAATTGACCGAGATACGCATTTGTGACCCTGCTATTGGTTCGGGTGCTTTTCCTGTTGGTTTATTGCACGAATTGGTGAATGCCATGCTGGTTTTGAAACCGCATTTCAGTGAAAAGTATTTAAAAGAAAAGTTAGTAAAACTTGACTTTGATACTGCAAACCAAGAAATTAACGAAAGCCGCTACATATACCGCCTTAAACGCCACATTATTCAAGAAAGCATTTACGGAGTAGATATAGATGCATCTGCCATTGACATTGCTCGCTTACGTTTGTGGCTGTCTTTAGTGGTGGATGAAGATGATTTAGATCCTATTGAAACACTTCCGAATCTAGATTACAAAATTGTATGTGGTAATTCTTTGATTGGTATGCCTGAAACCGCCATGCGAAATTTAGCGGTAGAAAAAGAACTGGAGGCCTTAAAAGAACAATTCTACAACCAAACTAATGAAAGCAAAAAGAAAGCTTTACGACATGAAATCAATACCAAGATTCGGGAACTTTTAGATTCCGCTGAACAATTTGCAGGCTATAAAATAGATTTTGATTACAAATTGTTCTTTTCCGAAGTGTGGAGAGAAAAAGGTGGTTTTGATGTCGTCATTGGGAATCCACCTTATGGTGTAAAATTCACAAAAGATGAAAAAAAATTACTACGTGAATTATATCCTGAAACACAATTTAAAATAGATTCATATAGTTTATTTATCCTTAAAGGTTTGATGAATAATAAGCAAAGGGGGTATCTGGCCTATATTATTCCTTCAACCCTAATGGACAATTATTTCGAAGAAAATGTACGGGTGAAACTACTAAAAGAAAATAAGTTAGATCTAATTGTAGAACTGAGCGACAAAGTGTTTTCTACTGCCACAGTTCATTCAATGATATTAGGAGTTGCGAAACAAATACGTTCGGATGATTTCTTAGTAAGAACTTCTTCTTCTAAAGAATTAGCGAGCAAATTTGTTTTAATTCCGAATTCATTTTTTAAAGAACAACCTCAAAGTTCATTTTCATTACGTAATTTTTCATTTAACAGTTTACTCAAAAAATTAAATGTCAATTCAGTTCCATTCAACTCTGTAATCGATTTACGTCAGGCTATTAAATCTGGGGACGATAAAGTTTTTATTGTTGATGAGAAATTATCAGATAATTACAAACCTATTCTTGGTGGTAAACATATAAAAAAGTGGCAAACAAATTCGCCATCATTATACATTAAATACGGTAAACATCTTGCTTGTCCAAGAGACCCTAAAATATTCGAGCAACCCAAAATACTACTTAGGGAAGCTGGTGATAAAATCACCGCTACGGTTGATGAAGAAAATTATTATATAATGTCTTCATTATATAACGGAATTTTAATAAACAACAGATTTAATATTAAATATGTTCTAGCACTATTGAATTCTGAGATTTATCAATTTTTAATGAATCTTCAAACATTCTCTAAGACTTCTGGTGCTTTTACGAAAGCAAAAATCTTTCATTACTATCCACTACCTGTGAAAATAACAGAAGTTAAATTCCAATTAACTATAGAATCACTTGTGAATCGCTTGATTATATTAAAACAGACCCAAAGCGATTTACTTTTTGAATTTATGGAAGCTTTTTTAAACGGCACAATTTACGAACTCTATTTCCCTGAAGAACTCAAATCCGCTGGTAAAGAAATTTTAAAGCATGTGGGAGATTTAAAACCCATTACAGATGCCATTAGCGAAGAAGAAAAGCTGGCCATTATACAAAGTGAGTTTGAGCGTTTGTATGACCCCAACCATCCTGTACGCAACGCCATAGAGACTTTGGATAGTATTGAAGAGGTGAGGATAATTAAAGAGGCGTTGAAATGAAAGGATACAACACCAATCTAGCCTCTGAGTATTATGTTTTAGCTACACTTTACCGTTTGGGTTTTGATGCTTATATCACCTTGGGAAATAAAAAGGGGATAGATATTATACTAAACCTTAATGATGAAAAACAACTCACCATTGATGTGAAGGGTTTGCAAGGAACCACTCTTTTCCCCTTAGATAATGTAAACGAGCAGGCAGATAAACCTTTTCATTTTGTGGTGTTTTTATCTTTTTTAAAAAAGATGTCAGACCCGTTGGTCTTACCTGAGATTTATATACTGCCGCACAATAGCTTAAAAGAATTAATGTACCACAATCCCAAAGGCAATAGAAAAGGAATAAATCTTTCCACCTTGAGGTCAACAGCACCACAGGCAAGAGATAATTGGGACATATTAAAAATATAGTATGAGTAAACTGAGTAATAAAATAGAAGCCCAAGATCGGTCTATCACAGAAGTGTTGGATGATAAAAAATACACAGTCGATTATTTTCAACGTGAGTTTAAATGGGAGGAACGACATATCGAACAACTGGTATCAGACCTTACTTCATCGTTTCTAAATGAATACCGTCCTGAACACAAACGTAAAGACATAGAGAACTATAATTCCTATTATCTAGGTCCATTTGTAGTGAGTGTTAAAGACGGCCAACGCAGTATAATTGATGGTCAGCAGCGTCTTACTTCCTTGACTTTGCTCTTAATCTATCTCAATAATCTTCAAAAGGAATTGGGGCAGTCAGAAAAACTAGAGTCACTTATTTTCTCTGAAAAGTATGGTGAAATGTCCTTCAATATTCAGGTTGAAGAACGCATCAACTGCATGGAAGCGCTTTTTAAAACAGGAGATTACGACCCTAAAGAAGAGGATGATGAATCTACGATCAATATGGCTTCTCGTTATGATGATATTGAAAAAGCATTTCCAGAAGAAATTAAAAATCATGTATTGCCATTTTTCATTGATTGGTTAAAGTACAATGTCGTTTTAGTAGAAATCATCGCCTATTCAGATGAGAATGCCTATACCATTTTTGAAACCATGAACGACCGTGGGTTAAATCTAACCCCAACAGAAATGTTAAAGGGTTTTATTCTTTCTCGTTTTGAAGACAGTAAAAAACGCCAAAAGGCCAATGAGCTTTGGAAAGAGTCCATGCAAAAACTGCATGCCTATGACAAAGATGAAGATCAGCGATTTATTCAAGCTTGGTTTCGTTCACAATACGCAGAAAGTATTCGTCCCGGAAAGGCAGGTTCAAAAAATGAAGATTTCGAGAAAATTGGAACACGTTTTCACAGTTGGTTTCGAGATAATTTAGACAAGGTTGGTATTGCTCAAGAAGCCCCGGAAGGCTTTCAAACCTTTATTGATAATGATTTTAAATTTTTCTTAAATGCTTATCAAAAAGTATTGGAAGCGGAAAGAAAATTGACAGATGCACTTCAACACATTTATTACATCAATAGATGGGGTATTGCTAATTCCTTGAGTTATCCATTGTTGCTCGCTCCTTTAGAAGTAGAAGATAATGCGGAAATCATTCAGCAAAAAATGGATACCGTTGCTCGTTACATTGAAACGTTTGTAGTGAGAAGATCTATCAATTTCAGAAAATTTGCTTCAAGCTCTATTCGTTATACCATGTACACCTTGGTGAAAGAAATCCGTAGGAAGGATATCAATGAGCTAAATGATATTTTAAACAGGAAGCTGTCAGAAATGGATGAAAGTTGGGATGGCATTCAAAATTTCAGACTTCATGGTCAGAATCGTGTATTTGTCAAATTTTTACTTTCCAGAATCACGTCCTACATTGAACAGAAAACCGGCTTAAATGCATCATTCGAAAAGTACTATTACAATCCAGGTGGCAAATCATTTGAAGTAGAACATATTTGGGCAGATAAGTTCATTGAACACAGAGACGAATTCGAGCAAGAATCAGACTTTCAAGAATACAGAAACCGTCTAGGAGCTTTGGTATTGCTTCCAAGAGGCACCAATCAATCTTATGGCGACAAGCCCTATGAGAAGAAAATAAGTCATTATGTTAAGGAGAATTTATTGGTTCAAAGCCTTTGTGATTTGACCTATCAAAACAATCCAAATTTCCTTTCAATGAAGAATAGTTTGAACCTTCCTTTCAAAGCACATACTGATTTTAAGAAAGCGGATATTATGGAAAGGCAATTATTATATCAAGTTATTTGCGAATCAATCTGGGAAAATAATACACAAGCAGATGAGAATTAAGAAGGTTGAAATAAGAGATTATAAAGCATTCTATGGTAACAATGAACTAAACGTTGATGGCAAGAACCTATTTATTTATGGCGAAAATGGAAGTGGGAAGAGCTCATTCTATTACGCTTTAAAGGACTTTTTTCAATCTTCTTCAGAAACACTGGATTATGACGAAACCGAAAATATTTTCTTAACTCAAAGACAGAAAGGCAAAGGTTTTATAAAAGTTACGTTCAACCCTGATAAGGATGGAACGGCAACAGACAAAGCTTATGAGGTAAACAAAAGAACCAAAGACACCTATGTTTCAGGTGATACGAGTATTCGGGATGCCATAAAACTCAAAAGCTTTTTGACCTACAAGCATTTATTAGGCATACATCATATCAAAAAAGGCCATGACATAGATTTGTTCGATCTGCTTGTTAATGGCGTTTTAAAACATTTCAAAAGTGTTGCCATTACAGGCAATAAAGAATTGGGCGAACTTTGGGAAGATGCTGAAAAGGCAGTGGCAAAACCAACCCAAGGTCAAGCCTACAACATTACCCAAAAGAAAGGGGATGTAGATAGAGCTATCAATGCCTTTGATACCGCTTTCAAAAAATTATTTCAATCTGGTAGTGTTGAGAATATCCTCACATACGCTCAACCAATTTTAGACAAATTCGGCCATAGCATTAAACTGGACTTACATTATACCCAAGCCAAACCGACCAACGATTACAAAGACATTGAGCGAAATCATGTTCGTGTAAAAATCAAATACCAGAATAAGGAAATTGATAAGCCTCATTTCTTCTTAAATGAAGCTCGATTATCAGCCATTGCGATTTCTATCTACTTGGGCATGATTAAAAGGCATATTCAGGGAAATCCACTGAAAGTTTTGTTCTTAGACGATATTTTTATTGGGTTAGACATTGGTAATCGCTTGCCTCTTTTAAAAATACTAGATTCAGACTTCTCCTCATATCAAGTTTTCATAACTACATATGACAAGCCTTGGTATGAATTTGTTAAGTCAACTTACTTGGACGGAAATACCGACTGGAAAAGCTATGAATTCTATGCACGGAGAACACGGAAAGGATTTGAAGTACCAATAATTAGAGAAAATCATTCTAGCTCACATATTCAAAACTATATCGATAAGGCAGACGGTTTTTTCAATGCAGGTGACAATAAAGCGGCTGGCGTTTATTTACGGTCTGCTTTTGAATTTATTTTGAAACGATTTTGCTTCGGAAAGAAAGTTCCCGTTCCATTTTATCTTGACAATTCTAAAATGAAAACAGATGAATTCTGGAAAGCAGTCAAAAAATATAAAACGACACATGCAGCTTGTGGATTAACTCCAGCTACTTCTACCCAAATAGATCATTACACGAATCTGGTCTTAAACCCATTAAGCCATCATGACATTAACAAACATGAAATAACTACGGAAATTCAAGGAGCTATTACAACCTTGAGAACGTTAAAAACAGAATTGAATGTATAATCCAGCTCAAGCATTCATACACATTGCCAAGTCGCTCAAAACCTACCGCACGAGCCAAAACTTGTCAAAGAGTATGTCTGCCCCAACGCTGAAAAACGAAAAGAAAATAAAGCACGAAAACACAACAATTAAGCTCTAATGAGGCGCGGTAAGGCCGCGGTTCTTTGGAGCAGATGTTGCACTCTTCCTGTGGTAGCGGGGCGCTGCTGTTAGCTATGGGGATTCAATAGGGTTCTTCTTCCTAGCAG
>Ga0208903_1001713_pt1 | contig 11786 bp, 27 predicted proteins | sample AntAceMetag02UKJ_FD_184769 | JGI IMG/M metagenome (GOLD analysis project Ga0208903, IMG submission 184769) | Saline lake microbial communities from Ace Lake, Antarctica - Antarctic Ace Lake Metagenome 02UKJ (SPAdes) (version 2) | ecosystem: Environmental > Aquatic > Non-marine Saline and...
TGATCGATTAAAACTGAGGCGGCCATATGTAGGGCCATTGTGATCTCGGGTCTTATGCCCGCAATATTGACTCCATCTTTAACGCTTATCATCTACCCTTCCAACTAACCCAGCCGCCAGCACGAACACCGGTATAAGCCATTCTCCGCTTCCACCAGGGCACGCCGTTCTCACCCATAGCCATGAGGAATATCTTATCTGCATCCTTTCTGCCGCCTATGCCTTTACGGTATAGGTAATCATGAATAACAGCAGGCATCTTTGTATTATCGTTACCTGTGATGATCGGTCTTAGTAGCCTGGGTATGCTGGCGAAGTCAGTTATAAACCCGATAGGCACATCAATAACGCCGCTAGTGTTTGGTTCTCTGTATCTGAATTGAGCCAGCACCATTGAGTCACCATTACGCATATCTCTGGTATCGAGGTTATTCAGAAAAGGCACTACTCAGACTCGCTCAATAGCTCAGTGTTTGAGCATAAGCTGTTATAAAGCTCCATCTTTTCAGGTGTGTTGAATTTACGCTTCACAGCTCCAACAGGAGAAGCCTTGCAGATAGCCCAAACCGAGTCATGTAATGCAGCGTCTGAGGCTTGCTGGCCATACATCCCAATGCCTGAGCGTATAGAGTTAATTTCAGCACACGCCGTAATAAGGGCTAAGGCTGAAGCGCTTAGAATGATCAGTGCGATTCGTGTACTCATCGCTGATATACCTCCACACAAATACTGCGGTCATCTTCATACCCAGAAGCTAATACAACGTGATTCGTCACTGTGTATGAGCGCCTATGCGTGCCACCTGAAAGGACTACGGTAGCGACAACTGTGTTGTTGCTGTCGCTAACAATGGCTAGGGCAGTATCTGGACCCGTGAAAGACCATGAGCTAGTGACTATAGTGTCTCCCTGGAGCCATCCAGTATCAGCCGCAGTGCCATCATTGACGTAACTGCCTTCTGTTGCCCAGTTGATTGAATACGGCAGGACCGCATCAGGGTCTTTAGGCATTGATCCTAGAGACATTAGGGTGCTGCGGTATAAGTCAGTGAAGACATGGCAACCGTGTCGCCAGAGCCTACTGCTAGGCTGGAAAGGTTAATGTCACTTCCTGCTGTCGATACCGCGCCTGCGAAGCCCGCTTGAGCCGCCGAACCATTGTTAATAATGAATTTAGCCACTGTGCCGCCTGTGGCGCTTGAATCACTGGTAATCGCGGCGGCGGTTGCTGTGGCCCCTGAAGCGGCACCAAAAGCAGTCGCGGAGAATGTAAGTGTTGCAACTTCAACATCGCCAGAGGTTTGAAAGACTAAACTCCCCGCTCCGCCTACGTCGATTGAGTCAACAACGGCATCTGCCATAATTGTTCGTACTGCTGTGGGATGTGTAACGGACATAATTTATTCCTCGGTTTTCTTTAGATTTGATTTAGCCCATTCGTCTTGCTCTGGGGTTAGTGGGTCGGTAGTGACGATAAAATCAACTACTTCCCCGTTTTTACGGATTATCTGGCCCTTACCTGAGCATGTGCCCGTAGTCGCGCCTATTTCGTTATCTGCCATTAACGACAAACTCCCTGTATTCCCGCTGAACAACACTGATATTCGGTGATGGGTTGTATACATCCACGCCTTGGCACGCTGCGGATTGAGCGACGCAAACACCAGATCCTGTAATCAGCCTTAATGCAGCGCCGAAAGATGTTGCGTTTTGGCCTTGCGGTGTACCACTGCCTGTAACGGTGCCAAGCGCCCCTCCTGAGCCATTTGATATAGCATCCTGGCCGGTTACAGCACCGGAACCTTTAACCTCGCGTAAGCCGACACCGGATGCCGTGGCACTTTGGGCTGATGGCGCGCCAGTGGCATTAATGTCGTTGCCAACTGACCCCGAACCATTTGATTCAGCACTTTGGCTTTGTGGTGATCCAGAGCTTGATACAAGCCGCAATCCAGCGCCCGAGCTACTGCCAGAATCAGCCGAAACTGAGCCAGTTCCAGTAATCTCGCGTACTGCAGCGCCTGATGATGTTGCCTGTTGCGCTTGGGCCGTACCAGAGCCAATGATGGCCGAACCAACAGCGCCAGTGCCTGAGCTTGTAGCACTATCACCCTGAGGTGTTCCTGTGCCGCTTACTAGCCGTAACCCTGTTCCAGAACTAACAGCAGATTGCGATTGCGGTGTTCCTGAACCTGTAACCTGTGCAGCAACAGATCCTGAGCCAGAGCTAACAGCAGAGCCTGCTATTGGAGCTCCTGAGCCACTAAGTTCCCGTAAACCTGCACCAGATGAAGATGCAGACTGGCTGGCAGGGGCTCCTGATCCCGTTACCGTACTACCGCCACCACCAGCAACGATCAACCTAATTCGCGAGGCGCTCACTTACGCATCCACTAAGAATAGTTCTGGGTCGTTCTTAAAAGATAAGTGCTCGCCTGCTGATAGTGCTCGCTGCCACGAACCCATGAAAGACATATTGCCGTTGAATGGTTCTTTTGGCCCGCTGTCATATCTGCACCCTAGCGATAGCTCCGAAGGGTCTGGGTCAATATTTCCAGTGTCGCTGGCCGACGCAACTGAGACACCCTCTAAGTAAATGTTTTGCCCTACAGCTGAGTCATGGGTGAAGCCTACTATTTGATCTTCCCGCAAAGGGAATACGCTCCCGGTAGTTACGAGTTGCTTAGCTGATCCGCCGATAAAAACAATGAGCCGTAAGTCTTGTGGGTTTCCTCCGTCAAGCCGGAACTGGAAAACCCTGTGCCCTGCTGTAGATTCATCCGCTGCAACGATGTTATGAATAGCAGAAAATCCAGTCCATTTAACTTTCGTTATTACCGTTAAGTCACCCGTGGTATTTTTGAACTTCCCTAGTAGTATGCCGTCCCCGCTAAGAGTGGAAACGTAGGTAAAAAACCATGACCTGCCGGGACTTGGGTATGTGGGGTCGCCGCCGCCGTATTCAGGGGTTCCTACCAGCGTTCCTATCTCCCCCGTAACAAGATCGATAGGGGTGGCCGTGTTCATCAAGACGAAGTTGGTAAGCCCTCTAGTCATCGGGTGCGACCAGTCGATCTTGACGTTACCCATAGGCTTTCGCCCTGGGTACATACACTCTCTGCTCGCGTACCTATTAGGGAGTATTAAGTCCGTCATTAAGCGACCGTACCAAAGCCAGTTGGGTTAACGTACAAACGCCAATTGGCTGACATTGTTTGCCCTGAATTGTTCTTTATGTAGAACTCAATCACCTGCCCTGTCTCCCACATGGGTAGGACACGATCAGGTTCGATATAGGGGGTAGATGCCGTCACCGCATCAAGAACAAACTCTCCTATAAAACGCCCATTAAAAGTTGCGTCTGGGATAGGCTCGTCATTCGTACCATCAACATTCATCAGCCTAGCATAAAGCCCAATAGTGGTATTTACAGTAGGCGCTGAGGCAAACGCAGCTACTAACTTAAAGCTAGCGGTTGCTGCATCTCCCGTATTCGTCCAGCCCGCACCGCCAGATAAATCAGCCTGCACACTTTTAGATCCGTTCGTTACGGCGCTATTGCTGCCGTCTGTTACTTCTTCTTCACCGCTAAAACTTAGCTTTGATGTTCCACTTGGAAGTGCCATTGGGTCAAACTCCCTCTTCTGTTAAGTTGCTCAGCGCGTAAAAGAACGGCTTCTGAGTGACGCTATTAATAAGCATAAGTCCGTCTAGTTTCTCGACATACCGGAACCTCCCGAACGTACCGTTAGCTGCTTTAGCTGTAGGAATCACGGTGTTAGCTACATTTGGAGTAATGGTTTCCAGGGCCCACACATCCGTCTTAGGATTAGTGGGAATCGTGAGCTTTGTTAGCTTCTCGGTGTCGGTGTCGTTCTCCCAAAGCCAGATAGCACCATTTGCTAAGACTGGGTTTTGTGAGTCACGGGTGGGTGGAACAATTCCTGTCCCGCTGGTTACTATTTTTGTTTCAGTAAAGACAGTGGGGTCAAATACCCACCAGTCGTTCCAGCGGCTTACAAATATGAGATCATGCTCTGGGATGTAAGCCATACCAACTACGCCCACAGAAGCTTCGTTAGGGCCGTGGCGAGTCCAGATGTCCAGTGCAATGTCGTACTTCCCATACTTACCTGTACCAGCGGGTCGAGTCCATAAACAATGACGTGTAGGGTCGTATATGCCACTACCGCCAGTGTTTGCGGGGGCAGCAACGCCATGCTGTATCAACTCCCCGCTCTCGTCTAAAAGTGCAGGTTTGCCGCTACTCGTTTGGCCACTCCTCCATGCTCCACGGTGGTGTAATATGACTGGGCCGGAACCTGGGATGTAATCCAGTGAGTTATAAGTATGTATTGCTCTTAATCTACCATCGGCATAAATACCGGAAGCCTCTTGACCATCATTGGTAACAACAGCACCAGGCAGTGCACCTGTTGGAAGTCGTACCCTTTCCCAAGCTGGGGCGGCAACATCGAGCTTCAATTTATAGGGCTCGTTACCCCCGTAGTCAGCGTGCCCGCCGCCTATTGGTATCCAGAAAGTGACGCCCACTTGGTCAATACAACCGCCGCACCATGCCCCCATCATATTCTCAAACGCGCCACCCCATTCGGGTGCAGAGGGGTGATTCGGGTTGATCGCTGGATCAAGCGCCGGGCGTATGTCATTAAGGACATTGGCTGTGGGGATTTCTCCCCATGTATTAGCTTGTATGGCTACGCGCCATGCTGGAACTGTGGTCATTGGTATCGGCTCAACTGGTATAGGGTCAACGGGTGTGGGGTCGGGTTCCGGTATGAGGTCAGGAGGATCGACCGCCGAAACACTAGACTTATTCACCAGGGCGTTTTTAACATCCCACCCAAGACCGTCACGATTGTTGATAGCCGTGTATAGCTTGTCCGCTCTTTCTCTTGTCCCAGCAACTCCTAGCTGCGCTAATCCTTCGGCCCAATGGTAAGCGTGTTGTGCGCGGGTGTAGTGCCCTAGCCGCTTACCTTCTGGATTGCCTAATATCGGCACGATTGGCATTAGCTCGCCATCAGGATTTGCGTTGTACATTGCAAGCCCTTCGCCCTCGTAGGGGGTTAGCGTGCCCCAATTTATATCGGGTAAGAGGGCAGCAGCTTCAGTATAACTAGTCGGTGCCGTGTGCTTGTCCCAATAGCGCTTAAACCAATTATCGTAGTTATCGATTGCCTTAAACGGCCACGCGTCACCACTTCGGCGGAGCATCCCTTCGCCATGCCACGCAGTTACTGATAACCAGTCACCAAAACCTGTGGCAGCTGCTTGGCTTAACCGTGTTACATGACACAGCCCGATACCCACAAAAGATTCCATCCACGGAGAGAAGCCCCACATAACAAACCCGGCGTGATAGTTAAGGCCGAAAATTCTGAACCTGTGGCAAACGTCAATATAATTCTGCCCATAAGCTATATCTCTAGTACCGTCAATTAGTCCGGCGATGTTAAGCCTAGAGGCTTCTAGTTGATCAATGTAGCAATCACGCTCCGTGAGTCCGTGGCTTTGTAAGAATGCCAGTTGTGCTAAATCTCTAAGCGTCCAAGCAAGGTATCGATCTAGGTAGTAATAACCTGCCTTTCCTCCTGGTACGGATGGAGCGATATTTCCCTCAAGCTCCTGATCAACTGCAACCGCTTCCATGTGAGCGATCATCGATACATCACCGGTCATTAAGAACGGTAGCCAGTAGGCGTTCGGCTTGTGCGAGTGCGCTATTACCGCTAGGTTCGGCGGTGCCACGGCAGCAAGTATACCGGGAAGCAAATAGTCATGCCCTGCAATAAATGCTGCATGGTCTTCTGGCATTAAGCCGATTTCGTCACGCTCCCCAGCGGTGCCAGTCCAGTTGATATTGGAGTCTGCGTTTACGGGAGGCGCGATATCTGACCGGTATTCTGGCAGCAAGCCCAACGCCTGTAATGCGGCAACGTCACCAAAAGGAATAGCCACATTAGGTGGTGTAACTACCACAGGTGTTTCGACAGTTGGCGGCTCAATGGGCTGATTAACTACCCCTGTGTCTACAATGATCGTGGCCGTCGGTCGCTTGAGCAGATACGTACCATCGGGAAGGATAGACGCCTTCTCCATTGCCTCGACTTCAGATGAGGATCTTGTTACGCCCTCGATAGGGTCGCCATCATCAGTGCATAGCGTCATCAAAGGACGGGTAATCTCTATCATTTAATCAGATACTCCTGCGGCAAAGCACACCGAAAGCAGCGCTATCAGTGATAAGTGTTTAATCATTACTTTTCAACTCTTCTCATTTGCTCGCAATCAACAGGCTCTTTGACTCCAGATCTAACCTCTAAATCATGGATTCGCTGGCAGAGAAGAAAGCCGTTATCCATTGTGAATCTAGGACCATGCTCTATAAATTGCTCAGCTTGTGCGGCAATGCGTGAATCAGCCGCCCTGCGCTCAACTTCATTAATCACAACTAAAAGAAGTGCCAAGATCATCACCGCTCCCAGTAATCCGCTAAAAAGTGTTCTCATGATAGAAATTGCTGTATTGCAGGGTAAATCTGTATCAAGGCAACCGCTCCTAAAACGCTATAAGAGGCCTTCTCAAGGGTTGAGACCTTACTTTCTACGGAGGTAAGCCGGGCTTCATCGACTTTTTGAATCTTAATTATCGTTTCCACTTTGCCCTCCAGTAGTCCGTCTAAATACGTTCTAGTTACTTCGTCTGGCATGTCAATCCTTGTAATTGGCATGTCGCCGTGTGTAGATGCTCCTCCGCTACCGTCATGTGGACTCGGAGGGAGCAAATAAATAGCCGCATTAGGAACGACTAGATTAAGGCCAGCCCACAATCAACAGTGTTTTGCGATAGATTTACGCTTAGGTTTTCTGTGTTGGGGCTGGAATTTGGACCAAAAAAAAGCCGCCTCAAAGGGCAGCTAATTAGGATTTGGTGGTCAATTTGTTCAGTGAACCATATTTATAGCATTCACTGTCGGCAATCACAAGCGTTTATTCGAGCTTTGCTTCTAAGTAGGCTTCTGCTGATAACCTTAATTCCCTTGCCGCTGTTCGGCTTCGTCTGGGCTGCAAGTATCGGCCTAAGTCTGGATCGCTCATCTTGTACACGTATTTGCCAAATATCACCCTGTGGTGGTCTGGTTTGGTGTGCTTCATGGCGGATATGTGGCTATCGATAAATTCATGAGGCTCTGGAGCTAGAGGTGGCACACCAATACTACCCTCGCCCATCAGTCGAACAAACGGCGCTTGATTGGGGTAATCGTTGGGAGCGTCATTAATCGCCCGTCCATTACCCCACTTTACCAGCAAGTCCTGAATATTGACCTCATCACCAAAGAAAATCATGCTCACTATCAGTACCCCTTGCGCCTTGAATTAATCACCAGTCGTAATCCATCTCGTGGTCTGACTCGTCCATAGGCTCGTCGTCGTCACCCAATGACTAAATCCATATAGGTCTTAGTGGCCGCTACAAGTACGTCATAGCCGCGTGTGGAGATAGCGCAATTACCTATGCTGTTGTGGTAGTCGAGGTATTCTTGCTGCCCATCGTTGAGCGTGTGGGTCTGCCCGGCTCCCTTGTGTTCTGCCAAGAAAGAACCAAATTTTCCACGTGGGATAAGTATTGCTATGTCAGCCTCGTACTTGACCGCCCCTTGAGCCTTGGCTTTAGCTGATCGTATCGCCCCTGCTCGCCCCTTCCCTTTGTAGCCGCCGTTCTGTGAAACCCTCAAGCCTCTAGCGTGTTCTGGGTAAGCCCCGCGAAACCACGTTACAAAATCCTTTTGCTCTGTACCTTCAAGCACCCAATAACCCCTCATGTTTTAATTGCAATACCGTCCTGACTACAGCGTGATAAAACCAAAGCTCTACAATGTCCCGGTCTTCAATTATTCGAGTTCTGCCGTCTACCTCGTCATGACAAGCGCTGCACCCTCTAGCACCTGCCTCGTCTTCTTGTTTTGCGCCAATACCACCGCCGGGTAAATGGCAATGCACCGTAGTTTCAATGTTGAAATTGCAGACACCTGGAACGCGGATATTGCAGTCTTTACCTCTAGCGCTCTTAGTTATCTTGCTCACTCACCGCCCCCAATATCGCATCCAGAAACGCTTCATGCTCTTTGTTGTTGATCGCTGCCACTAGTATCTCTTCGCCGCGTAATGGGCCGTAGATAGCTATAAACTCCGCTGTAGTGGTTTCCCTGCCTAGATCAAGTTCACTCTGCCTAAGCACAATCATTTCTCCCTATCCTCCAATTCCTCTGCTATGAACTGCATAACCACTTCAAGCGAGTTAGCAATTGATACATGGGCATCTCTGAACTCCAGTAGTAATTCCATTAGCTGGGCCTCTGTGATTTCAGGCATAGCTCTCAGCCTCGCTTGGGTTTATCAGGGAAAGCCCCTGCTTGCTATACTCTCTTATAACCGTCTCGATATATTCCGTAGCCTGTGGTTTCTTCATCCGGCTTGTGACCGGCAAGATATCCATAGCCAATAGTTTTTCCTCGGTAGTCAGGTGCTGCATGATGCTTTTGGTGTACATGGCGCTAAAGGCTTCGTCATAGGCCAGCAAAATAGGAATACCAAAATAGGCTTTGCAGTGCCTGCGGATATCAACCACGCTCTCGTCTTCCTTCTGGGCTGCTATCTGGCCGTACAGAGCATTGATCATGGCGTTCTGGTCTAAGCTTCTATCGTCACGTAGAAACTGAACCGTGGGAGGCTTACCCGCTGCTCTACGGGTCGCTATCTCGTCATTGAAGTAACTAACGCTTGTATCGTTGTCGAGCCTGTACTGCTGTCCTGTGGCTCTCATATCCAATTCCTAGAGCGCGCTATATCCACAATAAGTATCTTTAGCCCTTCCCATGCTCCAGCTATAAATATTAGAGTTAGAACGCTATCTACTGGGTGAGCAGTGAGAAATGTATTCAGGATTTCTGTCATGATTCAAACTCCCACCAACTCTTTAAAGCGCCGTAGTCGTGTAGATTTTTTATGGCGTCATCCAATTCATTGATCCATTTTTTGCCTTGCGCGTGCTCCCTCTTACGGTATCGCTGGAGCTTCCTGATCATTGCCTCGATAGCGGGCTTGTCTTCTTCGGTGATTGGCGCATTCATATCGACGCCATCGCCATTGAGTGATTGCTGGGTAGCCTGCCCCACGGTTGTGTCAGCATTAGATTCGCGTCAATGAGCTCAACCTCTGCCACCGGGCCTGGTCCAAAGCAATAGCGCCGCAGAGGGCAACCACCGTGAACATGAACGCCTGTGTCGATGGAATGCACCAAGCCCTTTTGAATGAGCTTGTGTACCGCGCCCCTTGCCGTAACCGCTGCCATGCTTGGAAGATTTTCCGCTATCTCTTCGTGCGTAAGGCTGGCTTTTTCAATCTCGGCTAATACTTTTTCTTGTGCTAATAAAATCATAGTCTCAACCCCCTGAAAAATTCTGCGCCTGCTTGCTGCGCGGCTTCCTTGCTGGTTTTGTCTTCAAGTCTTCGCTCTGGCTCATAAATCTTGTGGGCTTGCCGCTCCCAGCCTCCAGCGTCATGATCCGTACAGAGCTGCCGGAACTCGACAAGGTTTGGGGGCCACGTGTCGGCACGATCCAGTAAAGCCCGTAAGCCAGCTCCGAACTGCTCGTTAGACAAACCATAAAGCCCCCTAATCCAGGTATCGTTTGGCTGATCACCTTGTTGTGATGCCCATTGGTGGCCGTACATTTCACTGAACCGAAACCACAACGTGTGGATCGGATGTTTCTCCGGCAGAGTCTCCTCCGTAAATCTCGGCGTGTCTGGCCTTGACTCTTTCGGCAGGGGTAAGTTTTCGCTGATTTTGGCCTGTATTGCTTCTAGGTCGATTTTGCCCATTTGATACCCCAAGTCTATTTTTTATCCATTCGGTTTTTACTGACTGCCAGCCAGCGTCGATTGCTTCGTGAATAACTGCGTTGATAGAAAGCCCAAGCTCATCAGCGGTCTTGGTGGCTGCGGTTACGAATCGGCTTAGTGCCTCCTGCGTCAGAGGTTTCTTCATCTTAACCCTGTGATCAATGAACTCCTTAATCGGTATTATCAACTCATCTGGTAATTCAGAAACTGAGAGACTCCTATATAGAGTACTAACCTTATTAATAACCTTCTTACCCGAAACCATTTCGGGGGTTTGCGTCATTAGTTTCGGGGGTGAATCTATTTCGGGGGGTATAGAGCATACATAAATTGTTGTTAAAAGATGTGATTGGCCATTGTTTATTAGCCACCCTTCCTCGGTTAATAACTTGAGCATTTTCTGTACTGTTCGGTCAGTTACTCCACACTCTCCAGCGATTCTTTTAACGCCTGGGTACGCCATTTCCTTGCCGCAAGTCATGTACCGGCGGAGGTTGCAGGATATTAACTTGGCATTTGGTGGTAAGTCAGTAAGCCAAATACTATTCAGCCAGTCTATAACAATATTGCGTGGTGGGTGTTTCATGGGTTAAGATTCCCTCAAGGTTGATTGGTGATTCGCGTTTCCAAGATACCTTCCTCGACCTTCATGGTCAACAGGTGCCCTATCCTCCCCGCAACTAAGCCTCTTCGGAGGTTTTTTTGTGTCAATCATTTGGCCTGAACCTCATATTCGCAGGCAACCGATAGGACTCGATTAAATAGCTCCATTTGTGCTGGATATGCATTTATGGTTATTGGCTTGCCCATTCTTAATCCTTAACCCTGTACTCAAAGTAATATCCTGATGCCCTGCGCTCGAATGTCGGCACTGTGGTAATATATAGCTTGTTCTTGCCGAACTCTTTACCATCTGGATCGATAAACTTTCGAGTATAAAAGACTCTAGTTGGGAACCTGCCGGGCTTGTGGATATCAACAACAGTCAAGACCATCTCCCCCTCATCATCAGCAACCATCTCTGAGTCGTCGGGGTAAACAATCTCTCCGTCACACCCTGGCACCCAGCCCTCATCTGGAATAAATTCACCTGTAGCATCATGATAGCTTGTATCTTTCATCACGAAAGGGAACTTGACTCTATACACGCCATCAATCTCGATATCCATTCTTAATCCTCCATCCATTCGGTGTTGAGGTTATCCGGTACTACTGAATCAACTAGTTGTAGTGCCATTTATCAATGCCTCTTGTATTTTTCCTAGATTAACCACCTCGGCAAGCTCTTTATTCCCAAGCTGACCATAATCCGCCATATCAACCAAGCGGCCGATAAACCAGCCGTTAATAGTATAAATACTCCCATCACTGCCAACGTAGACTTCTAGTTTTTTACCTTTCATTATCCAACCCTCTTGTTAATCAACATCTAGGTATGGCTGGGTTTTTTAAAAAGACATAATTACACCCCTCTTGGACCACCGAATACAAACTATCTGTTGCAGCGAACATAAAGTTAAATATCTTGGCGTACTCCTCGCATTCAACCTCATGCCTTTCTATTGGGAAGTAGTTAGTCCCCGCTTTTGAATCAAACCTCATTGCAATCGGGTTCAGCTCTGCCACACAGTATTTACATACAGGGCCTTCTGCCTCTATTAATCCGCTTTTCCCTTGGTAGTAACTCAAAGGCTCGCAGACCGGGCATATTTCTATTGTTTCGGCTTTCTTATCCATTACTCATTCCTCTAGTTAAAGTCTAAACAGGTTAATCAATAGGTCTGTGTTTGCCGCAGGTACGCCGATAGCCTTTTGCCGATGGGGTTCCGCAGGCTGCCAATTCTCTACACCCAAGCTC
>Ga0208903_1001727_pt1 | contig 11684 bp, 10 predicted proteins | sample AntAceMetag02UKJ_FD_184769 | JGI IMG/M metagenome (GOLD analysis project Ga0208903, IMG submission 184769) | Saline lake microbial communities from Ace Lake, Antarctica - Antarctic Ace Lake Metagenome 02UKJ (SPAdes) (version 2) | ecosystem: Environmental > Aquatic > Non-marine Saline and...
TTTTCGTTCGGAAATTTTTGAGTAAATTCATGGATCTTCATCTTGTTTTTTTTAACAAAGATGATCAGTTGGTCCGTAAACTATTTACGCAGTGGTATAATTTAGACTAGTCAATTTTGGAATCATAGATTATAATATTTTCGCTGATTTTAGAGCGCTTTTATCCTATCAACATTGGCTTTCTGCAAAATATGGACTTCATGGCAGCATTGGCGGTGGGGCATTAAAACCTATACCACTAGAATCTTCAATTGGTTTTGGAAGTCAACAAGGAACGACAGCTGAGTTTCAAACAAATTATTCTGGCACTATTAATCCGTATATTTTTATTGGTTTTGGTGGTGACAAGGCGCTCAAAAATGATGATCTTTTGAGTCTTGGAATCAGTTGTCAATTTCACACGAACGAATTATATTCGGGGTTATATCGACTATACAATAATACGGAAATAGGCACTTACAGCAATAGAGGCAATTCGCTGAACCTGAGTTTGTATTATACATTTACACGCGCGCGAAAAATGCTAATGGCCGAGAAATATGTTCTTCAAGAAAATGTAGAATTTATAGCTGCGAAGAAAAAATTTAGAAGTGAAAAACGCTATATCGATCCTAAAAGTATGTTTTTTAGTTTTTCAGCAGGAGGTTTTTCATCTCGCAATCAAGTAACTGGAGATAAAGCTGATTTTAAGAGTGAAGGAATCGCATCATGGATTACCCAATTAGATGCTGAAATTGGCTGGAAAAACAATTTTTTTACGCAATACGCCTTCGGAGTCGCGCAACACTTCTCAGTAACCCGTGTAAATCGTCCAGATGTTTTTTGGTACTCGGGATCAAACGCATTTATTTCGCCTATGCTCTCAGCAGGTTTTGGTTATCGATTCATTGCCAAGAATAATATTAATTTTCTTAACCTTTCGGCTGGACTTACCCTTTCAGCCAACTTTAATAACAAAGGTTCAAATGGTTCTGGGGGGCAAACTTTTGGTTCATCAGCCGGCACAATCAACTATATCGTTATGGAAAGGTCTTATACACGGCATCATTTAATTCCATCCGCATATTTGAATTTAAGTCGCGATTTTCAATTAACAAAGTCTCTTTATTTAACAGCTGATTATCGATTTAACCTGGGTTTTATAACGGTCTATGAGCAAGAAGTAATCTTATATGAACAACCCGATTTGACTATTCCAAAGAACAATACAATTGCAATTAAAGGAACTTCAAATGCCTTTCAGATCGGTTTGAAATATAAGTTTGTACCAAAAAAATGAAGCAACAATGCATAGACTCAAAGTGCTTGACTTATTTGTTAAAGTTTCGTAAATTATGATTCGTTTAACGGATGAACCAATGAATTATGATTTTACTCAAATATATTTGCTCAGAATGACTTTTTAACACCTAAACTACCTTATTATGACTCAAACAAAAACACTTATAGTGAGTATAGTCGGCATTTTCGCCGCCTTTTATGCTACATCTCAAACAACTCCACGAAATCCTTTTATTTACAACCAAAATGCCTTTGCCATTCAATACACAAGTGGGTTTAATAAAACACAAGTAACACCAACCTTTGGAGATGATGATCGTTTTTTATCCTCCATCAATCAAGTGCATCAATTGAATCTATTATATACTTTTGATTTAAATCCTTCTTTTGGATTAACGTTTGGAGCTGGAATTGGTATGTTTCCATTCAATTACGAATTAGCCAAGACGGAAGATTTTGGGGGAACCACTGGCCAACCAAAAAAATATACACGTTCTTACAATCCATTTAGTAGACTCCATTTTATGGTCGATTATCACAAATGGATAGGACAAAAACTCGCATTTAAAGGAGGTTTAGGTGGAGGGTTTTACAAATTTACACCGAATACTTTCAACGCAGTAACCGATCCAAATGATGATCAAAACTTTACGATTTCTTATCGATACCTTGGTGAATTTACGCCGAATGTGACATTACAGGCTGGTTTTGATTTCAAATTAAAAAATGATGATTTAGTCGGTATTTCTCTTTCATACGATTATTTATTCAGCACAATAGCTTTTGGTTCATATAGCATTCAGAGTAGTGAACACCGTGGATTTATGACCAATAGTGGCAACCAGTTTAATATTAATTTGAGCTACTCTTTTACCCAGGCAAAAAAAATGTTAAGAATGGAAAATGGGTTTAATCAAGAAGATTTATCGCTTGACGAAGCCAAATCAAAATTTAAAATGGAAAAACGGTTCATTGATCCTAAATCATGCTTTTTCGGATTGAGCTCAGGTTTATTCTATAGTAGAAATAATGTGGAAAACACAACCTACCCGTCAGAAAATACGCAACTTCCTCAATGGGTGATTCACGCCAATGGTGAAAAGGGATTAAAAAACAACTTCTTTGCACAAGTAGGTCTCTCAGTAGCAAAATACACGTCACTCACCTTAATTCACCGTCCAGATTTTTCAGTCTTTTATGGAAGTAGACCCTTCATTGCCTCAAGTTTATCGGCAGGATTGGGCTATCGTTTTATCACAAAAAACAATAAAAATCAATTCAATCTTTCAGCAGGAGTTTCGCTGATCGCAAATTTAAATTCGAGAGAATTAAATACATCTTCTAAAAGCGCTATCATAGATCAGAATGAAGAAGTATTGTTTTATATGCAGAATGTGCATCAAACCAAAAATAACGTGGTTCCAACTGTCTATCTCAACCTAGGTCGTGATTTTCAGCTTACGCAATCCCTTTATTTTTCAGTAGACTACCGTCTAAATCTCGGTTTTATCAAGTCCTTTGAGCAGGATATCCGTTTTTATGAATCACCTGATTTTAACGTTCCTCTTTCAAATATAAGCTCGATAAAAGGAACCTCCAATGCCTTTCAAGTCGGTTTAAAGTATAAATTTGTACCTCAGCGTTAAACCAAGCAAAATCAATCATGAAAGACTTAATCGAAGAATTTTATATCGCCTTTCAAGCAAAGGATGCTGAACGAATGATTGCTTGTTACCATGATGAAATTGTTTTTAAAGACCCTGCCTTTGGAACATTGAAAGGTGAACGTGCCAAAAATATGTGGCGTATGTTATTAAAAAATGATACTGGATTAAAACTAGAGTTTTCGAATGTTGAGGCAGGTGAACAAACAGGCAAAGCACACTGGGAGGCCAACTATATCTTTAGTCAAACAGGAAGAACAGTGTTGAATAAAATTGATGCCACATTTGAGTTCAAAGATGGGAAGATCGTCAAACATACAGATGAATTCAATCTTCATACTTGGGCTAAGCAAGCGTTGGGATTCAAAGGGGCATTATTTGGAGGTATGCCCTTTTTCAAAAAACAATTAAATTCCAAGACGAATCATTTATTGACTAAATTTGAAGGACAATAAATTAAATGGCAAATTCAGATTTTTCATCAAAGATAGAGGCATTTTGGGCATGGTTTGTAACAAATCGCGCTTTAATTGAAACCGTGGTTAACAGCCAAAATCATCCAAAAACGCAAACGATTGTCGAGCAATTTGACCATCACATCCTCGATTTAGGGCGATTTAAATGGATGCTTGACAATCCAACATCCGAAAATTTTACCTTTACTATATCACCCAATAACGATTCAGAACTCTATAAAAAATCGCGCGCAATTATAGCGGATTCACCCTATTTTCCAAATTGGACCTTTTACGATCACATTCAGCCAAATGGACTGGCCCCATTCGAAATATATGATGCCCAGATGGACGTTCAAGAAATTGATCCTGGACCGTGGCAATTTTCATTAAACGCTGCGGGAGCTAATCGATTTGATATTATCCTATTGCAAACCAATTGTGATCGTATTGACCTAGAAACAAGGGAAATCGCAGCTGAAATAGCAGTCTCTAATTTAATAGGCGAAGGACATAAAATTGATGCGATCCATTCGATTGTACTCGCAAAAGATGAAGCAACATTGTCAAATCAGTGCTTTCCTCTTCTTGAATTATCGCGCCAATTGCATAAAGAACTTTAACTCTCTTGATGGATATTTCCATTTAAATTTAAGTTAAGTCATGTAACTTTTTTTAGCATCTTTGGGTTGACTAGGAATTGAAGCATCAATTATAAACAAACTTTATACAGCTATGACCAGCCATCCTTTAAATGCCATCCCTTTATATATCGCTATCATACTAGAGCGTTTCGTTTATTATGGGTCGCGTTCTATTATTATTCTTTACCTCATAGATAGCGCTATAAATTTGACGTTTTCAGAGGCTATTCAGATCTATGGCTGGGTCGCTGCAGTTTTGCTATTTGCTCAATTTGCAGGAGGCTTGCTTGGTTTAATCAATCAACCACGAGCATTGACAATAGTTGGATATGCTATCCAATTTGCAGGCGCCTCTGTCATTAGCTTCGCATCAGATGTCAACACGCTAATTATTGGCTTTTTCCTACTCGTGATTGGTTCAGGAATCTCAAAAACGAATAGTTTGGCACTTTTTGCACAGCTGTATAAAAAATCGAGATTACTCGATTCGGCTATGATGATCAATTACGCAGGAATCAATATTGGGGCCTTTATTGGAGCCTTAACCGTTCCACTTCTCGCTGATGAATATTCCTTTGCCTTTGCTATTTCATTTTGCGCAGGAGCTATGTTCCTCGCGCTTGTTCTTCTTATTCTCATCAAACCTTCTTCATTCATTGAACAGAAAATAGATCATCAATCCAAATCATTTAATACAGCTTTCATCATTATTGGAAGCGTTGCTGTCAGTATCTTTTGGCTTTGTTATGAATTTCTTTCGAACTTAATCGTCAATTCAGATGTTATTTTAACGAATGTGAAATTGGCAAAATTGAGCATGACAGGATCGTCAACCCTAAATTTTATACTCCTGCTCATTGCCGCATCCGCATTATCTGTTTATTTAACATTTAAGCATATACATGCATCCATTTTCTTAACGATAGGTTTTGGATGTAGTGCGATTGCCGTCTTTTTTCTTTCCATTATTGGAGATGGAAGTGCTTCGGTAGACAGTATCTACTCCTATCTTATCGGGTTTTATTTTTTCATCACCTTGGCCGAACTTTTTACAGGCCCTCCGCTCTTATCTTTTATCCTTCAGAAGATTAAGATGCAATTTATTCCTTTGGTTTTAGCCGGTTATTTTATTTTTATTTCACTCCTCTCAAAAGGCGTACAAATGGCGTATCGGCATGAAAATGGAAATACGATTACAACCTGTCTACTCCTGTTCGGGCTTGCATTTTCAGGTTTTATCATTTTGGGTAAAATACGACCGAAAGAGGTTGAGCATAATTCACCTAAAGACGAGTACATCAATTAGAGAACCTACCGTTCATCCCGTACTTTAAACTTTTATCCTTTTCATTTTTCTCCTCTGCAATTAAAATCGTATTATTACAGTTCGTGAAATTAATCAAAACAAAACCGCTTCGTCTTAACCTTCAAAATCGTTAAATCGCAAGTGATTACTTAAGAAAATTAAACTGCATGAAATCAAAATTTATCACTCGAATACTCATGGTTGCCGCACTGATGGCTGTGAGCAATGTCGGATTCTCCCAGAAAAAAGACAAAAAGAAGAAAGGTGAAACCACGGAACAAGCAACTCCTCCAAACAAAAAAGGTGGAATTGAACCCTATGGTAAAGTCATAACCAAAGAAGCCGAAACAGATGAGGGTGTTTTTAAAGTACACAAGCTTGACAAAAACTATTTCTACGAAATTCCAGATTCACTCCTTGAACGTGAGATGTTAATGGTTACGCGTATTGCAAAAACTGCTGCAGGAATGGGTTTTGGTGGCGGAAAGCAAAATGAGCAAGTATTGCGTTGGCAGCGATACGAGGACAATATCCTTTTACGCGTAATTTCCTATGAGGTCGTTGCTGCAGATTCACTACCTGTGCATGAAGCCGTTGTTAATTCGCATTTTGAGCCGATCATGTATATGTTCCCGATCAAAGCATTCGGTCCCGATTCAGCATCATTTGTGATTGATGTAACCGACTTTTTATCAAGCGATATTGCGGCAATTGGACTTCCTTCTTGGATGAGACAAGCTTATAAAATCAGTCGAATGGATGATAAACGATCCTATATCGAACGTGTAAATAGTTATCCGATCAATATCGAAACGCGTCATGTGAAAACCTATTTTGCCAGCGCTCCACCTTCAAATGAAAGCTTAGGATCCATTTCATTAGAGATTAGCAATTCTATGATTCTTTTGCCAAAAGAACCTATGCAACGCCGTTATTTCGATCAACGTGTAGGATGGTTCACATCCGCGCAAACAGATTATGGCTCTGAAAAGCAAAAAAGTGAAACAGTTCGCTATTTGGATAGATGGCGCTTAGAAGTAAAGCCCGAGGACCTAGAGAAATTTAAGGCCGGTGAATTGGTAGAACCTGTAAAACCAATCATTTATTATATCGATCGGGCCACACCTGAAAAATGGCGTAAATATTTGAAACAAGGAATTGAAGATTGGCAAGTGGCCTTTGAGGCGGCAGGCTTTAAAAATGCAATTATCGCAATGGATCCGCCAACGGCAGAAGAGGATCCTGAATGGAGTCCTGAGGATGCGCGTTATTCAGTCGTGCGTTATTTAGCTTCACCTATTCCAAATGCGAACGGACCGCATGTGAGTGATCCGCGAAGTGGTGAAATTATTGAATCTGACATCAATTGGTATCACAATGTGATGACCTTGTTGCGCAACTGGTTTTTTGTGCAAACTGCTGCTATCAATGAGGATGCACGTGGTGTTGAATTTAAGGAAGAAATCATGGGTCGATTAATTCGCTTCGTTTCGGCACATGAGGTAGGCCATACACTTGGATTGCCGCATAATATGGGTAGTAGTGTTGCTTATCCTGTTGACTCGTTAAGATCTTCAAATTTTACCGACAAATTTGGGACAGCACCTTCAATTATGGACTATGCACGCTTCAATTATGTTGCTCAACCGGAAGATAAAGGGGTTGCGTTAATGCCAAATATCGGTCCTTACGACAAATACTCGATCAGTTGGGGTTACCGTCCAATTTTGGATGCTGCAACTGCAACAGATGAAAAAGCAACTTTAGATAAATGGATTTTGGCGCATGCAGGTGACCCGCTTTACCGTTTTGGTCAACAACAATTTGGTGTGATTGATCCTAGTTCGCAAACAGAGGATTTGGGTGATGATGCTATGAAAGCAAGTGAATACGGAATTAAGAACTTAAAGCGAATTGTTCCGAACCTCATTCAGTGGACAGCTAAAGATGGAAAAGACTATGAAGAATTAGGTGATTTATACGATCAAGTTCTCGGCCAATTTAACCGCTATATGGGACATGTAAGTTCTAATATTGGCGGGATTTATGAGAATTTCAAAACCTATGATCAAGAAGGAGCTGTTTATACGCATGTTCCAAAAGAGCGTCAACAAAGAGCCATGAAGTTTTTGTCAGAGCAATTATTTATCACACCAACATGGCTGTTAGATCAAAATATCTTAAACAAAATCGAATTTGATGGAGCAATTGAGCGCATGCGTGTTTTACAAAGTCGCACCTTAGAAAACATACTAGAATTTGGTAGATTAGCCCGTGCAATTGAAAATGAAGCGGTGAATGGCGCTGAAGCCTATACCATCATAGAAATTGTCGAAGATCTCAGAAACTCGGTTTGGACTGAATTAAAAACGGGAAGCAAAATTGATGTTTATCGTCGTAATTTGCAACGCGCCCATATTGATCAACTGGCTTATTTAATGACAGAGGAACAACAATCGATTCCAGCGGCTTACCGCAGCTTTTTCGTTCGTACGGATGTAGATGCTAGTCAATCTGATATTCGTTCGGTGGCAAGAGCAGAATTGAATGAGTTGAAAAAAATGTGTAAGGCTGCCATTGCGCGCACTTCGGATAAATTATCTAAATATCATTTAGAGGATGCAATTGCACGAATAGATGCAATCTTAGATCCGAAATAATTAAAGTATTAATAAAATGAAAGAGGGGAAATGTTACGTTTCCCCTCTTTTTGTGTTCTATAGAGAAACATTACGCCTTAATCTTGCGTAGAAAATGAATAAAATAAGACGTTATGAAACAGATTTGGTCCAATTTAAAAACGAAGGAACATCAGCGCGCATTGCTCACCGTTTCGATTGTATTCATGGGTAGTCTACTCTTTTTTTTACTTGCGAGTTTAGAAGAACCAATTAAGGCTGAACAAGTGAATAATTTACCGCTTGAAATAAGTGCTTTTGAAATTAGTAGTCCGGCTGTCAATTCGAATACGGCTTCACAGCCTGCTTCAAATACGAAAACACAGCGAGAAGAGAGCGCACGAGTGCCCGATTCGAAGGCTAACATCTTTCACCAAGAAGCAGTGAACGACGTATTTAGTTTCACTGCAACAGGTACAGAAAAGAGCACTGCTATCTTTGGGCAAGACGGTATTGAACTCCGTTCGAGTATACCTACAGCAAGCAATAGAGCTGTTTTAAAATCTCCGACATTTAACGCAAACACACAAGAAGAAGGAACAATTGGCTTGTACATTTGGGTAGATGCAAATGGAAAAGTAACACGAACAGCTTTAAATCCAGAAGCCTCGAACAGCGGTAGTTCGTTTTTGATTGAATTAGCAAAAAAAGCCGCATTGACCATGCATTACGATTCTAAACCAAATGCAAACGTCGAGTGCGTTGGAACAACTATCTTTGCATTCAAAAAAGGATAGCAGCGCATGGATATGATTTCAAAAATACAGGCACATACGGCTGGACTTCCTCCTTCAAGAGGGGAGGATTTAGAGCAAATGACTGAAGATATTTATCACTATTTTTCTGACTTGGATGACTTTGAAGTTTTGCGTGTCGAGCAGACTGCAGCAGCAGATCGAATGGTTGTGGCTGCGGTTCAAACGACCATGCAAGATCCCTTTTTTAAAATTGTGGTAGCTCATACATGGCAGCGCGATTTAGCTTTTGATGATCAGTGGTGTGCTTTTGAGGAGCATGAGGGAATGACCCTTTTTCGTTTTTTAACCTGGGATGATGACGCGTACATTGCAGGAGAAATCTGGTTTGAGCGAGCAAAAAAAGAGCTCGTCTGATGGGTAGAAAAAAAATTGTTTTGATCGGTGGTGGACCAGCTTGCTTAATGGCCGCGGATCTACTCGCAGATCATTGTGATGTCATTATTTATGAAAGAGGTAAAACGATTGGGCGAAAATTTTTGGTTGCAGGTAAAGGAGGATTTAATCTAACGAATTCGGCAACAGGAGACGTCCTTCTTCATCATTTTACCGACCATCCCATCCTTCGATCTGCTCTTCAATCATTTGATTCATTGCGCACAAGAGCATGGCTAGATGAAATGGGAATCTCGACTTTTACTGGGACTAGTGGTCGCATTTTTCCCCTCCCAGCAATAAAACCGGCAACCGTTCTTTCACGCATCAAGGCTCGACTGAAACAAAAAGGCGTAAGCCTCCTTGTTAATTCCACCTTTATTGGATTTAGTAAGGCAGTTCTTCCGATTATAGAACAAAACGGTCAAACCTTTGAAGTTGAAGCAGACCATGTTATTTTTGGTTTAGGCGGTGCTTCCTGGTCTAAAACAGGTTCGTCTGGAGAATGGTTATCTTATTTTGAGGAGCTAGGAATCAAAACACTTCCTTTTGAGGCTTCAAATTGTGGAATTAATGTTAATTTTCCAGCCGACATAATTGCTCAATTTGCAGGAACGCCCATAAAAAACTGTGCACTTTCGATTGGTGATTATTCTGCAAAAGGAGAGATTCTTTTAACGAAATATGGCTTAGAGGGCAATTTAATTTATCCTTCCATTCCGACTATTCGAAAGCGACTTGCGAGTGGCGACGAAACAATCCTCCATCTCGATTTAAAACCAAACAATACAAAGGCCTCTCTACTTGAAAAGACAAACAAGGGCCAACTGAAATCAAAACACTATAAACCTGTCTTTAAACTCGATTCTTTAGCAATCAGCTTGCTAAAATCTGAAATGCCAAAATCAGCATACCTCAACGCAATCGAACTGGTAGAAAAAATCAAAGCTTTTCCCATTAAAGTTCAATCATTAAGACCGATAGAAGAAGCAATATCAACAGTTGGCGGCATTTCATTAGAAGAACTAAACCATGATTTCACTTTGAAAAAATATCCTCATCTCTCTGTGATTGGGGAGATGCTCAATTGGGATGCTCCTACGGGTGGGTTTTTATTGCAGGGCTGTTTTTCGACAGGATATGATGCAGCAGCAACACTCATTAAAACAAAAGATTAAAAAATGACTACGTATTACGATAAAACATTCGAATCAAAAACATTCACAAATGACGACCTTTCATTAACGCAATTCGAATCGTGCACCTTTAAAAATTGTCAATTTAGAGATCTTCATATTAAAGACCTTGTTTTCGAAGAATGCGAATTTCACACGTGTGATTTTAGTGGGACACACCTCAACCAATGTGCCATGCGCTTCGTCGTTTTTTACGACTGTAAATTAATTGGATTAAATTTCGAGCACCTCAATCCATTTCGTCTCTCCCTCAAGTTTTATTCTTGTTTAATGGATTATACGAACTTTTTCAATCTAAAATTGATGGCAAGTATTTTCGAAAAATGTTCACTTAAAGGAGCAGATTTTAAGCAAGCAAACCTGACAAAAGCAAATTTTTCAGGTTCAAAGTTAGACGAAGCGGTTTTTCAACAAACCAACCTATCACAAGCCGATTTCCGACATTGTCAAGGCTATCTGATTAATCCAATCATCAATCAGATTAGGGGTGCAAAATTTTCTAAAGATGAAGTACTTGGATTGTTGTTTCAATTTGGTATAAAAATAGAATAACAATTTGCTCACATCTTATTTTCATGAGCATTATGCGAAACAAGCCGGCTAAATAGTGTTTGAAGATGGAATCAATTAAAAATAATATCAATCCGCTTTATGAGTGCTTTACGATTTATTACCAACCTCATAAAACGCAAAAAAGGGTCCTGTCACCAGAACCCTTTTTCTTTCGAAATTTGTAGGACTTTCACTCGGTCTACGGTTATAGACACCTTGAGCTAGGCCCTATATTTTATACTAAAGTGCTTTTGTCCAACCAGTAGTCCAATCAGAACCAGTAGATACAGCACCTACATAAGTAGCAGCATCAAACCAAGTACCCCAAGCAGTTGGGTCACCAGCACCAGTTGCAGTTGTTCCAACATATCCAGTTAAGAAACCTACTAAAGAACCATCAGTTGCAGTAGCGTTGTTGTTTGCAGCATCTGTAAACATAACAGCTAAAGTTGAATCATTTCCAGCAGAGCTTGTAAATTTGAACGGGCTAACGTTATCAATGATTGAGTTTTTGAAAGTTAAAGAACCAGCATTCATATTTGTTAATGTTACATCATGCTCAACTTGGCAACCTCTTTTTGGGAAGTTAGTTACAAGGATGTTCATGAAGTTCCCTTTTGTTCCTTCTCTTAATTTTAAACCTTGGTTTGCACCGTCACCATCTTCAGCACCGATCATAGTTACGTTAGCAATTTTAGGATCAGAATAAGGATTCGCTTCGTTGTTATCACCATTGTTATCTGCTTCGATACCACGATCTCCACCGCCAGCATCTTGA
>Ga0208903_1001729_pt1 | contig 11677 bp, 10 predicted proteins | sample AntAceMetag02UKJ_FD_184769 | JGI IMG/M metagenome (GOLD analysis project Ga0208903, IMG submission 184769) | Saline lake microbial communities from Ace Lake, Antarctica - Antarctic Ace Lake Metagenome 02UKJ (SPAdes) (version 2) | ecosystem: Environmental > Aquatic > Non-marine Saline and...
AGGTGATCAAAGTGCTAAGCAAGGAAGAATTCAAAAACTGAACGCAATTGTAACTCAACAAACTCAGCGGATTGAAAGACTTCAAGAAAACCTGGCGGATGGTGAAATCTCTTCGGCTGACTTCTCGGAAATGAAACCTCGCTTCAATGCTGTTAAACAGGCGGCTTTAGATGAACTCAAAGATCTTAGCGCAGATAATTCTGAAAAATCGGCTCTACTTAACCAAGCCTTAGAGGTCATTTATAAACTCGGTGACTTCTACACAGATGCTAACGCAAACCGAAAAATCCAGATCCTTGGTTCGATATTTCCTGAAATGCTTGAATTTGACGGAAATAAATGTCGAACCACTAAAATTAATGAGGCTGTCGCGCTGTGTCTCAGTATTGACAAGGGGTTCAGCAAAAAAGAAAACCGGATACTCCCTCAAAAATTGGAAGTATCCGGTTGGGTGGAGCCGGAGGGATTCGAACCCTCGTCCAAACAATAGTCCGATGAGCTTTCTACATGTGTATTCTCATATTAGTTTTCGAAACCAGTCCGGCAAGAGACGACCTAACTGATTCTTATCCTCTGAAATTTTCGTCCGTGGGCCGAGAAAACCCTTAGCTTATTCTTACCTGATGATGCCTCATTAGTTGCACTGTAAGATGCTGTTGCAACCGAGACAGCTGCTGCTTAAGTCTAACTTAAGCTGCTAGCGCGAAGTTTGATTCGCCTAGTAAAATTTGGAACACTTGATTACGGATGATCATTCCAACACCCGACATGCTTACCACACCAACCTTATCGCTGTCAAAACCGGTCGGCCCCATAATTCAAAGAACTACCACAAAGGTAGCCAATTGCATACGGTTCTGTTAAATTGTAATGCTGATAAAACCAGACTACCAACCCAGCTCCGAAAACGGAATAGTGTGCTCAAAACTCACCTTCTGGTTTACCTTTCTGTTCTGAAGAGTTACGCTTCCATTTTCCCAATCGAATAAGATGAGACCGAAATTTCGGTGGTAGTAAGTCTTTCGTTTCATCCGATGCGGATTCTTCTCAATCATCATGTTGTTGGAATGTGTTAAGCCGCTACACATGTAATCATAGATTGGATAAGCTAAATCTTCTCTTTCGAGCTTTGATAATTCCGCAAAGTGCCGGTCTCCTGAAAGGAAAATCACGCCTTTAACGCCCGTGTCTTTTATCAATTTCAGCATTCGCTCTCTAGCTGTAGGAAAGTGGCCCCATGTTTCAAATGGATGTTGATCTGATATAAACTGAAAGCTGGCTCCCACCAACACAACCTTAGCTGTGGAGTTTCTAAATTCACTATCTAGCCATTTCCATTGTGCTTCTCCAAGAACGTCACCATCAGTATCTGGTTCTTCTCTATGGTAGCGCTGATCTAACAGAATTACTTTCACCTTTTGCTCCTCTGTTCCGTATTCATAACTTGTGTAGATTCCTTCTTGTGTCCAACGAGGACTTCCACTTGGCTCTTCAAAAAACTCTAGAAAAACCTGTTGGCTTTCGGCTCGTTTAGGATACTCTTTTCCTCCATCGTTTACACCATAGTCATGATCGTCCCAAGTGGCAATAATGGGGCACTTCTCCTTTAGCAGCTGATAGTTGTAGTTATCACCAAGCTGCTGATACTTTCTGCGAAGCACCTCCATGTCTTGGGTATCTCCATAGATATTATCGCCCAGCCAAATCCATAATTCTGGACCCATTGCAATGACTGAATTCCAAATAAATTGCTCTCCTATTTGATGTCCGCAAGAACCAAATGCAATGCGTTCTATTGGCTTTTGTCCAAAACTGGTATTCGATACTAATAAGACAATTAGATAAAGCCCGATTCTCTTCATGCGCCTAAGATCGTTTATAATATATAAGTTAGAGCATCAACTAAACACCATGAAAAACCTTTTACTCATTCTCTCCTTCTTTTTTGCATCAAATTGCTTTGCGCAATTTCCGATTGGCAATAGAACCATTACATACAACGACCCAGCTAGGAGCAATCGCGCAATTGAATCCGAGATTTATTATCCTGGAGTAAGCTCAGGTTCAAACGTTGATGTTGCCACAGGCGAGTTTCCCATAATTGTATTCGGACATGGATTTGCCATGCAAGTTGGGGCCTACCCAAACTGGTGGGAAGAACTCGTTCCTGACGGATACATTATGGTTTTCCCAACTACAGAAGGCAGTTTTTTCAGCCCTAATCATGGAGAATTTGGTCTGGATTTGAGGTTCTTAGTTACTGAAATGCAAGCTGCAGGAAATGACAACAGCTCACCTTTCTTTAGCCACGTTTCTGATCGGGCTGGAATGATGGGGCATAGCATGGGTGGTGGAGCCACTTTTATAGGTGCTTCTGGCTTTGCTGGTGTTGATTGCGTTGTTGGTCTTGCGCCAGCCGAAACCAATCCTTCAGCAGCAAGTGCCGCTGTTGGAATTACTGCGCCTGTTCTAGTTCTTTCCGGAACATCGGATGGAGTTACTCCTCCAGCAGACCACCATATTCTTATTTATGATGAGGTTGGTTCAGCATGCAAGTATTTCGTGAACATTGAGAACGGTTCGCATTGCCATTTCGCATCAAATACCACCACCTGCGTATTAGGGGAAATAATTCCAGGAAGCCTTTCAGCCGCAGATCAACAAGAAGTTAGTTATGCGGTCTGCCATCCTTGGTTCGACTACTTTTTGAAAGATGATTGTGATGCTTGGGATGATTTTCAAACTGCCCTCAGTACTGAAACTGATTTAGGTACAATCAATTCTGATTGTGTAAACGATGCTCCAGCAATTACAGACAACAACGGAACGTTAGAAAGCGATATGCAATCGAATTATCAATGGTATTTGAATGGAGATGAAATCGCGAATGCAGATCAACAAACTCATACTTACACACAATCGGGAACCTATCAAGTGGGTACAACCATTTTAGGTAACTGCCCTACTCTTTCTAATGAAATTGTTGTGCAGATAACTGGTATTATTGAACGCGAAATAAACCTATCTACTTGGGGAAATGAAATTCAAATCAGTAGCCGAGACCAACTTGATAGCGTAACGCTAGAATGGTTTGATGCATCAGGTAAACTGATTAGCAGCGAATCAATTTCTTCTCTTTCTGCTCACGAACTGGTTACCATTGAAAAGCCAAGTTTTGTCGGAGTAAAATTGCTTCGACTAAGCAGTAATCAAGCAACTAAAACCTGGAAGTTGTTCTAAAATCTACAGTTTCACAAACTGTTCTACATCCTTTTTTGTGATGGACTTTCCTGATAGAATGACCAATCGTTCCACCACGTTGCGGAGTTCGCGAATGTTACCTGTCCAGTTGTAATCCTTCAGTTCTTTAAGGGCGGCAGAATCAATTTCTTTCTTCGCTACTCCCTGATCATCACAAATCATTTGAAGAAAATGATTAACCAGCAATGGAATATCATCTCTTCTTTCGTTGAGCGCTGGAACATGAATAAGAATTACACCAAGGCGGTGATAAAGGTCTTCTCTGAAGTTTCCTGCCTCAATTTCCTTTCTCAGGTTTTTATTGGTAGCCGCGATTACCCGTACATCCACCACAATCTCCTTCTCTCCTCCTACTCTAGTAATCTTGCTTTCCTGCAGCGCGCGTAAAACTTTCGCTTGCGCGGAAAGGCTCATATCCCCAATCTCATCTAGGAAAAGTGTTCCGCCTGTGGCTGTTTCAAAGTTTCCTTTCTTCTGCTTAATGGCTGATGTAAATGCCCCTTTTTCGTGCCCAAACAATTCACTTTCAATCAATTCTGATGGAATGGCAGCGCAGTTTACTTCAATCAATGCATTGTCCGAGCGCTGGCTCTTTTCATGAATGGCTCGTGCTACTAATTCCTTTCCTGTTCCATTTGGGCCAGTAATAAGAACGCGTGCATCAGTTGGAGCGACTTTCTCAATCATATCAAGCACCTTATTGATGCCGTCAGACTCTCCAATCATCTCGTAGCTCTTGCTAACCTTCTTGCGGAGTTTCTTAGTCTCGGCAACAATCTCGGTTCTGTCAAGTGCATTTCTAACAGACACTAACAAACGATTTAAATCAAGCGGCTTAGGAATGTAATCGTACGCACCATTCTTTAGTAAATCAACAGCGGTTTCAATATCACCATGACCAGAAATCATCACAACGGGTGTGTCGGGAGCTAAAAGCACTATACGCTCTAGTACTTCTGTACCATCCATTTTGGGCATTTTGATGTCGCACAGAATGACGTCATACTTGCCGCCTTTCACTTTCACAACACCCGAAAGTCCATCTTCTGCTTCATCAACCTGAAACTTCTCGTACTCTAGTATTTCGCGAATTGCGTTGCGAATACTTCTCTCGTCATCAATTATCAGAATCTTAGCCATTTAGATAGGTTTTAGGTATAAGGTTTTAGCGAAAACCAATTACCATTTCAACAGATTTCGAATTTAGGGTTTCGTCTTTAGACTTTTGATCAAATTCGATTGTCAATCAACCGATGGAGAACCCCTTCTTTCAACGCATAACTAGAAAGCAATAACCTTTCCAAATCACAATGGTTCAGAACCCATTGAACCATGTGTGATGCCAAATGAATCGTGTCTACGCGCATTTCCACTAATCCAGGAATCGTCTTTCGACTATCGTAACCGTTTTCAATCAATCGCTTGTGTAGCAATTTCACTTCATCTAAATTGAACTCCTCTTGTTTAACCGAGCTGGCCAATTTTGACTGACCTTTTGCTATCCAAATCATCTCAATAAAACTATCGAAACTCCCTGACGAACCGATCAGCGTTTTCACTCCAAACTCGCTGCACTTCTCAATTAATTCCCATAACTGTTCTTCAAACAGGTTATTCAAATTCTGGATGTCCGCATCCGAAACAGGGTCATTCGTCTCTATCATTTGCATCACACGCGAAATTCCAAGCTGGTAGCTTTTCATCCAAAGCACGCCCGTTTTATCAGCAATAATGAACTCGGTACTTCCGCCACCAATGTCCATTATAACCATTGGCTCATCTCCGAACGGAATAGCAAGATTAACACCTTCGTAGATCAGCGTTGCTTCCTCAAGTCCATCAATTATATTGATTTCTAAGCCTAATTCTGATTTCACTTCAGCTACAAAATCGGCTCCGTTAGATGTACTTCTAATTCCAGAAGTTGCAAATGCTAATGTTTTCTCACACTTATGTTCTGCGATTATTTCGAGATATTCCGCCAACGCATCTTTAGCACGTTGCATGGGTATTGGAAGTAGCTTTCCAGCAATCATGGCTCCTTCACCAATCTTGGTGGCAATCTTCGTGTTAAACACAGCATGATACTCGCCCGAAGGCAACACATCTACAATAAGAAGGTTGAACGTGTTCGTTCCGAGGTCGATGACGGCTACTCTCATATGAGCCCCTCCTGACCTCCCCAAAGGAGAGGAAGTTCGTATTTGAAAAACGAAATCAGATACTGCTGCAAGACATTTTCAGCACACTCAACGGAAATCCGCATCCCAATTCTCCCCTTTGGGGAGATGCCCGTAGGGAAGAGGGGCTTTAATGATACCGCAGCCACTTCCACAGTTCCTTGTAGCTAACCTTCTTTCCGTACATAAGAATTCCAGTTCGGTAAATACGCCCAGCCAACCACGTTGTGCCAATAAAACCAACGACCAAAAGGAACATGGACAAAGCCAATTCCCAAGCTGGAACTCCGAACGGAATACGTACCATCATAATAATGGGAGAAGTGAACGGAATCATAGAAAGCCAGAACGACATCGAACTTTCTGGGTTGTTGATGACAACTTGTGCCATCACAAATGAAAAGATGATTGGAGCGGTTATCGGTAGCATAAACTGCTGCGAATCTGCTTCGTTATCCACCGCAGAACCAACCGCTGCAAACAGCGCACTATAAATTAAATATCCGCCCAAGAAATAGAACAAAAAGCTACCCACTATCAACGGGAAATTAATCATCTCAATACTCTCAAAAACCTTGTCAATTGCCGCTTGATTCAATTCAGCCGAGACTTCTTTTTCTGCTTCTGCTGGCATTTGCATTTGACTAGAAGTCATCGCTTCTTCAATACTTACAGCTGTTTCCTTACCGGCAAAATGCTGTTCAACCAACATCTTACCTCCTGAAATAAGTGTGGTTGAAAGCACCGTCCAAAGCAAGAACTGCGTGAGTCCAACCAAGGCAATTCCGAGAATTTTTCCCATCATCAGCTCAAATGGTTTGACGGACGAAATGATGACTTCGATAATTCGGCTGGTTTTTTCCTCAATTACACCGCGCATAACCTGCACGCCATAAAGGAAGATGAACATGTAGATGAGAATGCCGCTGAACATCCCTATAATCATGCTCAACTCGGTGTTGCTTTTGCTTTCCTCTCCTACTTCATCTAGCTTGGTTGTAACGAGCCTAATATTGGTCTTTGCCGCTTCAATAGTGGCTTGATCAATACCAGATTTCGCTAATTTGAACTTTTCAATATCGTTCTCAATGGTATTCTCGATGTATCGAATCACATTGATACTCGGCTGTTTGTCATAGATCAGCTGAATTCCAGTTGGGGTTGACATAATCTTCTCGTGAATGAAAAGCACCGCGTCAAAGTTCTCACTTTCCACCATCTGACTTTTGGCACTATCCAAGCTTGTTCCAATCTGTGGAAAGTGAAAATGAATCTTGTCTGTATCAGTCATCCTTTCGTTGAAAAGGAAGCTGTCGTCAATGACTAGAATATTGGATTCGTCCTCATCATTCATCGCCATCCAAACAGGTACAATAAACAGAGCAGCCATCAGCACAGGACCAAGAATGGTCATCACGATGAACGACTTTTTCCGAACGCGCGTCAGGTATTCTCGCTGAATTATGAGACTAATCTTCTTCATACCGATACCTTATCTTGATTATACTTCTCTACCGCCTGAATGAAAATATCGTTCATGCTCGGGATTATCTCCTTAAAACCAGTCACTTCTACCGTTCGCATGATATTTCCTAGCAATTGATTGGTTGTTGCGCCATTTACTAAGCGAACAGTTGCATCCATGTGGTCGCCTTCTGGCCCGTGCTCAATCAGTTCTCCGTAGGTTCCTAGAGAAGCACTCAATTGCATTACCGAACCATTGAAATCAATGTTGTAGGTCTGTGTGCGGAATCGGCTTCTTACCTCTTTTACCTCACCTTCCAAGATTACTCTTGTGTTGTTGATGAGCGCAATGTGGTCGCATAATTCCTCTACTGAACCCATGTTGTGGGTGGAGAAAATGATGGTCGTTCCTTTCTTTTTCAATTCAAGAATTTCCGACTTAATAAGATTGGTATTAATTGGGTCAAAACCACTAAACGGTTCATCTAGAATCAACAATTTAGGTTCGTGCAATACTGTTACAATGAACTGAACCTTTTGCGCCATTCCCTTCGAAAGCTCTTCTACCTTCTTGTTCCACCAGGCTTCAATCCCGAATTTCTCGAACCAATATTTCAGTTTTCTTAATGCGTCTTTCTTTGAAAGCCCCTTCAACTGGCACAAGTACAACGCCTGCTCGCCAACCTTCATTTTCTTGTAAAGTCCACGCTCTTCGGGCAGATAACCTATCAAGCCAAGATGCTTTTCTTCCAAACGCTCGCCATTGAACCACAGTTTACCAGTATCTGGCCCGGTAATTTGATTAATGATGCGAATGAAAGTTGTTTTACCAGCACCATTTGGCCCCAAAAGACCGAAAATGGTACCTTCAGGAACGGAGATACTGATATCTTCAATAGCAACATGACCTGCATAGGCCTTGCTCACATTCTCCGCACGAAAAATTGGTTGGCTCAAAGTTTAATGTTCTAGGTTCAACGTGTGTTGGTCTTTCTAATGGAAGTGGTCTTTCATCTTATCGAAGAAACTCTTCTCTCCCTTTCCTGGATCGGGTTTGAAGTTCTCCGAATCCTGTAGTTGCTCCAACGTTTTCATTTCGTCTTTGCTTAGTTTCTTCGGAATCCAAACATTGGTATGAACCAAGATGTCTCCTTTTCTTCCGTAGTCTAGGTCAGGAAGTCCTTTTCCGCGCAAGCGCAAAAGCTTTCCACTCTGAGTTCCAGCATCAATCTTGATTCGAGCTTTTCCTTCGATGGTTGGCACTTCAACTGACGTTCCTAAAGCAGCGTCAATAAAGCTCACATAGAGCTCATAGTGAAGGTCTGTGCCATCGCGTTTTAGCAACGCATGTTCCTCTTCTTCTACAAGGACAATCAAATCGCCCGGAATTCCACCCTTCGCGCCAGCATTTCCTTTACCACGAACAGAAAGTTGCATGTCGTTTCCAACTCCCGCAGGAATTTTCACTTCAATCACTTCTTCGCCTTTCACAATACCGTCACCGTAGCACTTAGTACACTTATGGGCAATAGTCTGACCTTGTCCGCTACACGAAGGACAGGTAGATGAAGTCTGCATTTGACCTAAAGGCGTGTTCATCACACGATTAACTTGCCCACGACCACCACATGTGTGGCAGGTGTCCATTTTTCCGTCTTCAGCACCCGTCCCCGTACACTTTTCGCAGCTAACGTATTTGTTAACCTTCAGCTTTTTGGTTACTCCGTTGGCTACTTCCTCCAAGTTCAACTTAACACGAACACGAAGGTTCGAGCCTTTGTTGACCCGTCTTCCTCCTCCACCGAAACCACCACCAAAGCCACCTCCGCCTCTGCTACCTCCGAAAATATCTCCGAATTGACTGAAAATATCGTCCATGTTCATGCCGCCTCCGCCTCCACCAAAACCACCAGCACCGCTCATTCCAGCGTGACCGTATTGATCGTATCTCGCTTTTTTGTCAGCGTTGCTTAGTACTTCATACGCTTCAGCGGCCTCCTTAAATTTCTCCTCAGCAGAAGCATCGTCAGGATTCTTATCTGGGTGAAACTTCACGGCCATCTTCCGATAAGCCTTCTTAATCTCAACTTCGACAGCGCCTTTGCTAATACCTAATACTTCGTAATAATCTCGTTTTGCCATTTTTACTGTTCTTACGCTCCTACGACAACTTTCGCAAACCGAATAACTTTATCATTAAGGAAATATCCTTTCTCCAATTCATCCACAATCTTCCCTTTCATATCAGCTGACGGGGCTGGAATCTGAGTAATCGCCTCATGAACCTCCGAATCGAAAACTTCGCCTTTAGTCTCCATTGGCTTCAAACCTTTGTTGCCTAGTTCATTAACCAGTTTATGATAAATGAGTTCAATTCCTTCTTTTACGCTCGGCACATCATCAGCCGTTTCCATGTTGGTTCGAGCACGCTCAAAATCATCAACAATCGGCAACAAGAGTTTAAACACATCTTCGCCACCATTCTTGATAAGCTCAACGCGTTCTTTCATGTTTCTCTTTCTAAAATTCTCAAAATCAGAATAGAGTCTCAGATATTTATCATTCAGTGCTTTGTAATCTTCCTGCAACACTTCGAGCGGGTCGGCATTTTCTATCGGTCCTTCAGTTCCATCCTGATTCTCCGTACCCTCGTTTTCAACCTCGTCTGTCGGCCACTGAGCATTCAACTCTTCATCCTTCTTACTTCCCATTTCGTTTTTCGTATTACAGATTTCCAATTTATGACGTTTCCATCAACCTTCCGACACTATCAAATAATCTGCCTTAGCCCAACTTGGGACAAATTGGCAGACAAAAGCCATTTTCAGGCGAGTGCAAAAGTAAAAAAGGCAGGGCGTGCGCCACCCTGCCTTTAAAATCATAAAATTCAGAATACTCTTCTCATTCTCAAACACATCCGCAACAATCCGCGCTTTCCGTGTTATCCGCGTGCCATTATCCTGAGCGTAGCGAACCTTTGCGTCTCCGCGTCTTTGCGTGAACTAATTCAGTGAGCGTAGCGAATCTCTGTGCAACTCCTCTTTCTCCCTTCCCCTCTGTGCAAGAAACCTTGTGAGCGCAGCGAACATATCCATGTTTATCCGTCAAATCCGCGTCATCCGCGTGCCATTATCCTGAGCGTAGCGAACCTTTGCGTCTCTGCGTCTTTGCGTGAACTAATTCAGTGAGCAGCCTGTGCTGAGCTTGTCGAAGTATAGCGAACATATCCGTGTTCTATCACGAGTCCCATCGAAGAATCCAGCCATTCGGAAATCGTCAATCATAATTCGTCAATCCTAAACAATCCTCCTCATAGGAACCTCCACCGAATAGAAATTCCCTGCCGTAACCTCCATTTCTCCACTGTCAGATTCATAATCAGTTGCAGAAACCTCTCCTTGCATGAGCACCGTTTGGCGAGATGAAAAACCAGAAACCCGTAAAACTGCAACGCCATTCGCATCCGAAACCGCACTCACAGAAACTCCACCCGGGGCATTCACAAACGTAAACTGCGCACCTTCAAGTGGTAACTCCGTATCATCATCAAAAAAATACACCCCAATCTCCACCACCGTAGCAGCAACACCCGTTCCACTACCCGGATTTCCTACCAAATTCCAAACCCTGTCAAACGTGAACTGCTCCCGTATAGCAGCTTCTTCACGGAAAATCTTCTTCCCGTCTTCAAACATCTTCGTCAGGTCTATATACAAGGTATTGTTCGCCACCACCTTCGCATCTCCCAACACCTTGGCCTGCTCTTCTGCCTGAAGAAACGCATTATGCTTAAGCTCAAATGCATCTTTGGCAGCAATAAAGCTTGGCATAAAAGTGATAGGCATCCCTCCTGTACCCAATTCCGCTGCGTTCGCAGTAGCAAAGGTCAATCCGTTCTGCATCAGGCCCTTCACATCATCCCAATCGCGATGCTCCGCACCAGCGTAGTAGGCATAGCCTGCAGCCAACCGCTTGTTATCATACTCATCCTTCGGAAATCCGTCACGGATATACGTGCTCATATTAGACCATACGATCAAACACTCCTCCGCAAGCGGAATCATCTGCACCCGCAACGTAGCATGAACCTCCGTTCGCTGCTCCTCATCGGGCATGGCTCTGGCCGCCTCAACCGCCAGCAGTTGATCCGCTCCTCTTACCGCTGTATAAAGTGTACTGTGATTACTGAACTGCGCCAGATACTCCGCGTAGCTCTCCCAACCTGTTTTAACAATCGTATAAAGATCTTGCATCCCGCATGGATACACCGGCTGTGGCCGGCTGCTTCTTAAGGCACTCATGATTTCTGAATTTTAAAGTTAGGTCGAGTATCTCCATGCCCCTTTAAAACTCAGGTGTATTTCTTTTATTGTTTGGGAGAGTGTTAAAAAGTGTGAATCAACCATTGGGGCGTATGGAAATACGTCCTATCTCCAGTACAAATGCAATGCTTTCGTCTCCAATACCTGATTTCACCGTCATTGCAAGCGCAGCGTGACAATCTGTTTGCTACAAGCTAGTTTACCCTGAGCGGAGTCGAAGGGTCTGCCTTTCCCGTTTGTCATTCCGACATAGGAGGAATCTCCTCCTAAACGGCTATCTCACAAATATTCACATCCCGCCTTACAAAGAATGTAGACTCCTTTGCCTATGTAGTGTTTCTGAAATTTGTGTATAGGCTATTCTGAAGCTTCGCTAGGCCCAGCATTCAAGATAATATCCGACCCAATTACTTTGGTAAGATTAATTGGAGGCAATACAAAATGGGCAAA
>Ga0208903_1001742_pt1 | contig 11611 bp, 9 predicted proteins | sample AntAceMetag02UKJ_FD_184769 | JGI IMG/M metagenome (GOLD analysis project Ga0208903, IMG submission 184769) | Saline lake microbial communities from Ace Lake, Antarctica - Antarctic Ace Lake Metagenome 02UKJ (SPAdes) (version 2) | ecosystem: Environmental > Aquatic > Non-marine Saline and Alkaline...
GTAGAAATGGATTTCGTATGTCCCAATTTCTCCCAAAGTTCCTCCGCAATGTGGGGAGCATAGGGCGATACCAAAATAGCCAGCGGTTCCAAAATGGCGCGACTGTTGCATTTTTGGACGGTAAGCTCATTCACACAAATCATAAACGTAGCTACCGAAGTATTAAAACTGAAGTTTTCTATGTCCTCTTCTACTTTTTTTATGGTTTTGTGCAAAGTTTTGAAGCTTTCCGGTAGACTGACCTCCCCCTGCCCCCCTCCCAAGGAGGGGGAATCGGCAACTTTGAAACTTCCATTTTCGCCTGAATGATACAACCGCCATAATTTTTTTAAGAACGAATGTGTACCGGAAATACCAGCGGTGTTCCAAGGTTTGGACTGCTCCAAAGGCCCTAGGAACATTTCGTACAGGCGTAGACTGTCCGCCCCATATTCCTCACAAATGGCATCTGGGTTGACGACATTGTATTTGGATTTGGACATTTTTTCTACTTCGCGGGAGACAATAAAGTCCCCTCCCCGACCATCCCCGAAGGGGAGGGAGTTCTTATCGTAGACTTCGCCATGCTCTAATATAAAAGTAGCATTTTCATATTCAGGTCTCCATTTTTTAAAGGCTTCGATATCCAATTCATCCGAAGCATTGACTAAAGAAACATCGGCGTGAATTTGATTATAAAAATTTTTGCCTGTCTCAAGTTCAAATCGAATCTGTAAATCCGGCAACTTGTTTAAGATTAGATTTTTTAACTGTAGTTCAAACCCATATAGTTTCTCTCTGATTCTATCAAATTCGATTGAATCATCTGATTTTTCAAGAGATTTTTTCAAATTTAAAGAAACTAGCACCTGATTATTTGACATTATTTCTGAAAAAACAAATTCTACTTCTTCCCTTGAATAAGTACTATCATTTGTATATAATTGATATTTAAATCTATAAATAAAAGCACTAGTCCCCGTAATCATCCCCTGATTGATCAACTTTTTAGCAAACTCATCTTTTGGCACTAATCCTTTATCGAACATGAATTTTTGCCAGAAACGGGAATACAACAGGTGTCCCGTGGCGTGTTCGCTACCGCCTATATATAAATCCACATCCTGCCAGTAGTTTATGGCTTCCTGTGAAAAAATTTCTTGGTCGTTATGCGGGTCCATGTACCTGTTAAAGTACTGGGAACTTCCGGCCCAACCGGGCATGGTGTTCAATTCAAGAGCCCCTCCTATCCTGCCCAAAGGGGAGGAATTTGCGAATTCGACTTCAGAGACTACCTTTCCTTCATTTCCGTATTGCAACCAATGCCATTCCTTGGCGTTTCCTAAGGGCGGTTCTCCGGTTTCGGTGGGTAAATACTTATCTACTTCTGGCAATTCCAAAGGCAAAAATTTATCTTCCAACATCTGCGGCATTCCGTCTGCATCATAATAAACGGGGAAAGGCTCTCCCCAATAGCGCTGTCTGCTAAATACAGCATCGCGCAAGCGGTAGTTTATTTTTCCTTCGCCCTGTCCCAATTCCTCCAAAGCGTGAATCGCTTTTTTAACGGCTTTCTTATAGGGAAGTCCGTCCAAGAAATCGGAATTCGTGATAACGGTTTTCTCCTTATCGGCAAAGGCTTCTTCGGAAATATCCACCCCTTCAAAAATGTTGGGGATGGGAATATTAAAATGTTTCGCAAAATCATAATCGCGCTGATCACCGCAGGGAACGGACATCACCGCGCCGGTACCATAACCGGCCAATACATAATCCCCGATCCAAACCGGAATAGGCTCTAAGGTAAATGGATGCTCGGCATACCCGCCCGTGAAAACTCCCGAAATAGTTTTTACATCCGCCATGCGATCCCGTTCCGAACGTTTTGCGGTAGCTTCCACATAGGCTTCTACCTGCGCTTTTTGTTCTGGTGTGCTTATTTGTGATACCAGTGCGTGTTCCGGGGCAAGGGTCATGAAGGAAACTCCGAAGATGGTGTCTGGGCGGGTGGTGAAGACTTCTATCCCCCTAATCCCAGCAGAGTCCCCTCCCCAGCTCTCCCCGAGGGGGAGGGAGTTTACTTTTGACTGCTCACCCATACGGACCTCCCCCCGACCCCCTCCCAAGGAGGGGGAGTTTAACCGATGTTCTATATTCGATAGAACATCATCAATATCTTCCATTACTTCTTGGTTCGTAAATCGAAGTACAGCATATCCCTTCTTCTGTTCCAATAAAAATTGGCGTTCGGCATCTGCATCCATTTGATGTTGATGTATTTCTCCATCAACCTCTATAATCAGCTCCTTTTCCAAACAGACAAAATCAACAATGAAATCGGAAATTGGATGCTGTCTTCTGAATCTGTAGTTCAAGTTTCTTTTACGTAAAGCATCCCAAAGTTTTGCTTCGGCAGGGGTTGGATTCTTACGCATTTCCTTAGCACGTTCCAGCAAAACAGGATATATTTTAGAATCGCTCGTCATATATTGGGGCGAAGTCCCCCCTCCTTGGGAGGGGGCTAGGGGGAGGTCAGTCTGCGGCAGGACATTAAATACCACCGATGCCCCCTGCGACCTCCCGATCCAGTTGGTCTGGGCATCTTTTAGGGGTTGAGGCCAGTCTATTTTTTGGAGACCATCCAACAAACGTTGGGCGTAGGCGGAGATGCGCATACTCCATTGGGTCATTTTTTTACGGATAACAGGGTGGCCGCCGCGTTCGGAAACGCCGTTTACAATTTCGTCATTTGCAAGTACGGTTCCCAAAGCCGGGCACCAGTTGACTTCACTTTCGGCCAAATACGTCAATCTATATTTTAGTAGGATTTCCTGTTTTTGTTTATCCGTAAAAGAGTTCCATTCCGCTGCCGTAAAAACCTCAACGGCATCATCACAAACGGCTTGCACGTTTGCATTTCCAACGGCCTTAAACATGGCTATCAAGGTTTCTATATCCTCTGCTTTATCGGTTGTCTTATTGTACCAAGAATTAAAAAGTTGGATAAAAATCCATTGCGTCCATTTGTAATAGCTGGGATCGGAGGTGCGCACTTCTCGACTCCAATCAAAAGAAAAACCGATTTGATCCAGCTGCCTTCTATAAGTTTTTATATTCTCTGCCGTGGTTATGGCCGGGTGCTGTCCTGTTTGTATGGCGTATTGTTCCGCGGGCAGGCCAAAGGAATCATAGCCCTGTGGATGCAATACGTTAAAGCCTTTATGCCTTTTGTAGCGGGCGTAAATATCACTGGCAATATAGCCTAAGGGATGGCCTACGTGCAGCCCCGCTCCTGATGGGTACGGAAACATATCCAGCACATAGAACTTAGGCTTTAGGTTCTCCCCTCCCTGGTCAGCGTCCGGTGAGGCAGCCTTAAACGTTTGGTTCTTGGCCCAGAACTTTTGCCATTTTTCTTCTATCGCATTAAAATCGTAGCTCATAAGACACCTATATAAAAACAGAAGTTTAAGCACCCACTATGGTTTAGCCGGTTGTGAACGCCCTTCCTTTAATGGGCAAAAATAGGCGTAATCGTTGAAAGTTGAAAAGATATTGATGATTAACCCGTTTGGCCGGGGAATCCGTTGCAAAACCATGCTTTATAGCCAAAAGCAGTATCTTTGAAAGTGTGAAAAAAAGGTACTCTAAATCGCTCTTCGTTATCTGCTGTTTCATTGGTCTTTTTTCCAATGAGATGAATGGACAACTCGGTTTTTGCGGTGGAAACTCCGGTGCACCCATTTTCATGGAGGATTTTGGGACTGGCCTTACCGATGGCCCCGGATTGCCAGCGGGCATTACAAGCTATTTTTTTACGACAGGAGAACCTTCTGACGGGCAATACACCATAAGCAGTACTACCAATTATTTTGATTGGGCAGATGTAGCAGACCGCACACCTGGAGACACCAACGGCAAGTCTTTTATTGTAAACGCCAGTTTTACCGCTGGTGAATTTTACCGGCGTACCGTAACGGGACTTTGTGAAAATACCAGCTACGAGTTTTCTGCCTGGCTTATAAACTTATTACCCCAAAGCGGCTGTGAAGGCGCCGGTATCCCGGTAAACGTTAGATTTCAGATTTGGGACGAAACGGATACCGATCTTTTAGCACAAGGCGATACGGGCGATATCCCTAATCGTAATTCTCCAGAGTGGGAGCAATACGCACTAGTGTTCAAGACCCTTTCCGGACAGACCTCGGTAATCTTAAAAATGCGAAACAATGCCAATGGCGGCTGCGGGAACGACCTCGCCATAGATGATATATCCTTTAGCTCCTGCGGGGATGCCATTACGTTGACCGACGAGCAAAACGAAACAGGTATATTGGTTTGCGAAGGGCAAGGAGCCATTACAAGAACATTGACGGCAACACCTGATTTATTAATTTTCACGAGCCACGCCTACCAATGGCAAGAAAGCGACGACCAAATTTTATGGACAGACATTCCCGGAGCCAATAACAGCACTTTTACCACACCTGAATTGAACACTACCACTTATTATAGAGCCAAAGTAGCGGAGGATGCGATAAATTTGCCCAATGATCTTTGTAATGTCCTATCGGATGTATTTGAAATAGTACTCGTACCCATTCCATTGCCTCCTGCTAGCAATGGCAATATAAATCTGTGTGAAAATGAAGATATTCCTTTAACCGTTTCCGTTGCTAATGGTGTACGGGTCAACTGGTACGATGCACCAACGGGAGGCACACTTTTAGTGGAAGACAGCATTGGCTATACGCCCGCAACTTCCGGCACCTACTATGCAGAAAGCCTGTCGGGCAGTATTGATTGCCCATCGGAAACTAGAACCCCTCTTATCTATACCATCAACCAAATACCCCAATTGGTGGACGAAACCATGGAGCTTTGCCAAGGAAGCATCCTAATCCTTTCGGCCGATCTGGATAACGTTACCTTCCAATGGAACTCAGGGGAGAACACCAAAGAAATCTCGATTGCAAGTGTGGGGGAATACTCGGTTAGGGTAACCAATCCAGAAGGTTGCTCCAACACCAAAATGATTTCAGTTGTTCCGGTAGAAGTTCCCATTATAGCCAAGATTGAATCCGATGGTTCCGATATCTTTATCGACCTGGAAAATACGGGAGATTTTGAATTCGCTTTGGACGGGGGTGCATTTCAAGCTAGTCCGGCGTTTCGCACAATTTTGGGAGGCAGGTATATCGTCAATATAAGATATGGTAACAATTGTGGTGTTGTAAGTCAAGAATATATCCATTTGGTCATTCCTAAATTTTTTACGCCCAATGCCGACGGCAACAATGACCTCTTTATTGCCGAGGGCCTAGAATTTTTTTCGTCCTATGAGCTGTTTATCTATAATCGTTTTGGGCAACTGCTGAAATATGGAGGCCAGAACACACCCTCTTGGGACGGTAATTTTAATGGCGCCGCCATGCCCTCGGGTAATTATTGGTATAGTCTAAGGGTAGAGGACACGTTGCGTAGAGGCTATTTTGTCTTAAAACGATAGTGCCAGAATTTACTCCGAAAACCCAAGTAAAAGAGGAAAGGAGTTAAGGATTTTAGATAGGGCGCTATTTCCAAAATCTGTAAATCAATTAGTAAAGATTCAGAAAATTGAATGTTGCCCATTACAAACCAAAGCCCCTTCTCGGAGTGCCACAAATTTTACTGAACATCGTAACTGTTCTCAAGGAGTCCGAAACCCCTTTAAGCTCGGGGTAAAAGATGTCCGAAATTGCTGGTTTTCACTAAGCGGCTACCTTTACTAAACGTCAGAACGTAACAAATAAGTATCTTTCCATATAGCAATGTTAATTCTTATAGCTGCTTACACATTACTTTGCTATTTTTACAGCTCCTATCTCAAGCTATGGCCACTTCTTTTGAAAATTACCAAAAACGAAAGCTTATATCCTCCTATTTTTCGGTGGTGCTAAGTATTGCCCTAGTTTTGTTTTTACTGGGAATATTGGGCCTATTGGTACTGAATGCCAAAAAAATGGCGGACCGCTCCAAAGAGCAGATCACGATTTCTATATTCCTTAAGGAGAACGCTAAAGAAATAGAGGTAGAACAACTGCAGAAAACCTTGGCGATGTCCGAATACACCAAATCTGCGGTGTACGTATCCAAAGAAGAAGCGGCAGCCCAACATAGCGAAGACATAGGGGAGGATTTTGTAGATTACCTAGGCTATAATCCCTTAAAGAATTCTATTGATGTGAAGCTAAAGGCAGATTTTGTGACGGCCGAAAAAGTAGCGGAGATTGTGGAATCCCTCTCCGAAAAAAGCTATGTAGATGAAGTAAGCTATGACAAAATTTTGGTGGGCATGGTGGCTAAAAGTGTAGAGAAAATTGGTTTTTGGATCTTGGTGGCCAGCGGGATATTTACGCTTATAGCGGTGCTACTTATCAATAGTTCTATTCGCCTATCTATCTATTCCAAACGCTTTATCATTAAGACCATGCAAATGGTGGGCGCCACCAAGACCTTTATTAGAAGGCCATTTATTTTGCAAAATATAAAACTGGGCATGTTGGGTGCCTTGCTGGCTCTAGTAGCCATAGGAGGTGTACTCTATTATTTAAACACGAATTTCCAAGACCTGGGACTTTTAGATGACCCCTATATTATAATTATTTTACTTATTGGCGTTTTTGTATTGGGCATCCTTATTTCCTTGTTAAGTACCTATTTTGCGACCCAGCGGTTTTTAAACCTAAGAACGGACGAACTCTATTACTAAACTTCTTTTTGCTGTGTATTAAAACAGATTTAAAGGTTTTTATTCCTTGACAACAATATACTTACCGCCAACTTTGCTAAATTTGCATTATGAGCAAGAATAAAAATGCGCAGACAGCCCCCCAACAAGAGTTTATTTTTCAAAAGAAAAATTACCTTTTTATGTTTATAGGGCTTGCCTGTATCACCCTTGGTTTTATTTTGATGAGCGGTGGCGGCACGGACGACCCCAATGTATTTAAGCCGGAAATCTTTAATTTTAGAAGAATCCGTTTGGCGCCCACCCTGGTGCTTATAGGTCTGGGCATAGAGGTCTACGCCATTTTATTGAATCCGCATAAAACCAAAAACTAATTGGAAATAGTAGATGCCATAATCCTTGGAATCATACAAGGATTAACAGAATTTCTTCCCGTATCCTCCAGTGGTCATTTAGAGTTGGGCAAGGCCATTCTCGGAGATAATTCTGTTCCGGAAGAAAGCCTGTTATTTACCGTAATTCTTCACTTCGCCACCGCACTGAGCACATTAGTAGTCTTTAGAAAGGATGTATGGGAAATCATAAGCGGACTTTTACAGTTGAAGTGGAACGAGGAAAGTCAGTTTTCAGCCAAAATTATCATCTCCATGTTGCCCGCGGTTTTTGTGGGTCTATTCTTTGAAGAGCAGTTAGAAGCTTTTTTTGGAGGTAATATCCGGTTTGTAGGCTTTATGTTATTGATTACGGCCGCACTTCTTTATTTTGCGGACAAGGCCAAGGATACCGATAAAAAGGTTAGTTTTAAAAACGCCTTTATCGTTGGGGTTTCACAGGCCATTGCCATGCTGCCCGGAATTTCTAGAAGTGGTGCCACCATATCCACTTCGGTTCTTTTAGGAGTTGACAAATCCAAAGCGGCACGCTTTTCTTTTTTGATGGTGGTTCCCTTAATATTTGGAAAAATAGCCAAGGATTTGCTTAGCGGAGACCTTACCTTTAGCGGAGAAAACAATATGGCCATGGGTGCAGGATTTATTGCGGCTTTCGTTGCGGGACTTGCAGCCTGTACCTGGATGATAAAATTGGTACGCAAAAGTAAGTTGAGCTATTTTGCGATTTACTGCCTTATTGTTGGTTTAATTGCTATCGCCTACGGTTTTATAACAGCCCCCTAGCCCCCAAAGGGGGAATTACTTCAGGAGAATCCTGAAGTTTATGACTATCGTAAGGATATTGCCAACCCGGATATCATTTTGGTTTCAAAGCTATCCTATAGAATAATGAAGAATTGCCCAATCTAGAATATCATGGTAAGTAAAACCAAAGAAGACTACTTAAACGGCGAATTACTATTGATAGATAAACCCTTGAATTGGACCTCTTTCCAAGCCGTAAACAAACTAAAATGGGTGCTGAAGCAACGCTTTAAACTCAAAAAAATTAAGATAGGACATGCCGGAACGCTAGACCCTTTGGCTACCGGACTTTTAATTGTTTGCATAGGCAAGTTCACAAAAAGGATACCCGAATTCCAAGGGCAGGAAAAGGAATATACAGGCACTATAACTTTGGGTGCAACCACGCCTTCTTACGACCTAGAGACCGCCATAGACCGTACCTTTAGCACAGATCATATTACAGAAGATCTTGTTTATAAGACTACAGAACAATTTATAGGCGAAATTGATCAATTACCTCCCATATTTTCCGCGCTTAAAAAAGGTGGAAAGCGACTGTACGAGTACGCCCGTGAGGGGAAAGAGATAGAAATCCCGACCAGAAAAGTTACCATAACGGCATTTGAAATAACAGGGATACGCTTTCCAGAAGTCATGTTCCGCATTGTGTGTGGCAAGGGTACCTACATCCGCTCCCTAGCCCATGATTTTGGAAAAGCTTTAGATTCCGGCGGACATTTATCCGCGCTTAGAAGAACCAAAATAGGGGAATACAACGTAAATAAAGCACTAGACCCCTTGGTCTTTCAAGAAATGGTTCTGAAAGATGCAAAGGATTAAGATTTTTACATTCGGCCCATTTCTTGCACTATTTCCTTAAAAAAGAAGTTATATATCCATGAATCCAAGCAGGCAACTATTATCCCTATTGATTACCATGTTTTCCATGGCCATAATGGTGTTAGTGCTTTATTCCCTAAAATTGGGTGAAAAAACGGAAGAGGACGAGGACTATGTCGTAGAAATGGTTTTGGATAAGGAGCTGTTGGATGAATTGCTTAAAGAAGAAAAAACACCGGAAGAACAGTCGCAAAGCGCAGCTATAAAAAGCCATGCCGCCTTTAACGAAACGGCGAAGCCTAGTTACGGCAATCCCGAGCCCCTTAAAACCTTAGAGGAAATTTTAGAGGAAAAAGCGGCTTCCGAAGAAGGCGAACCCTCCGACGATTTAATTACCGACTCCGAATATGCCGCCAAAGTAAAGGAACTGGCCAAAAAACGGGAGGAAAAAAAGGAACTGTTAGGAGAGAAAGAAGCCCAAAAGAAAGAGTTTACAGATTATCTCGCCGAAAAAAGAACCACGATATCCTACTCTTTGTTGGATAGGAATAGCCAAAAATTACCTCCACCCATATACACCTGCATAGAAGGTGGAAAAGTAGTTGTGAATATAGAAGTGAATGAAAACGGCTATGTTACCGATGCCGGTTATAATGAAAAAAGTTCGGGCACGTCTAACGGTTGCCTTGTGGACAATGCAATTGCCTATGCTTTAAAAGCCAAATTTAACAGCTCGGCCAAATCCTCGCAAAAAGGAACTATCACGTACCTATTCCAAAGCAAGAACTACTAACAAATCTTCCAGGATACTCTGTCCTTTATCGGTATTGTACCAAACCTGTAGGTCTTGTTTAAATTCTGGCAATATGGTGCCATGCGAGGCTTTGTGAGCTTCTACAAGTTTTGTAGCCTTTTTGGAACGAGGACCCCAAGTACCCAAAACAGACCCATCAACCCCATCCAATACTATGAGCTTGGGAATGGACAGCCCTCCATTGGTCAGAAATTTATTCATTAGCGGAACATTTTCGTCCCTAAGAATAACCTTGAAGGTAATATTGGGATTTAGCTCTGCTATCTTTGCCATTACAGGAAGCGCAGGCGCTGCATCACCACACCAACTTTCGGTCAAAACCAGCCATGTGACCTTACTTTCCATCTTTTGGATAACCTTGAGGTCTTCGTCGTCTATTAGGACCGACTTGTCCCAACGATTCATGCGTTTGCTGTTCAATTTCGTGTAATTGGCCAAATCATCCGATTGTATTGGCCCCGCTGATGTTCCTTCTTGTACCAAAATTTCTACCAATCTCCGATACTCTTGGTAAGAGACGGCTTTGGATAAACCCTCCCGCAAGAGTTCATCGGTAGATTTTTCTTTAATTTGGGTTGTTTCAGTCTGCATAACTTCTATTTTATAGTGCAAGTTACACACATCAAAAGAAATGCTCCGCAACTAGGGTTACATTGGTCTAAATAGATTTCTGAACCTTACAAAATAGGGATGAATATAATTCCCGCTTACGAAAGTTATTTAGAGAAACAAATGCCGATTTGGACTCTTTGATAGTACTGATCGCGTTACCATTTTAGATCCGAGAATCTTAATAATCCAATATTTCGTTAGCTGTATAGGACTTCTCTACTTCTGCATAAATAGTTGCCAAATCGCCTGGGAATATTGCATCTCCTGCTACCGTCAGTACTGCGTAGGACTCCCCATTCTTCATTTGTAGAATACTGCGCACATATACCTCCATACCCTCCAGATCCAATAAATCGTTTAGGTTGTTCAAGCTATGTTCCTTAAAATTCAAAGATGGGTATATGTATTGATAATAACGATTGGAGGGCTTCCCTATTTTTAGTTTGCAATCTGGCCTAATACTCCGCCAATTCATGGTCACTTCCTCATCTATATTTTCGTTACCCATAAACTCTGGAAACAATACAGGTCTGCTCTTTTTCATGCTGTTGTCCTTTTACATTTATATTATAAATAGACTGGATTTTTATCTCATTTCTTTAACAAAAATAAACAAGAATTACTTAATCGAAAGCATTAATCCGTTAAACAATAGTTAATGTATCAATTACAAATAGCAATACTATTATATAATATTAAAATATAAGGCTACAAAGAGTTTTCTTAAAAAATTTAAATGATTAAGTATCCGGGATTGTGAGCTCGCGAACTACATTTCGGGACTAGATCTGGTTATCGGTGTTAGATGGAGCGTTTTTTGATCATCCCTCCCCTAGTATCGTTAATTTTGCCCATAACTACAAAGACCTTGGAATCTATCCTTGAGATTTCTATGTTAAGTCGACGTATTTCTAGCCTAGTAATCACGGTAAAAATAACATCGTATTCGCAACGCTTGCCATGCGTACCATAAACTCCCTTAGCCTTATAAACGGTAAGTCCCCTTCCCAATTTTCCTATAATCATGCTTCCAATTTCCTCGTTCTTTTCAGAAATGATGGTAACCCCTGTATACTCCTCAATTCCTTCTATAACAAAATCCAAGGTTTTAGAAGAGGCCAAATAGGTAAATATTGAGTATAAGGCCGTTTCTATGGATAATAGATAGGCGCAGCGGCCAAAAAGACCAAGATATTAATGAGAACAATAATATCCCCAATAGTGGTGCCCAATTTTCTACTGAGGTAAATAGCCAATACCTCGGTTCCATCCAAAACGCTTCCTCCCCTAACCGATAGCCCGATTCCCGCGCCTAGAAAAAAACCGCCGAAAACGGCCACCAATAAATTATCCTGTGTTATTTCCGGAAAGTCTACAAGAGCGAGGGCCAAAGCCAATCCTAAAATAGCAAAGTCAGTCTTTATGGCAAAGACCTTACCTATAACCTTATATCCCAAT
>Ga0208903_1001752_pt1 | contig 11581 bp, 7 predicted proteins | sample AntAceMetag02UKJ_FD_184769 | JGI IMG/M metagenome (GOLD analysis project Ga0208903, IMG submission 184769) | Saline lake microbial communities from Ace Lake, Antarctica - Antarctic Ace Lake Metagenome 02UKJ (SPAdes) (version 2) | ecosystem: Environmental > Aquatic > Non-marine Saline and Alkaline...
GTTCATCCCTTTCGAAATGGCCGAAATCGAAATCGGAAAGGCAACGTCACCATTTAATTGTACCACATTTAGCCACGTCGAACGTAAACGGTCGACGCTACACGCTCGTGGGCATGGAGATAGGAGTGAGTTGCAGAAATTGAAGGTAGCCACGAAAATCTTTCGTGGTACGTCACGGTTTTGGCTCCACCTTTTGGAGAAAAAAGGTGGAAAGAAAGTTGAGTTTTAACTATAGATGGTACCTGATAAAGATGCCCACGAGCGAAGCTCGTGGCTACACCAACCTACTCTATCACCACCTTCTTCACCACGCTTCCAATCTCAAAACCCACTTCTAAAAAGTAAACTCCTGTTGGAAGCGCATTCACCTCTAAGGTGGTTGTTAAACCATTGAACGATTGAAACGCAACACGCTCACCAAGCAGATTGAAAAGGGTGAGTGATTGCATAGGAGCTTCACTTTCAATGGTAATGAAACTGGTTGCCGGATTAGGATAAACAGACAGCTTCACTTCCCGTTCATGCTCTGGAACCATGGTCCAGCTTTGACCTAGTTCACCAACGCCAGTGAGCGTGCGCAGAATTTTGGTTCTGTTGGAGTTGATGGAATAGCAAACGTCTTCATTCACCCAGCTGGGATCAGATAGAGATTCATATTTCCCATCATCATTGAAAGGGGTGTTCACCCCTTGCCAGGTAATTCCTCTGTCTGTTGTTTGATAGGTTGATTGGTAAAATGAACTTCCAGAGTAAGTGCTTATGTACCCTGTGGAGTCGTTCACAAAGGTAAAATCACCCGTACCACTGCCAAAAGGAAAATCGAGGTATGTATATGTTTCGCCTCCGTCTTCGGTTCGAATAATGCTAGTGAAGTTATCAAATCCCAATATACCACCCGCGCCCATAATATATTGATCAAAATCCCAAGCATGGATGGAACTTCCAGTTCTTGAAGGCTCGTCAAACACTGTTGGGAAATATTCTTGACTCCAGATACAGTTTTGTTCCCTACGCAGCCACCCTGCGTAAACCCCCATCTTATTGCATTCATCAAACAGGTGAACTGCTCTTGAAAACTCCAAGTCAGATACGGTCCAAGTTTGACCTCCGTCAAAGGTTTCTACACCGTTTCCATAGGGTGAGTAGCAAATGCCGTAGTTCTCGTTTAAGAAGTCAAACTGATCCAATCTCCATAACGGAAACTCATGTTCTGTCCAGGTTTCACCACCATCATTTGTGGCGACTATTTGGCAAGCGTCTTGAGGAGCCGATAGTACAGAGAAAAAACCTACGCTCTCATTGATGAAATGCACATCTGTTATTTCTCTGGTAATTATTTCTCCACAAGGACAATAATTAATTTCAAAAAAAACAGTATCCCAAGATAATCCATAGTCTTGAGTTCGTAAGATTGATATCGAGGTTGAAAATTCATTCTCGTTATTTTCATATGCGCGCACCCCAATGTACCCCGTGCTGTCATTCACAAATGAAATACCGTGTATGGTTGAGTATTGGGCCGAGGTTTCATAGACATATTCCCATTGGGCGCTTAATCCAATACATACACAGAAAGATATGATTAATAATATGTGTTTTTTCATGATTGAAGTTGTAAAAATGGAGAGATTCATTTAGCCTCTCCACTCTTTGATAAAATTACATCTTTTGAAATAAGGTGTTTAAAGTTGTTTTGTCTGACTCCACTTGAATGAGATACATCCCTCGTTCTAAGGTGCTTAAATCAATTGTGCCAGCAGAATAGTTCATGCTCTTGTTGAAGACTAGCTTGCCTTGCAGGTCGAACACATTTAAAGTAATCCATTCCCCCTCACTGAGACCGGAAGATTGAATGGTCATAAGGCTATTGGAAGGGTTGGGAAATACGATAAGTCCTTGATCGGATAATAGATCAGAAGTCTCATCAATTCCAACAATGGTTTCAATGTCGAAGCGTGCTATTGTTGCTTCATTTGATTCTGGAGTTGCGAATTGATAATGGAAATAATAATCATCTAAACTCAAAGGTTCAAAATCCAGTTCAGTCCACTCATCATTTGTCCAACCAGCAATCCATACCTTTTCATTGTTGGTACAAACGGTATTTGAAATACTTCCTTTGCCATCGCCAAATTGAGTGCTCCAACGCATTTGACCATTGCTCAAAAAAGCGGCTACATATGCCCTGTTGTTGCTACCGTCAATATTGGTCTCAGTGTAGTTTAAACCATCAAGATCACACATAGGAAAGTCACCATTGGATGGCGGTGAACACCAATCTGTGGACGGTTGAATATCATTCAACGCTGTTCGACCAGTGATGAACAAGGTGTTGTCAGCGCTAAGCGCTAGCTCACGACCAAGTTCTGGACCTTCGCTACCGTACAATGTTCCTTTAATCTGAGAGAAGTTAGTAATGCCATTGTTTCTGAACTTACATATAAAACCATCCCATCCTCCAGTTGTATTTCCAGGAATACTTTGATGCCAACCTTCCTGAAGAAAAGGAAAATCTATCGTTGCTCCGCTGTTACCAGTCGTTCCGTGCATATAGACGACCCAAGGGTTTTCTGGTCCATAACCACTAGGTGTTCCGCCTGATCCTAGTTGAATTTCGTCTTTAGCAACAATACTGCCCTCAAATTCCGTATTTATCGTTGGTCCGGAAGGACACAAAAATGAAGACCAAAGCAATTGGTCTTGAAATTGATTTATCGGAGTGCCATCATCACCAAACCAAGCAACAAAATTATTGTGCGCTAAATCATCCCAAAATGGTTCGTTCCAGTTTCCACATTTTGGGAAGCCACCATCTGTCGGTGCAGCACAATCATCCAGAGTGTATGTTTCTTTAGCAGTCCGTCCGATTAGAATCGGAGACCCTTTCGCTACAGCTACATCGTCAAACATGTCGTCTTCGTCACTTCCAAAAAAGGTGCTCCATACAACTTGCTCTGAAGCCCCTGTACGTTTGAAAATGATCCCATCTTTCGCTCCAGCATGGGCTTGGCTGTATGAGTTGGTCTCTGTGACGAGCATATTCCAATTAGACGATGTTGAATAGCCTGCATAGAATATAATCTCTTCATTCGTAAAGAGATTCGTCTGGGTAGTTACAGTCGAAAGTTCATCCTGTAACTCTCCTCCAACATAGGTGTGAAATAACAATATTCCAGTTGGGTCAAATTTAGCGTAAATCCCATCTCTGCTTCCTCCTAGGGTTCCATCTTCCATTGAGTTTTCCGTTATGAAGTCAAGATCAGTGCTTTCTGTACAACCCACGACATAGATTGTGCCATCTACTTTGTTTCTTGCTATGTCTTTTGCTGTATCCAAATTACTTCCACCGTAAAAAAGGGAATAGACAGGCTCACAAAGCGAATTGAATTTAACTGAAAAAAAATCTTGGTTACCTGAGTGATTCCCTATCTCAATTCCAAGCGTCCCATTGAATTGGGATGTTGTGGTATTTCCGATAATGTTCACATTATTATCCTCATCACAAACCGAAGATTCGAACTCATCTTCTCCCGAACCATTAATATAGGTGCTCCATTCAAGGCTTATTGACGAACTCGTTGACTGAGTAGCTTCCATCTCCCCAAAACCTAGGACCAACTTCCCTGTCCAACTTCCAATATTCGCAATCTCTACAACCGAACCGTTGATAGTAAAGTCAGGTTGCCACCCGAGCGCGGTGAGGTTACCCGTGGTTGTGTTCATGGTATATGCCTCTGGCTGCGTGATGTTGAAATCACCTATAGAGGTTCCAACAATCAAATCCCCGTTAGCATCAATAGTAAGGCTGGTTTGTCCTGCAAATGTCATCTCAAAATCTGAGGTAGGAGCACTTGCATCAGCAATAATCCAGTGCTTGAAACCTGAGGGTGAGTGGGAGAATAAGACATCTGTATTTGCATAAACATCTGGCCTAACAATTACATTGCTGAGCGGAGTTCGTTCGCTTGGCTTCTCCATGTGGCCCAAGTAATAGTTATGGTACTCCTTCTGTACATCTGCTGCGTAGACTTTTGGGAAAGTTGCTCCCTTAGAAAAGTGCATTCTTACACGGTGCAAAGTGTCATCATCTGCCGGATTAATTCCTTGTGACAGTTGATAGTTTACGAACTTATCTTCTATGAACGTTGCAACACGTCGGCCTGTATTGTAGAATTTCACTTTAGAAGTAGCGGTGCTATCAGAACCTCTTAGCTGACCTTTATTAGCTACATATTTCTGAGCTGAGCCATAGCCTGAAGTAGGTTGAGGAATACTAACATCGCCCAAACCATACCTGCAAATAACATAGGTAGTTTTACCATCATTTTTAGTGATGTTACCTAAAATGTAGATGTCACCATCATCACTAACCGCAATGTCTGTTGGCACATCATCTTTATTGTAGTCTGAATTGAATCTTTGTTCCCAGATTTTCGCACCACCAAAACCTTTGTAAGATGCAGTAACAAAATCTAAGTTCCCTACTTTGAATGATGAGCCAGAAACAATGATATTATTAGAATTGTCCATTTCTATCGCTGTTCCTTCGTCATCTCCTTCATAATGGTAGGTGTTAGACCATTGTAAAACCCCGCTTGAATTATACTTTCTAGTCAACATGTTTTTCCCCTCTGAAGTTTCTGAAGAAAACCCCGTTACGTAGACATTTCCAGAATCATCAACATGAAGTGCATTGGCAATATCTTCAGCATTGGCAGATCCATTATAAGTAGCTGTCCAAACAACGGTTAATGTAGCACTCAGTTTTACAATCTTCCAATCATAACCTGTAGTTGAATTATATACGGCGCCAATGACGTACGTATTTAAGTTATCTGCGTAGAGGTCAGTTACAATGTCAATTCCCTCTGCAGTGCCACCTGTTTGTTGCGCAGCCAGTTGAACGCCTGTTGTTCCATTGTAACTCACGGTGGTCATCAACCAATCATTGGAAGTATCTTGGGAGGCACCACTAACTCTAACAGAATTACCTACCACCAAAAGCTTTGAGGCCACATCGTTAAGGTCATTGTAATCATAATAGGAGGTCCACTGAGAGGTACCGCTTGAATTGTATTTTATGGTAACAAAATTAGCTTGATCAGCAGTTGATATAGTTCCGCCACAAACATAAATGTTGTTCTAACTATCTGTTGCTACACTCACAAACCCATCTAATAGAGACGAAGCGCCGTTAAAGGTTTCATCCCAAAGTAGTGTTCCAGAGGGGGAGTATTTCAATAATACGGCGTCATAGTTAATTGCACCCGTTATTTGTGTTGTTCCACAAATTAGTAAGTCCCCATTTGAATCCATGGCAATGTCTGCAGAGTAATCATCGCCATTGTTCATAGAACCCCAATTAACAGACCATTGTTCCGTAGTGCCATGGTATTTTGTAATAAGTATGTCGTAATGACCGTCATTTCCAATGGATGACCCGGCTACATAGGTGTAGCCTCCAGAAGTTATTTCAGAACTTTCGTGAAAGAATTCTTGAACTCCTTTTGTGGCGTATGCTTTCAGAAAAGCAACGTCAGATGTTTGGGCATTAAGCCCTGAAGTAAATCCGATTAAAACCAGAAGTACGGAGAGATAAAAAAGCTTCATGTTTTTAGTTTTAGGATGAATAAGAAATAGAATAAATTAAAGTTAGAAGTTTAATAAGGAAAAAGAAACCTCCTTTAGGGTGGTTGTGAAACCCCCTATTGGGTGGCAAAAGCAATTTGTTTTTCTCGTAGCTTTAGGTTTTGATTCACTTCGATAAAAGGATCCCTTATAAAAAAGCGAGTTATTTTTCGCAACTGTTAAATCAAATACAAGACAAATGAAATACGCCTTCTACTCTCTCCTGGCTATATTGGTTTTAACCATATCTACAAGCCATTCCAATGCTCAATCAGATTATATTTTCGAGGATTGGTCTAAAGTGACTGGTTATCAGGACTTCTTTTATAAGAACTCAACAAAGATTGACGCGCAGGGCAACGTATATATTGCAGGTTCAACAATCAACTCTGCGGGAGATTATGACATTTTAATTCACAAATATGATTACAAAGGAAATGAGCTTTGGTCAGATACTGTAGCAGGTCCTGGAGAAGGAAATGACATAGCGATGGACATGGAGCTAGATACCTTTGGTTACGTTGTTTTGAGTGGGTCCATATTTAACAATGACTCAACCGGCAATGATGCTTTTCTCATCAAGTACAGTCCAATGGGAATAGAGCAATGGAGGTCGTCTTTTGATTTAACCACCAACGAAGATGGTTTCGCAGACCTCGTTTTAGACAATTAAGGCAATATATATGCAACAGGTGGCACTTACAACACTTCAACTTTTGTGTCTGATTACTTTACTATGAAAGTTTCCTCCTCAGGTTCAGAGCTTTGGCAACAGACATACGATCACAATTCTATGGTGGATTTTGGAGCGAAGATCAAAATAGTTGGCTCAAGAGTACTTGTCTCAGGCGTTGTGCAGACAGGTTCGACAACTTATGCAATACATAACATTGGATATCTAACATCCAATGGCAATTTTTCAACCGCTTCTACAGGTCCTAATTCTACAGCGGCTATCTCTGAAATTCATGATGTTCATCTGGACACCAATGACAACATCTATATTGTTGGTTCAATGAACAGCACTAGCGGGGACAAAGATGGGGTATTGATGAAGCTTAATTCAAATTTGACATTGGATTGGACTAAACAGTTTGACGAAAATGGCTTAGATGATTGTTTCTATGGGGTGAAGACAGATTCCAATAATAATGTAGTTGTGTGCGGCAGTATTGGTGACTCGGCATCAGCAAGTGACGGTACGGTTATCAAATACAATTCTTCTGGAATACTTTTATGGCAATACAATTTTAATGGTGAGGACAATGGTGAGGATTGTTTTCACCAAATCTGCCTAAATTCTGATGACGAAATCATAGGAACAGGGTTGTCTTTTTTTGGAGGGAATGAAGATGTTTATACATTTAAGTTAGACGCAGGAGGCACTTACGTTTGGAGCATTTACTATAAAGACACATCGTGGAATTTGAATGATTTAGGCCGAGATGTGCTTATTGACGGAGATGGAGACATTGTTGTAAGCGGTCAAATAGAACAAATTCCTGGGAAATTCAAGTATAGCCTTATTAAATACAATGAACTTGAAGTATTTGAAAATGACGTCGAGGTCAACAGTGGTCAAGGAAAAGGCTTCATTGTCAACAAAGGACAACTTTTGACCTCCACAGGAACTGAAGCTTCTTTCGTGAAATTCTATACTGTAGAATCAAGAGTCGCAACATTTTTTGAAGACAAATCCTTCAACTACGTAGTAAGGACGAATCACCAAGATTCTTTGGTGAATGATACGATCATTAAGACCACACTTGACTTTCGTTCTTGTGATCAGGATTGCAAAGTGCGTGCCTATGAACCCTCAGGGCACAAACACAATTTTTACATCGGCTCTGACCGTTTTGAAAAAATTCAAGATATGAGGAAAATCCTCTACCAAGAGGTGTGGAGAGATATAGATATCGTTTTTCCGCAGTCGTTGAACAATGAAATGGAGATGTACGTTGATGCGTTAGCCAATGTCTCTGATATTAAGTTCACAATCACAGGTGCAGATAGTTTGAGTGTAGACTCAGCTGGTACGTTATTTATTCACACTGGCTTAGGCGCAATACCAGTTCCTTCTTTGAATGCATTTGAGATGGGTGTGACAGGGTATACTCAAACCAATTGGACACCACAGTGGAGTGTCAGTGATACAACAATACAGGTTAGTGGTGTGGGGAGTTACTCCACAAGTAATGGTCCGTTACTTTTGCTTAGTGGAGTTTCAGAATGTCTTGAAGACGATGTAATCCAAGATGAAAGATTGGACTACGGCACCTATTTTGGCGGACATTCGGATGATTTTGTCAACGATATGGAAGCATGGCCAACGGGAGATTATTTTATTGGTGGTTTTACGGCAAATTACACGATGTTTCCTGAAATAAATATAATTGTTGGTTCAATCTCAGACTCTCAGTCTTACATTACAAGGTTTAAGCCTGATAACAGCCCTGAGTACACTTCGGTAATAATGGCTGGAGCTTCTGTGAATGGCTCTTCAGAAACTTACTTGCGGAGTATTCATATTACAGAATATGATCTAAATAAGATAATTGATAATTACATTTATGCTTGTGGTTCTTCAACCGGAAATCTTGCAACTTTTGGAGAACCTCAAGTGACGAATACTGTCCAAACAGGAACAGAGGCCTTTGTTCTTCAAGTTGATGCGTTAACGGGTGTATTAATTTGGTTAACCGTTATGGACGGTTCTGGCGAAGATTTTGCGCGTGACATAAAGACGAATCCAGCGGGTGAAATCTTTGTGGTTGGTCAAGCAACCAATACAAATGGTTCTTTTCCTACCACAAACCAAAATGGGTCCTACAATAACAATTCTGCAACGCAAGCAAGCTTCATAGCCAAATTTGATCAAAGCAAAAACTTGGTTTGGTCTACTATGTTTGGTGGAACAGGAACGGATAAGTTATTTTGTTTGGATACCCATGCTGCACATGGAATTATAGCTTCAGGACTTACAACCAGTTCAGACTTGTATTCGGAGGTTGTTCCAAATTCATACCAAGACCTCACTCTAACAGGAAGTCAAAACTTCTTTTTAGTTCATTTTGACCAAAACGAAGCCTACGAATGGAGCTCCTATTTGCATGGTGAAGCGGTCTATATGAACGATTACAAAACAGTTGCATGGATTGATGATGGAACTTTCTTGGTTGGCGGAACGAATATCTCCATTAATGGGATCGATTTTGAAAATCCAGGATTCGGATACAATCTGAGCGCTGTAACTAATCCGCAACCCGCGCATCAATACAATTTTATTTCAAAATTTTCAGCGAATCATGATTTAATTTGGAGTTCATTGTTAGATGAAGGTGGTCCGAAGTCTGAATTCTCGACTTTGCGATATGCAAATAGTAAGTTATACTGTGGATATACGACCAGTTCAGATGAACTATTGACCGTAGAAATTCCAACCTATTTTTATGAAGAGAACTTGCCCGTTTGGGATCAGAACGGGACTTTGTTTTCAAGTGCTGACGGTGCGTTCTCTGTTTTTCACGCAAATAACAATGCAGTTTTATACAGCACCTTAATTGGGGGTTATGAATCTACCGATAAAAAAGTAAGAGGAATAGGAATTATTGATGATACAAATCTAGTGTTGACAGGTGAAACATATTCGTTTTATGGTTGTCTTGAAAACTATGAGAATTATGGAATTCCAGTTAAAGATGCTGGCTCAGATTATTTTAAATTCAACAACTTAGGCATTGTTTCTTTTGCGAGTGCAAATCAATCAGGTTATATCTTGAGATTTTCATTCGACAACGATGTCCCTTTATCTTCTGAATCACACTTTGGAGTAGAACAAATTAGAGAAATAATACTTTATCCAAACCCTACTCAAAGAATTCTCAATATTCAAGCCATAGAAAACATAGAACTTATTGAGGTTTACAACCTTCAAGGACAATTAGTCATTTCTCAAAACCAAAGGCTGCTTTCAAAGCAAACAACAATTGAGGTTGAAACTTTGGCAAAAGGAGTTTATATAATTCTCGTTCAAACAGCCCAAGGAAGGCAATCAGCAAAATTTCAAATACATTAAGGATGAAACAGTTATTTCTTTTTCTAGCTATCTTTTTAGCCCAAAGAATGTTTGCCCAACCAGACTCCTGGCAAGAACTCAACCCTGCGCAAGACAATGGGTACATCCCAGTTTTTCCCGCTGGGGGCATATTCTACTCAGAAAACCTGAACAAGGTATTTATACTCGATCCCATAAGCTACTATTTGGATGATGGTTCAGAAGCACTTGTTATGAGTCATTTTCTCACTGGTTTTGATGGGACGAATTGGGAACCATTGATTGAAACCGAAGATTTGCAATGGGGAAGTGTCGAATATGCTATAGACTTCGAGGATGGATTTGCTTTTGTTCGACGAGGAGATTCTGTGATCGCCCCACAAGAATACACAGTAAGCTATTATGATGGAGCGTCAATAGTTGATTTAGGCACATTTGAAATAGCTTCTCCAATTATGTCTTTTAATGTGTATAATAACAGCTTATATCTAATGGGTTTTTTTGGCCTTGGTGAGGAACAAGCATTTAATATTATCACCTATTCATCAGATCTAGCATCTTGGTCAGATGCTTTTGAAACACTCCCTGAAATCACCAGTGGATGGGCAAATGCATTAATCCGATACCAAGAAAAGTGGTATATTGGAGGTAAATTCAATGAATCGGCCCAAGAAGATAATTTATTTGTGTTAGATGGATCAGAGTGGTCACAGGTAGTAAATGAAAACAATCACCAATTAAGAGGTACCATCTATGAAATGCATTTGTACGATGGAAAGTTGGCTCTGGCAATAGAACGTAATGGTGGTGATTACAACCTTGATCTTGGAATCGGAGCTGGAGTAGTTTTCTGGGATGGCCAAAATTGGACTGGTCCACAAACGCTCATTGGCGGTTTGGGCACCTCAGATCTAATAGCAGTCAGAGACATTGTTATCAACGGTAATGATCTTTATGCACTTGGAACTATATTTGAATCAGAAGGTGTCCTTTTCAACTATTTGGCTAAATGGAACGGAAGCCAGTGGTGTGGCATGCAAACATCTGAATGGGGTGTAGGGCTTTTGAAAATGGCGATCTTCCAAAACAGAATCATCCAAGCAGGTTTTGACTGGGGCACAGATAACATGGTCTATTGGCATGACGGTGAGACCTTCTCTCCTTGCACAACGCCACTTTCTGTTGAAGAAGTTAGCACCGCTGACTTAGTCATCTATCCCAACCCAATACAAGGGGGAATGCTCAACATAGAAACAGACCAACGCATAGATCACATTCTATTGTTTGATGTGCAAGGTCGCACCGTCCTTTCTGTAAAACCCACTTCTAACAGCCTTGATTTGAGCAACCTTGCCCAAGGCTATTACGCAATGGCGGTATATTTTGATGGTGAAGAATTTCCAGTGGTTAGGGCAGTGGTGAAGTAGTGCCAAAACGAATGGGGACCTACTCACACCCAACGGGGAAATTAAGGGTCTTGTTGTGACCGCTTCCCACGAGCGAAGCTCGTGGCTACATCCGCCTACAATCAAGATTTTAGAAATTGGAATTACTCTTACATGGGTACTCCAGCAGGGTTGCCTAACCAGGCGACCATTCATGCGGTTACCAACTTCCAAGTTACGAGGTGTAGCCACGAGCTTCGCTCGTGGGAAAAGACGTGAAAAAACCACCGAAGGCCAGGCGCAGCCTGACCCTACTGTGGCCCGCCCTTTATAATATGTGGGTGACCATTCATGCGGTTACCAACTTCCAAGTTACGAGATGTAGCCACGAGCCTAGCTCGTGGGAAAAGAACCTACCACCTTTGTCAGACCACGCAATAACGGCATCAGTCACATCGTCGTCATTTGCTTTTTGACCTATGAACATCAAATCTTGATTGTGAGTAGATACAAT
>Ga0208903_1001759_pt1 | contig 11567 bp, 18 predicted proteins | sample AntAceMetag02UKJ_FD_184769 | JGI IMG/M metagenome (GOLD analysis project Ga0208903, IMG submission 184769) | Saline lake microbial communities from Ace Lake, Antarctica - Antarctic Ace Lake Metagenome 02UKJ (SPAdes) (version 2) | ecosystem: Environmental > Aquatic > Non-marine Saline and...
ACCAGTCACACCCTCACATAAAGGGGTAGGGTCCGAACATGGATGGAGCCCCGTTATTATCGCCCTTAAGGCCCTCAACTCTGCAAGTATAGCATCCATTCTCCTTGAAAAGGGAAGGTGGAGGGAGCTACTTAGGTGCGGGGAAGCGCTGGAGGACTAACTTTACCAGTCTTCCGAACCAGGTTTATCGGTCGCAAAAACACCACCTACATTAGTGGTTCTAAATCCTAGTGGATATTCTTTATGAAAATTCTTGAGAAGGTTATTATCTCTATCATATACGTTTACATCCAACACACTGGCTTTTGTAGCCGCTCCATAAAGATTGGCTTTTGAACCCTTATAATAAAGACCCCCTTTCATATATGTAAGTTTAACTGGGGTATCAAATGTTTTTGTACCATTATTCTTTATCTTCGACGTGTCATGTGTTGTTCCACTCGAATCAATGTATTTAAATAGCATATAAGGATCCGAGTGAATGTCGTCGTCTCCTTTCGAAAATGATGAAGTTCTTGGAGAATTTGATATATTTATTTCGTATCGGTACAAATCATTCAACCACCTTGTAATATAACGGTGGACAATATCGGTCTTTACCATCATTAGCAGCACCTGGATAGTCAGTTGTGTACATACTTGCGGCGGGGACTCTGTATATTTCAATATTTTCAGCAACACCACCCGTGGTTACTCCGACTTTTTGTTGAATAATATCGTAATTAAATAATGATGTACAATCTACGTCATTATCATTTGCCACCCAATGTTGAGCAATACTTTTCTCCATTGTACTAGAATCGAAAGGATTATCATAATTGGGATACAAAAGTGGTGACACGTTACCACTCGCAGTTCCTGTAGTTCTTCCACACGTCTTATTATTCCAGTCGTAACTATTTCCCAAACACCTCCTATATTTTCCTAGACCTCCATATGTATTGATTAGGTTTTGTGTAGATGAAGCGAATGTAGACTTAGCCCTATCTTCAAATAATACAATGGGAGTAGCAGGAGGTGGAGGAGGTGGAGGAGGTGGAGGAGGTGGAGGAGGTGGAGGAGGTGGAGGAGGTGGAGGTGGAGGAGGTGGATCCCCCGCACCCGCCCGCGAACGCGCACGTCCACTCGCCCCCCACGCCCCCAACGCCCGCGGCACACGCAATGCCGCCGCAGCCGCAACCGCCGCCGCAACCGCCGCCGCAACCGCTTCCGCAGCGGTCGGACATGCTGCTGTATTACACGCCTGTGTTTCCGTAGTTGGACTAGGACATGTTCCATTGTATTTTGCTTCAGCTGTCGTTGTCCAGGTGCGCGTTTGTGACCCACCATCACACGATTTATCACAATCACCCCAATCACTCCAATCACCTTCGCATGGTATAGGTGAAGGTCCTGTGATAGGCTCCTCTTTTGGTATCAGGAAAAATGCACCAACTGAAGATGTTGAACATAATAATAATAATAATAAACCAGCTGCAGCAGCTGCCATTTTTATTATAAGATAACATTTTTTTACGTGCGCGCAAATGTTATTATAGCTGGATCATCCTTATACCCATAATACCTGATAGAAATACCAAAAAGGTTCTTAAGGTATGAGTTTAACTCCTGGTTTATCACCCTCTTCCATTCACTCAACGTCGTTTCAAAGTATTCATAACCATCCAAAACCCTGATTCTTTCTTTCATGAATTGTTGTGTACGTATCCATTCCATACTTCTGTTAACTGTGGCGGCATCGGGTTTTTCTCTACCAGTTGTCTCAATTAAATCCACAACATAGTATCCATTCTCGTCTGATATAATGTTAGCCTGCATAGTTGGATAGTTACCGATATAAGCCTCCATATCTGCACCACTTGGAAGTGTCACAAGTATCTGACGTGCATTATTGTTTACATTCATGGCATTGTTATTCTTCAAATTGTTGGGTGTGTAAGCGGTTGGGTGTGTATGATAAGATATGTAAGAGTTTTGCATTAATATAACAACTTCTGCACTAATCGCACCTCTCAATTGAGAAGTAAGTCTCTCTGGATTGTTAAATCTCGCAGAAGTTCCATTGGCGTTAGGTCTAAATTGTATTTTACCCCCATACTCCCATCTGTTAATGGATGACTTCTTGTTTAGGTCCCTCAATTCATTAACAACCCGCCTAGGTAACCTGATGTTAATTCTATCATTAGTGACTCTACCTATTTCAACTACCATAGATAAATCACTTCTTTTAGGTGGTCTGTTAGAAGTATTGCGAGTGCTCTTCCGCTTTCTCTTCCCTAATATACTTGGACGAATTGTGTTGATATTCATCATGTTGAGAGGAATTAGACGATTCTGTCTGTTAGTCATCTTAATTTAAACATAGATTTTTAATAACATTCTAAAAACTAGGAAGGTGCTCCCTAGAGCGCATCCAAAAAGTTGTCTCATCTACAAACTCAAAAGGTCCCTTTTCCTCCTCCTTCTCCTTCTTGAGACGGCTCTCCTCGTGAATAATCTGTTTGACCAGATCAGCGAGGGTAATGTCATTGTGGATGTCCCACATCAACTCATCGATGGTAATATCATCCTCCTCATCATCATATTCCTCCTCGTCAAGCACATGAGGGGTCTCAGAATCAATATCCATAGGTTCAGCCTCATCATGGGTGGGAACCGGTCCGTGTAGATCAGGCATGCTGCCGAACTTGATCTTCTCAGAGACGGGAGGGATGGTGAGGGATTGACCGGGTCGTGTGATAGCGTGTTGGATCTCAAAAAGCATTGTTGTTTGTTGTTTGAAAATTACAAAGATTTCTGATGACTTAGGTTTATTTTTCTACTTTCTAGCCCAAGTAACAATCTTTTTCATAGACCATGAACTGTCAATGTCACTACGAAGTCTCAACTTTTTTATTGTGTACTTCACATCACCACCAACTGGTGGAACCTGGAACTCTCCATCTTTCATTTTCAAATACTCACCATTCCGTGTACGAGTTGTCATTATGTAAGGGAAATAGGTAACAAAATAGTTCCATTGTGCACCTATACGTTTAGTCTTGGGTACATACTTATGAATCAAACCCCAAATGACACGCTTAATGTAAACGATACGATCCCTAGGATCTTTGTAACCAGGCTTTGTAAACCCAAGATCAACCATTAGGGATATGAATGATTCCACATAACAAAAGTGGTGCTGAGAAAGTTCGTCATATTGAGAAATTTCAAACATCTTCTTAATTGTCACAGGTTTGTATCTCTTCAATTCATTTTTGTATTTCTTCTTGAAATCTATTATGTTATTCATGACATCACCACCAGTTGGTTGAGGTTTACCAATTCTATTAAGTGTCTTCACCGAATAATTATTGCTGTATGCATTAACAAAATATTCCTCAAACGCGGAACCTTGGTTAGCCATTGAATCGTAAATGTAAACCTTTTTATTGTTATGATCCACACGAACCATTGCGTAGTGTCCAAAGTCTGATCCATTACCAGATGTCCATTCCATCATCATGTATTCCGTCCCCTTCTTCATAGGAAGACTTGTCATGTTACGTGTCTTGCGACAACTGAACGTTATGTTCTTACCAGTTTCCTTCTTGATACCCCTAATGATACGTTCAAAAACACCACCAGTGTGTAAGTATTTCTTAGCCATCTCCGAAGCATCTTCAATAGCCATTAAACCTCTGGCGCGAACATTAGTTTCCATCTGAGATTCAATGTAGTCATTTGTATCTATTTCAGTAGTCTCCCCCTTTATACGTAAAAGGCGATCACGGACTAGTTTATTTTTTAAAAGTTTAATTGGTGTCAAACGCATGTTATCTTACAATATTGTTCTATTTCTACTTAACTTAGGTTCTCTCGCTCAACATACTGTGAAAGTGTTCACAGAAGTTTTCAAGTTTAGGGGCAATCTGTTGAGTCCACATCTCATCATTCTTCTGAATGAGGTATGACTTACTCTCACCATTGTAAGTCTCCACCAAACGACAGAAGTCAATTCCATCCATCATGTGCATGTAGGTCTGACACTGCACCTCTTCGTAGTCCCTAACACGTTTGAATAGACCGTTTGTGCGGTTCTTAATCTCAACCAAAGTGCGAGTTCCATCCTCATTCGTTTGAACTCGGTCAACCCTTCCAACAACCTGGTAGAGGGTACCCTCAATGTTGCAGATGTCGTGTGTATAGTAGGTGTCATCCTCAGTGAGATTGGCAGCCATCTTATCAAACTTTGCAGTCTTTTCCTCATTCCTGGTCCCATGGTTAGTGGAGAGGGTCTTCCGGATATGTTCCTTCGCCTTCAACATATCTTGTGGCAGGAGACCTGAATGCTCAATCTGATGGAAGAGTTTACGCGTCTGTTGCTTCACGTCATCACTCTTCTCAGATTTGAAACTTTCAGCTTCATTGAGGATCTTCTTTGTCGTCTCCATAGAATTGAGAACGAGTAGGGCTTCTTCCTCCCTAGTTTGACCCTCAAATGTATGAGGTAGGTACTTCTTCCACAAGTCAGAAATGAGCTCAGGTTGCTTCTTAAATTGACTCTTACCAATCGCAGAAGCAACAGAAGAAGCCCCAATAATCACTTTGGGGATACCAATCTTCTTGAGTTCCCTTTCAGTCTTTCCGAGCAGGTAAGGATACACCCGACCACATGCAATGCAATCAGCGAGAGAGTTATGGGCATTCTCAAAGTCCTCTCCAAAGATCTCATTGTAAAGTACACCCAACTTGATAGGCTTCAGGAAACGTTTTTTGTACATCTGCATGGTACACACAAAGTTAAACTTATTAAGTAGAGCTTCGTTTAAACCATAGCGAATCACTTCTGAGCGAAGAACACTCATATCAAACTGTGCATTGTGTGCAACCAGTGTCGTCGTTCGGGGTCCAATAAACTTGATAAAGTCTGTGAATACTTCGGTGAATGGACGACCCTCACGTTCAGCTTTTTCTTGTGTGATACCGTGAACTTCAATAGACCTCTCGCCAATCTGGAAGTTATCCGGTTGGACAATAGCATCAAATGTATCAACGAGGCGACCCTTCGAAGAGAAGCGTGCCGCGGATAGAGAAACTGCACGACAGCCATCAAAGTTCTTTAGGGTTTCTGAGGTAACTTCAACATTACGACGACCAGTGGGGAGTCCACTGGTCTCAAAATCAAAGGCAATGTACTGCATGCAGCTCATGTTAGTTGTAAAAAGCTTAAAAACTTTATATCACTTAGGTTATAAGGATGTGCTTTCCCTTCGAATGGTTCAAGAGAACGCGAAACTTTAAGAGATTACATGAATGTTCGTGTAACATATGTGGAGCCGTTTTTGAAACTATGGAACAACTGATTACACATATGGGTAGACACAAAACCGATGAAATTAACTATTTACTCCGTCGTAATTACGGAACTGTTAGATGTAATAAATGTTTTATGGAGTTTAGAACGGTTGCTGATATGGAGGAACATCCATGCACTAGTATTATACGTGGTCTTTCCCCAATTCGGAGTCTTGAGTCTGTTTTGATTCACGAGAACTCTTAGGTCTAAACTTACACTCTGTCACACACACACATTGACCAACTAACGAATAAAATTGTTTTTTAGATGCATAACAATGTATAGGTAAATAGATATCTTTGTACATAAATCTAATCATTCTATTTTTATACACACTCATATATTTATAACAATATATTCTTCTAATCCTTTTCTCTAATAGACCATCTACCGTTAAGTAGAGCTGAGCGACGTTCCCAATCAGTCGTTTTAATGGTCTCTGTAGGTGGTGTTAAGAGAACTCCATCATCTACAACACGGCATGTATAGTCGCCATGTTCACATGCGAAGTTGAGTTCAAAATGTGAAGCAAATTGAATATACGATGAGCGTTGCATTTCAGCATCGAGAAGTATTTTGTATCTAAACACATCATCAAAGTTTCTCCATGCCACGATACAATTTTCAGGTAAACCCTCACTATTCAATTTACGGAGAGCGTAAATACCTTCTTCTTCATTGGGTTGATGAAAAGTTATGACGTGAAGTAAATCGTTAGAACTGTCCTCACTTAACAACTTTGTATTTTGTTCATCAATTGTCAGATAACTCTTACATACACGAGAAACCTTACGTCTCTTGTATGTGCGGGCAACGAGGAGGGGAGCTCTGAGGGCAAACATTTTTAGATACTTTTATAAAAATTATAGTTCTACTTAGGAGATTCTTCCTCAAATGCTTCATCTCCGTAGAGATCCTCCAAAGTCTCAAGCATTTCCTGAACATCCTTCAGGGCTGACTTTGTGGAACGTAGATTCCAACCCACCAATCTCTTCAGTTTTTCAGCTGCATTTTCATACTTCTCAAGATTTTGTTCAAGTTCTCTAACTCTTACATTCTGACTACGATCCACTGATGGCATCATCACAAAGTTACGAGTTCGTATTTCCGCGGGCTCCCAAGAATGTTGCCGCCAGTGCTTACGATTATTTTCTTTGTTGGCACGAGTCACAACCGCGTCAAGCTTTACCTTTCTGTTCGTCTTAGGTTGATCATTAGATGTATTGTAGATACGAAAGGGTGTACAAAGGGTGGCCATTATATCTACGATAGGGGTATTAACTTTAAGTTACAGGTTTAACGAGCTCTGAGAGTTCCTCCAACTTGTCCTTGTTATCCTTCAACATCTTGAGTGCATACCTGTAACACGATGTTTTCAATCTCGTTATCCACCTTAAGAGCGGCTGATGGAGCCACAGGTAATTTAGCTGAGAGACTAAACATCTTTTTGTTATATACAATTTAAAGTTTTAACTGACTTTTAACACATGAGTAAAATTAATATTTCTGTCAAATGTACACATAATGGAAGATACAACGTATTTACCATCGTGGGTGATGAGTATATTGGAGCCGCTATACAGAGGGGGTTTGAATGGGATGGATGGATGCGTGAAGATGTTGAAAAGTATTACGTCCCAGGTACAGAAATACTTGACATAGGTGCAAATATTGGCTACAACTCGTTAATGTTTTCAGATTATGGTCCTGTCTATGCATTTGAACCTATATTTCATAAGATTGTGGAATTGAATATTGAAAATAACAATTTGAAACATAAAATGTATTCGGTACCAGTAGCACTCTCAAATAATTCAGATTCTGTGAATATGTATCTTGCAAACGAAGTCAAAAGTACAGGTTTGAGAAACTATGGGGGAACTTCTATCTATACAGATGAAGGTACAGACCATTCAAGTGAAACAAAGGTGGAATGCCGTCGCTTGGATGATATTTACAGGGGTAGAGTTTCATTCATAAAACTTGATGTAGAGGGGCATGAACTCCAGGTTCTAGAGGGTGCGAGGGATGTGATAACGAATCATCTACCAACATTGTTAGTGGAATTGATTGACTACGAAGGAAGTAAAGTACCTTCATTTCTTAAAGATCTTGGTTATACCATGGATCCAATTGAGAGACCCGAGAAAATGTTTCTTTTCCCCAGCCCCGGAACATATAGCGCATCTAGTTAACCTTCTATTGTGTACACAAAGTTCCGAGTATTTGCATGTTAAACATATAGATCTTATGTCTCCATGTATGCATATAGGACCACCGTTACAATCCTTGCATTGAATATATGCAAAACCATGTGGACAACCACCGGAAGGCATTACTATTTCTTACACATTTTTTTAGAATATCCTATTACCGCACACGTGATTCTCTTACCTGCGTGTCCAGTAGTTAGACTGTCTTTGTGTCCACCTAGACCCAAATCATCTGGACTGTCATGGATAACCAGTGACCTCCCAATCACGTTAGCCTTCGTACCTCTCAGTTTAACGAGTGGGTCAATCATATTAATCTTAGCAACACCTTTTGAATCAAAACGAATGTTACCCAGGTCACCCACGTGTCTCTCTTTAGACGTGGGACCTCCGTGCTTTTTATTGTATGGGTTGAAATGACCACATGCACCCATACATCCGTCTGTGAGATCACCAGCTTCGTGAATGTGAATACCGTGGGTACTATTTTTGTACTTGTTTGATGTGATGGTACCCTTAATCAACACTTTGGTACCCCTCTCTATGAACTCTATGACACCAGATATATGAGGATGATTGAAAAAACTTGTACCGATAATCATTTTCTATTTTACAACATTTTTATATCTAGCGAATGACATCTTTTCTACCATATAGTAAAGTTGATATGCTTCTACAATTCCTCTCCGCTTATATGGCTCGGGCATACACTCAGGAATGCCTTCGTCAGAATAATATGCAGTCTCACTTCGTCTCTCTTCAAAGTGGGAAGGGTGGTGATCCCAAAGCCACATGAGATGCCTGGCACATGTGTGTACTTTTCCATATCTGCGCGTGTATTCCAGAGTCAGGGCGATCCCAATCTTACACGCGTACATATAGTTTTCGGGGCTTGAAGCAACCCACATCGTCATGGGGTGTTTGGGGTGTGCGGGTCTGTACCCACGTCGTGACCCATCTTTTGTGAGTGGTGCATTCTGTGCAACGTAGTCTTGTTGCTGTGCGAAATGCCAAGCCATGTAAAGCATCTGTGTAATCTCAAGTTGTATCTTCACCACATGTTGATCACATGACATTTCGGCGATTTCGCTTGGAATCAGAGAAAGAAAGAATATGTTCATCGGTGTGATCAGAAGTAACACCAAGATCGGGTTTGTATACAAGAGCTTCAACGTCTCCGAAATAGACCTGTCCGTGTCCAAGTTCCCAAACCTTGTGGGATGCGGCTTCTTGTGCGTATTTTGAGGCTTCTTTCAGATTCCAAAAGATAGATCTTTCAAGGATAGAGTTACCGACAACGATGTGGGTGATGAACATGTTTTAAAGTGAAAATTATATCATATTTATACGACTTAGGTTACTAATCTGAATTATACTCTTCCTCACCAGGTTCTTCTTCAACTTCTTCTTCGGGATCCGGTTCCACATCCAAACCATCATCCTCCCCGGGTATGTCATCTTCTTCATCATCCTCTTCAATCTTTTCCTCTTCAATCTTTTCCTCTTCAATCTTTTCCACATCCACTTTCACTTCCTCCTTTTTCTTTTTGACTTTTTTCACAGGTTCCTTATTGAAGATTTTATCGATGACTCCCCCAACTCTCTTCTGCTCCTTAACTTTCAAAGCAAATTTTTTTTTAATTTTTTCTAAAAACATTTCACTAAATCCCATAGATTTATAAGCTTGAATGATACTTGTCATAGGTGGTCTCAAAGCCTTTCTATAATATTTTTCATACAGAGTTGCAATTGATGCATCCAACTTTATACGAACAATACCACTCTTGAGAATCCTCATTTTCATATACACTTGATCACCAAAACCCAACTCTGGTTCTTTTGTCGGTTCAGGTCTAATACGTCTCACATAGTCTGGTAGTTGTGGGTCTTTGAAAGGTATACCACATTCTTTGTAATGCTTTTTTATAGCAGTTAGATAGGATTCCTTTTGATATATTGGATCCTTTTCAAATTTGAAAAATATAGTCGGCTTTGGATTCAATAAACTATAGAGAAATGAACCTTCTGGTATATCCACATGATCACGAGTCTCGTGGCTATTCCTAACACGTGGCAATGGTCGCTTGTACATGCTCATCTTGAGAAATTGGGGAACTCTCCTCTAACTTAGGTTTGAAAAAATCTAATTCACATCGGATGACATGTTCAGATTGTTTGTTGAGATGTGTGTGATAAGGTCCCCAAATCTCAATGACTTTCCTCTCCTTGTCATACCAAAGATAATCAAGACCAAGAAACTTGGTCAACCAATAGAAACGCTTTCCAGTCTTACCGATGAAAGAGAAGATGTGATCCTCGGTATAGTCACTGACATCCATCTGGGAGTAATGCGCGCTGGGAGGTTGGTAAGGAGCCATCTCTTCAGTTACTTATTCACTAATGAGATCAAATCCTTATGTAGATTTCTTCCGGTGTTCCTCCTCTAACTTCTTTTCCAAAAGTTGAGTTTTAAGACGTATACACTTTTGTGAAAATACTTGCTTTAGATGTCTCTTGTCGTTTTTCGTAACACGCTTTTTCGGTTCCTTGAAGTCCATGGAATATATATTTAGTAGAGGATTGTTTCTTAGCTCTATGTTCCATTACCCATCTAACCCAACCCTGTCTTCTTAGGTATTCAACATCCTTTATGTCCAGACCTTTGTACCTGTCCAACAAGTCATGAAAAACTATATAATCATCCACAGTGGCGTACTGGTTACATTGTATGTGAATCTCTCTCGTCTCTTCGTTACATTCGAATGAAATATCTTTCCGACACATCGGACATGTGTTATTTTCATACTCTTGGTACCAATGGGATATACACTGATAACAAAATGAATGTCCACATGTTAATTTATATTCCGTGTGTGGTTTGTAACACACCGGACATTCCATGACTATGTATTGTTTGTATTATTTAAGCCTCCTCTTCATCTGTACCTTCCTCGCATAGAGATTCACTCTCGGATTCTGAATCCTCTGATTCGGGGCATACAAAATCCTCATCTTCACTGTCATCCATCAACACATATCCACCTTGAACCTTCATGTACAAATCAGTATCCTCTAACATTTCTGTATCATAAAATCCAGAAATAGATTCCTTTGGAACGAGTTCCGTTTCAGATGAAAAATTGTGAACACCTTGTCTCTTTGGTTCTAGAAAGTTAATCGCATACATATCACCATGTTCATGAACTACACGTGCAATTTGTATAGTGTCATCTTCGCAATGAACGTCAACGATCATGTCTATATAACGCAGTATTTAAATCTTTAATAATATTAACATGATAGGTCCAGCGGGTCCAAATGATGCAGCTATGTTTGACATAGATGATACATTGATATGGACAAGTGGACGACCTAATGTACCAATTATTCAGTTACTACATAGAATGAAAGCTCTCGGGTACCGCATCGTGATCATAACAGCTAGACCTGGGGTTGAAATAGGGGTAAATCTAACAATCAAACAACTGGAGGATCATGGGATTGTGTACGATTATTTGGGATTTACGAGTGCACAAACAAAAACTATTATGAAAAAGAACCTAGGCTATAACTTTGTTCTATCCGTTGGTGATATGCCAACTGATTGGACAGATTCTAAATACTACATCAACACTTCCAATTTTTCTCGCAATTGAGACAGCTTACAAACACAGTCATGGGTTCATCGGCGGACCTCGTCTGCATCTGATAATAGGTTGTTTTCATTGATTTACAGCGTCCACATTTGAAGAAGCCATCTTGGTTTTTCTTCTCCTTGTTTATATATTCCTTTCGCAATTGTTTATGAATTCCCGCTTCTATGGTTTTTGCATAAGGACCATCGGGCCACATGTCTTCTGGGCGCATATCGATCACATCTATAGTCTTGATCTTCTTATCAAGAATCCACCCCTTCAGAACAGGGGACTTCTTCAAGTTAGATTGAAGTTGGAGAAACTTTTGTTTATAAATACTTGAATATTTGTGATTATCCCACGCAGGTTGTTGATTAATAG